>Ga0209702_10003443_pt1 | contig 24957 bp, 16 predicted proteins | sample FRY01_FD_187210 | JGI IMG/M metagenome (GOLD analysis project Ga0209702, IMG submission 187210) | Freshwater microbial communities from Lake Fryxell liftoff mats and glacier meltwater in Antarctica - FRY-01 (SPAdes) (version 2) | ecosystem: Environmental > Aquatic > Freshwater > Ice > Glacier... | reverse complement strand
CTCTGCCGCTGGCAACGCTTTCTTTAAGGCTGCGGCGTAGGCAATGCGTGCGGTTTGCAGTGCGGCTGTGTTGGCTTGCAAGCGTTTTAGCTCTACATCACAGTGTTGCAGGCTTGCGAGCTGGGCTTTGGCTTCTTCTGAGAAGGTGGTGAGGTTGTACTCTTTGTCGTCAACCTTGATATTCAGCATGTTTGTTTCCTTTTATTAATGAAAAAACTCCACCCCCTTGTGAGGGGCGGGGTTGATAAGGTTTTCACTGGTGGAGCCACGCGGGTGGGATCAAGTTTTGCAACAACTCATCACAAGAATGACCGAACGCAAAACCCGACACCAATCACGTTTTTGAATCCGCCGGGAAGTTGCAGGGACGACCAATTGTCTAAAATAAAAATATTATCAATCACCTAGTCGTAATAAATCGTGCAAAATTATTTTGACATTTTCAGAATTTTTTATATCGCCTGAAGACCTTAATGAAGTAACTAGTCTTTCTAATTTAGTGCAAGAATGCCTTATTTGATCACACTTCAAAAAAGACTGCATCCACCCTACAATAGCAACACGTTTTCCATATGTAACCGTCTCAACCTCGTGCAAGAGTCCACTTCTGTATAAAATAATCTGACCTGCCTTTAATTTTATCGCAATTTTTCCGCCATCTAAATGTAAAATCAAATCTCCTCCCTTATAAGATTGTGGTTCAGATAAAAATAAAGTAAAACTGTAATCAGCACGATACCATCCAGCCTCTTGATTACCCATCCATGGAACGTCTACGTGTGGCGCATAATAATCACCATCCTCATAGACATTAGCCATAATACTTGAAAGTAATTTTGGGAATACTATTTGCTGAATAGTGGTATTATCCAGAATTGCTTTTCTTGCAGCACTTAATATTAATTTTCCATCTTCAGTACTTGGTAATAATTGATTGTTTTTCTTTTTTTCCTGACCAAGCACTCCTGCAGTAGCTGTGCCATTAGTTAGTAATTTTGAAGAAAGTATTTTTTTCTCTAGAATTTTTGCGGAATCTGGTGTTATAAGATTGACAATTTTGTACATGAAAGATCTCGTCAAAATATAAAAAAAGGGAGAGGTTTACACCCCTCCCTTTAAATTATAAAAAAATATCTGATTTATGCAAAGGTAAAGTTATCTGCAGTCAACTCAGAAGCTGTTACACCAATCAGAACGATAACACCAGCAAAATCACTAGATGTGATGATAGTGTTTGCTACATCATCATCATCAGGAGCGGCAGACAGAGTCAAATCGCTCACTGAACCAATGTCGGTAAATTCAGAGAAGTCGATTACAGTATAGTTGCCAGCTGTACCGGTCGTTGCATTGCGCGCTGTAAAACCAGCTGTAATTACAACATCCCCAATGTCGTCAGTTGAGTCAGCTGATGTGTTGGTAAAACGGATGATATCAATGCCAGCTTGTGTAGCTATGGCTCCAAGGCTGATAACAGTCTCATTCGTGGTAGTTGTTTTGCCATCTGAGAGCAATATCAAAGCATCTTCTGCCGGAGCCAGCGTAATTCCAACAGTAAACTGGCCAAGAATGCCAGCCTGCTCGTCAAGAACAAATCCGCCTGCAGTCAAAGCGTTGGTTCCTACATCCGCACCGACGTCCTGCCCCCATCCTGTAAGATCGATTGTTGGATTTTCACCGTCAAGAGCTGCTGTAATAACCAAATTGTCTCCTGCATCATACGTATCATCGTTTGTGAAGTTGTATGTTGTAGCTGAAGATGCATTAAGGTCTGCTATCAAGAAAACGTTGTCATCCGCTGCTGTACCAGTTTCAGTGACATCGATTGTGATCGTTTCAAAATCGTTGGCAGTAATTGTACCTTCAAAAGATAACGCACCAGCGGCAGTGTCGGTAGCTAAGTTGATAGTCAAAGAATCAGCTGTTCCGTCATTATCAAGTTCCAAGACAAGCGTGTCGCCATCCGCATCAAGCACACCACTCAAATCGACTTCCAAGGTGTCGCCCGTAATATTCTCAAATGTTATTACGTTGTCGTTTCCGCCTTGCAGAACCACATTTAGCTTCGCAATGCTGGTGGAATTTCTCAAATCAGCGGTGAAGTCTGAGTCTGAATCAGCAGTCTCGGTAAATGTAAATTCTTCCACGTTATCGAGATCAAGAACCAAATCGAGAACTGCACCATCGTTTATCGCTGTTACTGTTACGATATCATCGCCATCACCTCCGTCGATGGAGTCATCCTCGCTAAGCGACGTACCCATAATGAAGGTATCAGCTCCGGCGCCACCAGTTACGGTAACGTCTGCGCCAGCAAATGTAACTCTGATATCGCCGGTTGAAGTAGAAGCGTCAACCGTTTCAACTGTGGTTGCAAATGCACCCAGAGTCAGATCAGCGTCGCCTGTGATGGTCAAAGACTCAAGCGAAGTAGCAGTAAAGTTTGTGATGTCAATGTCACCGTCCGTACCGCCAACCGTGTTGATCGTCATGCTCTCAATGCCAGCTGCGGTCAATGTCGTGATCGTGAAATTTTCGGTTGTGTCACGGTTTGTCAAAGTAAAAGCTACTGCATCAGCTGTTCCACTAGAGTCTTTCAGATCGTAAGTTACTGCGTTGATTGTGTCGGAGACCGAGACATTATCCGTGTTACGTATCGAGACGTTAGCCGTCTGAATGTCAGTCAGCGCGATGTTTGCAGCATCAAGAGTGCTTGTTACCAACACGGTCGAGAACTGGGTTGGATCTTCGAACATGTCAAAGTCGATTGCATCGCCGTTAGCACCCGCAACCAAAGCCAATGTTTCAACTCCACTCACAGACAATGTTTCGCCAGTAGCGACAGATGCGTATGCGTTGGTAGCTGCAGTCAACACCAATGTATCTGCGCCGTCGCCGAGGTCTACGGAGTCATCGTCCGTCAAGGAGGCGCTAGCGAACGTCACGACGTCCCCACCAGTGCCGGTTGTTACGGCGACATCGTTTGCAGTTACACCGAGAGTAAGGTTACCAGTCATGCCTGAAGCATCAATAGTTACCAATTCTGCGCCAACTGGTGTAACAACTGCCATGTCATTAGCGCCGAGCAGGGTGAGGGTCTCAACGGCATCGCCATCTAATGAAATGGTGTCATCATCATTTGTGCCAGTGACAGTAATGCTGGTCACATCATCAATTGTCAACAAACCTGTTGAGGTTGCTTTTGACAAAGTGACGGCAATCGACTCAACGTCAGAAGCCACATTAACAGTCAGAGCCGCGGTGCCTGTCATCGATGATGTCAAGGCAACAGCATCCGCAAAGTTATCAAGAACCGTAGCACCTGTTCCAGATACCGCTACTGATTCCTCGCCGGTAAAGTCATCCATGTCAATGGTTACGCCAGCCGTGACTTTGAATGTCAAAGCCTCAACATTTGAAACATCGTAAGTATCAGTCGCGGAAATAGTTGCGCGCAGTGAGTCGGCACCATCACCACCATCAACGACGTACTGGGTGAGTGCGTTATCCAGCGCGATAAAGGCGTCGCTGCCTGATGTTCCATTTGCTGCACCTGCTGAAGTGGTAGTGAGCGTGAAGGTCGAGCCCACTGTAGTCGCAGCACCCGTCACAGTCGACGCCGTAATGGTATCCAAAGCAGCCGTCGTGGTGGACGTAGCCAATGTTGCAGCACTGGTCACACCCGACAGCCAGGTTTTGACCGCTGTCAAAGTAGCACCCGTTGCGCCTGCATAAGCAAGAATCTCAGCCGTGGTGTCGAGCGCGTTGGTGAAAGCCGTAGCAGCCGTGGTTTTGCTGGTCACAGCGTCAAGGTCTGTGGTCAGGGCGCCTTTGTTGATGGCGTCGGCAATGTTGCCAATTTTCAGCGCACCGCTGTCCAGCTGGCCGACCCAGTAGTTCAAGCCCGCCACATCAGGCGCGTGGCCAAACAGGTTGTTATAAACCGTGTTGACCATCTGGCTGTTGTTTTGGCCAGCATAAAGGCCAAGGTACTCTGCGGACTGCGCAAAGGTGTTGAGCAGGTCGGCAGAGCTGCCGGCGTAGCTGCTCCAGTAGTTAAGGCCTGCTACGTCTGCAGGGCGATTGAAGAACGCTACGTATGCATTCTGGATTTGTGCTGTGGTCAATGGCATTTTGAAAGCTCCTGTTAAAAAAAATATCAGCATTGAAGATTTCTTCGCGACTGGTCCACAGGCTCAGAAAGCTTCATTAGCAAAAAACTGCTGGTGCCATTATGTATGGCTGTTACAAGTATTTTTTGTGATACGCGTCACTTTTTTGCATACGTGTTGTTTTTTGCCCCATCATTTGCCCCAATGGGTAACACCACTGGCCACTTGGCCAGCCAGGGGCGTGGCGTCTAGCCGGGTGATGAACACATAAGCCGCGCTCAAGGCGGGTGCTTTGGCCATGGCGCCTTGCACCATCATGTTGTTATTGCCCCAAAACTGGCTGGGGTTGCCAAAAGTACCGTCTTGAAAAACATGGCCCTCGGCCTTGCGCGGAATGCGCTGGCCCTGGGAGAGCAAGTCAAACTGGGTGGCAAAGCTGTTGTTGACAAAATTGAGGGTGAGTTTGCCGTTTTCTAGCGTAGCCGGATGGACGGTGCCAGCACCCTCCACCTGCGACACGGCCTGGGCGCTTTGCAGCGCAAAGCTGGCAACGCCTTGCGTGGGGGGCAGCCAAACATTGTCTTTGCTGCGCAGCAGGGCATAAAAGCTGTTCATGGCCAAAAGCCGGTTGGCCTGGACGGCGGCGGTTAAGTCCAGGTCGGCCGGGCTGTTGGCCAGGGCCTGCCAGCGGCCCCACACCAAGGCGGGCGCAGGCGTGGGTGTGGGTGTAGGCGTGGGCTGCACATACTGGCTGCCGAGCTCGGCCAGCCTGAGGGGGGCTAGGCTGGGCTCGATGCCGGGCGCCAGGCGGGAGGTTTTGTCTGCGTCTTTGCCGGGCTCGTCGGCCCGGGCTGGGGCCTTGTGGTCTGGCGAGTAGCTGCTGCCGCGCAGCAGCTGGGGCACGGCCTGGTCGCGGCTTACTTGCAGCACCTGGCCGCCGCCGCCGGCCAATAGCTCGCGCCCGTTGGGGCCAGCGCACGGGCCCACCCCCTGCGGGGTGCAGGCAGCGTCAAACCCGCTGACCACAATGCTGCCCGAGAGCACCGCCACGCGGGTGGTGTGCTGGTCGGTAAAAACGGTGAAGTCTGTGCCCTTGACGCCAATGGCCGCCACCGGGGTGTTGAACCTGAAGTTTTGCCGGGCGGCCTTGACGGCATCGCCCGAGATGCTGCGCGCCACGCCACCGAGCAACTCGATTTTGATGCGGGTGTTGGCAGGCCGGGCTGCGTCAACGTGGTACACCGCTACCCTGGCCTGGCTGCTTGGGCGCAGGATGAGAAAGCCGCCGTCGGTGGTTTTGATGTAGAGGTAGCCGTCTGCCCCGGTGGCGAGCAGGTCGCCCGGTTGAACGGCGTCACCGGCTTGGGCTGGCGCGCTCTTGAGCCGTGCGTCGCCAAACGCCTGCACGATTTTGCCGGCCTCACCCGCCCAGGCCGCACCGGCCCACAGCCCGATACCGATCATGCCGATAAGGAACAGACCTGTGTTTTGTAGCCAGCGACGGACAGTGACGAGCATGTCGCCGATTATACTTGCTGGCTTTTGTGTAGGGTGTTTTGCATGGGCTGCATGTGCTAGATTTTTTGCGGGTGTGGCTAAAGTGGCTAAGGCCCCACAGGTGCTGGCGCACGCGCCTGAATCTTTGTACGCTTTGCCTGGCTGGTCTTGGTTGGGCCGGGACCGCCTGGGGCCAGGCGCCGGTGCCCGCCCCCAACGGGGACGACCTATACCAGCAGGCCCTGCGGCTGATCGCCGATGGCGAGCCCGAACAAGCGCGCGCAGTGCTGCAACGTCTGATGAACACGGCGCCCGAGCATGCGGGCGCCTGGATGGACATGGCCATGCTGTACTGCAGTATGGGGCAGGCAGAGCAGGCTGAGTCGCTGTTTGCGACGATTGAGGCGCGCTTTGACCCGCCGCCGGGCATCCGCGAGCTGATTGCCCTGCAGCGCCAGCAGCGCTGTGTGGAAGCACAAATACAAACACAAACACAGAAGCAGGCGCCGGCCTGGTTGCGGCTGGGCCTGGGCTATGACAGCAACGTGAACCAGGGCGCGAGCAGCCCAAATTTCAGCATTGGCACGGGGGCGAGCTTAACCAGCCTGGTACTGAGCCCGGACTACACGCCCAAGGCGGATCGTTTTATGGCCTTGTCCGCCGAGCTGTCCCAGCCCTGGGACGCGGTGGGTGCGCTGGCGTTTGCCCAGGTACAGGCGCGGCAGTACGACACGCAGCACCGCTATGACTTGGGCCATCTGCTGCTGGGGCTGGAGCGGCCCTGGCAGCTGGGCCGGGGCTGGGGACTGACGGGCACGGCCACCATGGGGCTGACCACGCTGGGCGGGGCGGGCTACCAAACGCAGCAGCAGCTGGCGCTGCAACTGTTTCCGCCGCTGGCGCTGCCATCGGGCTGGAAGCTTGGGCTGCAGGGTGGGGTGACCGGGGTGCGCTATTTGACGCAGTCGGGCTTTGACTCGGTGATGCAAGAGTGGCGCGGTGTGCTCAACTACCGCTGGGCCGATGGTTTTTGGCAGGCCAGCCTGGGGCAGGCGCTTGACAAAGGCAGTGCTGTGCGGCCGGGCAATGACCGGCGCGGCACGCTGGCGCATATCACCGGGCGCTGGCAGCTGACGCCTGGGGTGCTGGGCGAGTTGTGGCTAAATTACCAAAGTTGGGCCGGGCAGCAGCCGTATGCACCAGGCCTGATTGATCAAATCCGCCGGCAAAAAACGCAGTTGGTGCGGCTGGCACTGGTGTTTCCGATGGGGGCCAAGCAGTCGCTGCATGTAGAACTGCGCAATGTGCAGAACCGGGAAAATATTTCGATCTTTGAGTATGGCAGCCAGTCGCTACAAGTAGGCTGGCAGTGGCAGTTGTAGGTCACTTCTATAAATTCATTTTTCGGGCGAATTGCCGCGTTGCGCGGTGCTCGTCCGGTAACATGGTTAGTTTTAGAAAGCTTGCGTGAAATACCCCAACGCTGTTTGGTCATTCAGAGGCTTTGTCTTTAGCAGCGTGATGCGGGAGTTTCAGTCCCGGTATCGCAATTCTTTGCTGGGTGCGGCGTGGATGGTGATTCAGCCGCTGTCCATGATTGTGGTTTACACGGTGATTTTTTCACAGATCATGCGCGCCCGGCTGCCCGGGATGGATGGCGCATTTGCCTACAGCATTTACCTGTGCACGGGCATCCTGACCTGGGGCCTGTTTGCCGAGATCGCCGGGCGCGCGTCAACGGTCTTCATCGACAACGCCAACCTGATGAAAAAGCTGAGCTTTCCGCGCCTGTGCCTGCCGCTGATTGTGGGGCTCAACGCGGGGCTGAATTTCAGCATTATTTTTGGCCTGTTTGTGGCGTTTTTGCTGCTAACGGGCAATTTCCCGGGCGCTGTGTTTGTGGCGCTGCTGCCGGTGCTGCTGGTGATAGCCTTGCTGGCAATGGGCCTGGGCATCACGCTGGGGGTGCTGAACGTTTTTTTCCGGGACGTGGGGCAGCTGTTCAGCATCGTGCTGCAGTTCTGGTTTTGGCTGACGCCGATTGTCTACCCCATCACGGTGCTGCCTGAGTCGGTGCGGCCCCTGCTGGTGCTCAACCCGATGGCCACGCTGGTGAATGCGATGCATGAAATTATGGTGTTTGGACGCTGGCCCGACTGGTCGGCGGTGGGGCTGGTGCTGCTGCTGGCGCTGGGCTTGTGCGCGCTGGGGTTGCGGCTGTTTCGCAAACACGCCGGTGACATGGTGGATGCCTTGTGATGGGGACGATACGGGTCAACCAGCTGGGCAAGGCCTACCGGCTCTATCCTTCGCGCTGGGCCCAGCTGGCGGAGTGGGTGCTGCCGGGTAGCGGCGTGCGGCATACGCTGAAATGGGTGCTGCAGGATGTGTCGTTCGAGGTGCAGCCGGGCGAGGCGGTGGGCATTATCGGCGTCAACGGCGCGGGCAAAAGCACGCTGCTCAAGCTGATCACCGGCACCACCCATCCGACCACGGGGCAGGTGCAAATAGAGGGCCGGGTGGCGGCGCTGCTGGAGCTGGGCATGGGCTTTCACCCCGACTTTACCGGGCGACAAAACGCCTATATGGCGGGGCAACTGCTGGGGCTGTCGTCGGCCGACATCACGGCGCTGATGCCGCAGATTGAGGCTTTTGCAGAGATCGGCGCGGCGATTGACGAGCCGGTGCGGGTGTATTCCAGCGGGATGCAGATGCGCCTGGCGTTCAGCGTGGCCACCTGCAAGCGGCCGGATGTGCTGGTGGTGGACGAGGCGCTGTCGGTGGGCGATGCGTATTTTCAGCACAAGAGTTTTAACCGCATCCGCGAGTTTGGGGCGCTCGGCACGACGCTGCTGATTGTGTCGCACGACAAGGCGGCGATTCAGGCGATCTGTAGCCGGGCGATTTTGCTGCAGGGTGGCCGGGTGGCGCTGCAGGGCACGCCCGAGGTGGTGATGGATTACTACAACGCGCTGATTGCCGAGAGCGGGCAGCGCACGGTGACGCAGTCGACGCTGGCCGATGGTCGGCAGCAGACGGTGTCGGGCACGGGTGAGGCGGTGGTGTCAGACATCGCGCTGTGCAATGCAGCAGGCGAGCGCCTGGAGGTGGTGCGGGTGGGTGCGCCGGTGCTGCTGCAAGTCGCGGTGACGGTGCTGCGCCCGATTGAGAGCCTGGTGCTGGGCTATGGCATCAAGGACCGGCTGGGGCAAGTGCTGTATGGCACCAACACCTGGCACACCGGCCAGCTGTTGCAGGCCCCGACGGTGGGGGCCACTTACCTTTTTCGGATTGCGTTTGAGGCCAATCTGGGGGTTGGGAGCTATTCGGTGCAGACGGCGCTGGTGGACCGGGATACGCATTTGTCAGCCAACTTCGAGTGGCGTGATCTGGCGCTGGTGTTTTCGGTGGTGAATGTGGACAAGCCGGCGTTTGTCGGTTCGGTCTGGATGGCGCCGGTGATCACGGTGGAGGCCTCATGACGTTTGTGTCGTATGCCCAGAACCATGAGGACGTGCTGCTGTGGCGCGCCCTGGGGCATGTGCCGGGCGGCTTTTATGTGGACGTGGGGGCAAACCACCCTTCGGATGACTCGGTGACGCGGGCGTTTTATGAGCGTGGCTGGTCGGGCATCAACATCGAGCCGCTGGCGCAACACATTGCCCAACTGCGCGCCGAGCGCCCGCGCGATGTCAACTTGCAACTGGCGATTGGTGCCCAGGATGGGGAACTGGAACTGTTTGACACCTCGGTGCGGGGCCTGGCCACGGCCAGCGCCGAGGTGGCACAGATGCATGCGCGCGCCGGGCTGACGGTGGTGCGCTTGACGGTGCCGATGCGGCGGCTGGACGGTGTGCTGGCCGAGTATGCGGCGCGCGATGTGCATTTTCTGAAGATTGACGTGGAAGGCTTGGAGGCCGATGTGCTGGCGGGCATGGATTTTTCGCGTTGCCGGCCCTGGGTGCTGGTGGTCGAGGCGACGCGTCCGAACTCGCAGACGGTCGAGGCGAGCTGGGAACCCCTGGTGCTGGCGGCGGGTTACCAGCGCGTGTTTTTTGACGGCTTGAACCGGTATTACCTGGCCGATGAGCAGGCAGCGTTGGCGCGGTTTTTTGAATCACCCCCCCATGTGTTTGACGATTTTGAGAGCGCCCAGACCGATGCGCTGCGCCTGCGCCTGAAGGCCACCGAGGCCAAGGCCGAGGCCGACTGGTTGCGTACGCGCGGGCAACTGGAGCAGTTGCAGGAGCAGGTGCAGGCGCAGCTGCAGCAGGTGCAGCAGTTGGACGTGGCGCTGACTGAAACACGCGCCAGCCACTCGTGGCGGGTGACGGCGCCGCTGCGCTGGCTGAGCCAGCATCTGCGGGCGGCCGGGGAACTGGCACGGTTGTCGTGGCGGCGCCCTGTTGCGGTGGCAGCCCCAGCGCGCCCTGTTGCGCTGGCAGCCCCAGCGCGGCCTAGGGCCGTGGCAGCGGCCGGGCGCTTTAACCCGACCGTGCTGCCCAATTGGCCGTTGCGGCCAGAGGCTTTGTCGCTGGCCGTGCCGAGGCTGGGCGGGCGCGCGGATTGGCTGCGCTTGACCGGGCATGTGGAGGGGCACTACAGCCTGGCGATTGTGAACCGGGGGCTGGCGCTGGCGCTGGACGCGCTGACGGGCTCGCGGCTGACGTTTGTGCCATTTCATGGCGCGCCGCTGGCACAAGCCACAGACTTGCCGCCAGCACAGCGGGCTGCGTTGGCGCAGCTGCTGGGGCGGCCGGTGCCGTCGGCGCTGGCAGCGCACACGGTGGCGCTGGTGCACCACTATCCGTTGATAGCGGATGCAGCGCCAGCACGCTTGCGGCTGATGGTTTTTTTCTGGGAAGAAACCCTGGTGCCAGCGCAGATGGTGGCGCACATCGAGACGCATTTTGATGCACTGCTGGCAGCCACCGATTTTGTGAAACGGGCCTTGCGCAACTCCGGTTGCCGCTTGCCGATTTTTGTGCTGCCGATGGGCGTGGACCATCTGGTGGGCCCGGAGACTGCACCCCTGGCAGCGTTGACGCCGAAGGCCAACACGGCGTTTCGTTTTCTGCATGTATCGTCGGTGTTTGAGCGCAAGGGCGTCGATGTGCTGTTGCAGGCTTTTCTGGAAGAGTTTGCAGGCGACTCAGGGGTCGAGCTTTACATCAAGACCTTTGCCAATCCGCACAACCAGGTGCGCGCGCAGTGGGCCGAACTCTCGGGCGGGCGGGCCGATGCGCCGACGGTGATTGTTGATGAAACGTCGCTGGATGATGCCGGCATGCTGGCCTTGTACCGCAGCGCGCAAGCGCTGGTGCTGCCAACACGCGGCGAAGGTTTTAATTTGCCAGCCGCAGAGGCGCTGGCGCTGGGCTTGCCGGTGATAGTGACGGGCTATGGGGCGCATGTTGATTTTTGCACCCGCAGCACGGCCTTGCTGCTGCCGTTTCGGTTTGCGCAATCGACCAGCCACGTCAAAGCCGGGGATGCGTGCTGGGTGGATGCGGATATGCAGGGTTTGCGTGAGGCGATGCGCCAGCTACGTGCAGAAGTGATGTCGGACAGCGCCGTGCTGGCGCAGCGGCGGCAGGCCGGCATGAAGCTGGTGCGGGAGGTCTACAGCTGGGCACAAAGCGCACGCGGGGTGCTGGCCTGCGTCGACTGGCTGGATGCGCTGCGCGCGCGGCTGGTGCGGCCCACGCGCCTGCGCCTGGCGGTGCTGAGCCCGTGGCTGACGCGCTGCGGGATTGCCGAGTACAGCCACAAGTTGCTGGGCGATTTGTGCACTGGCGTGCAGCCGGGTTTTGAGCTGCGGGTGTTTTGTGATACGCGCACAGAGCCGGATGCAGCACAGTCGGTGTATACGCCGTGCTGGCAGCTGGGAAACAGTGAGTCGGTGAGCGCGGCTTTGCGCCTTTTGGGGCAAAGCACGCCGGACCTGGTGCTGGTGCAGCATCAGCCGAGTTTGTATGCGTTGACGGATGCGGTGTGCGAGGCGCTGGCGGCGCTGCATGACGCAGGTGCTGTGGTGTTGCTGGAGTTGCATTCGACGCAGCCGCTGTTACTGGAGAGCCGTTTGTCTGGCCGGGCGGTGGCGGCCTTGCAGCGCCTGGACCGGATTTTGGTGCACCAGGTGGAGGACTTGAACCATCTGCTGACGCTGGGCCTGGTGAACCAGGTGACCCTTTTGGCGCATGGCGTGGTGCAGCCGCAGCCGCCCGTGGCTGGCGTGGATCGGGCCAGCCTGGGCCTGGGCGACGCGGATCTGGTGCTGGCCTGTTTTGGTTTTGTTTTGCCGCACAAGGGGATTGACACGCTGGTGCAGAGCATTCAGCCGCTGGCGCAGGCCACCGGGCGACGGGTGCGTTTGCTGGCGCTCAATTCGGTGCTGGACGAGCGCAGCGAGGAAATGCTCCAGCAATATCAGCAAATGGCGCGGGCGCTGGCGCTGGATACCGAGGTGGTGTGGATCACGGACTTTAGGCCGATCGAGAAGTGCGTGCAGTTGCTGGGGCTGGCCGATTATGTGATTTACCCCTACAAGGAGACGCAGGAGAGCGCCAGCGGGGCGGTGACGATTGGGCTGGCGGCGCTCAAGCCTGTGCTGGTGAGCCCGCTGCCGATTTTTTCGGATCTGGCCGAATGCACCTGGCGCATGCAGGGCGGCGGGGTCGAGGCCATTGTGGCGGCGGTGTGTGCGTTGCTGGCACAGCCCGAGGCGGCGCAAGCCCTGGTCACGCGGCAGCGGGCCTGGCTGGCGCAGCGGGATTGGGCCCAGGTAGCGGCGCGGCTGGCGGCGATGATGGAAGGTTTGCGGGTGGACCGGCTGACGCAGACGGCAAGGCCGATGGAGCGCCCGGTGGTGACCCAGGCACAGTTGCTGGTGGATGTGTCGGAGTTGTATTTTCGGGACGCCAGAACCGGCATTCAGCGGGTGGTGCGCAGCATTCTGGGCCAGTGGCTGGCTGCGCCGCCGGCGGGGTTTCGGGTCTGCCCGGTGGTGGCCCAGGCGGGTCTAGGCTATCGGTATGCCCCCGGTTGGGCACCCGGTCAGCCGGGCGAGGGCCTGGGCGCCCAGCCAGATCTGACGGCACTGCCCCCGGTGCAGGTGCAGGCCGGGGATGTGTTTGTTGGGCTGGATTTGAGTGCCCATTTGTTTCCGCAGGTGCAAGCCGAGTTGCGGCGCTTTCGCATGGCGGGGGTTCGGGTGCATTTTGTGGTCTACGACATCATTCCGCTGCTGTATCCGCAGTATTCGACGGCGGAGTTAACGCAGGCCTTTGAAACCTGGCTGGAGGGCCTGGCGCAGGAGGCCGATGCTTTGTGGTGTATTTCACAGGCGGTGGCGCAAGATCTGCAAATATGGTTGACTGCCCACGCGCCGGCGGGCGCCTTGCCGCAGGTGGGTTACTTTCATCTGGGGGCCGATATAGAAAATTCTGTGCCAACCCTGGGGCTACCCGATGAAGCGCAGCAGTTGCTGGCGACGATGCGTGAGCGACCGCACTTTATGATGGTCGGCACCCTGGAGCCCCGCAAGGGCTACGCGCAAACGCTTGCCGCGTTTGAACTGCTGTGGCACGAGGGCGTAGAGGTGGGCCTGGTGGTGGTGGGCAAGGAGGGCTGGCATACGCAGGAGTTGGCCAGCCGCTTGCGTAACCATCCAGAACAAGGCCGGCACCTGTTTTGGCTGGAAAGCGCGAGCGATGCGTTTCTGGCGCAGTTATATGGCGCAGCACGATGCTTGCTGGCCGCGTCGGAAGCCGAGGGATTTGGCTTGCCTTTGATTGAGGCGGCACAGCATCGTCTGCCGGTACTGGCCCGGGACATCACTGTGTTTCGCGAAGTGGCTGGGCCGCATGCGTTTTATTTTTCTGGCACCACACCACAGGCGCTGGCGCTGGCGCTGCGCTCCTGGCTGATGCTGGCTGAGGCGGGTGGCGCGCCGGAGTCTAAGGATATGCCGTGGTTGACGTGGCGCGAGAGTGCGCGGCATTTGCTCGAAAACGTGCTACAGGGGCGATGATGCCAAAGAATGTCGAGATGTCCGAGCTACTGGTCACCGGTGAGTCGGGGTTTGTCGGCTCGCATGCGTTGCGGGCCTGGCCGGGTGCGTTTGGACTGTGCCGCGACGGGTATAAAGTGGATCTGCGGGACAAGGCGGCGCTGCTGGCGTTTTTGCCTGAACGCATGCCTGCGGCGGTGCTGCATCTGGCGGCGCTGAGTTATGTGCCGGACTCCTTCAAGGACCCGCAAGGAACGTTTGAGGTGAATTTTTTGGGGACTTTGCGCTTGCTGGAGGCGCTGGCGGAAACAGGATTTACAGGCCGTTTTTTGTATGTCAGCACGGGTGATGCCTATGGTTTGGTGACGCCTGAACAGCTACCCATCCGCGAAGACTTGGCTTTACGCCCCCGAAACCCTTATGCTGTGAGCAAGGCAGCTGCCGAAGCGCTTTGCTATCAGTGGAGCCTGACCGGCCCCTTCGAGATCGTCGTGGTGCGCCCATTCAATCATATTGGGGCTGGACAGGCGCCCAGTTTTGCCCTGTCGGATTTTGCACGCCAGGCGGCAGAAATGGCTGCCGGCAAACGCTCGCCCGTGCTGCAGGTTGGAAATATTGACGTGACCCGTGACTTCACCGATGTGAAGGACGTGCTGCGCGCTTACGAGCTGCTGCTGGCGCACGGCCGCAATGGCGAGATTTACAACGTCTGCTCGGGGGTTGAACGTTCGATACGATCGATGCTCGAAAAACTGCTGGAGCTGGCTGGCGTAAAGGCTGAAATCGTCAGCGATCCGGCCCGCTACCGGCCCGCTGATCAGTTGCGCGTATGTGGCAGTCACGATAAATTGACGCAATGCACAGGCTGGCAACCGGAAATACCGATCGATGAAACTTTACTAAATCTTTATACATATTGGGAAAAAGAAATTGTCAAATAAAAAAGCATTGATCACCGGCATTACTGGCCAGGATGGGGCCTATCTGGCCAAGCTGTTGCTTGAAAAAGGCTACTCCGTTTATGGCCTGCATGCACGTCGCTCCACTGACACACTGTGGCGCCTGCGCGAGCTGAACGTTGCCCAGGATGTGCATTTTCTGGAGGGGGATTTGACGGATCTGTCTTCACTGGTGCGAAGCATGGAAAAGTCTGGCGCGCAGGAGGTGTACAACCTGGGCGCGCAGAGCTTTGTGGGTACCTCCTGGGAGCAGCCGATTGTGACGGCGCAGGTCACAGGGATAGGAGCGCTGCATGTGCTGGAGGCGGTGCGGATAGTGAATCCAAAAGCACGCTTTTACCAAGCGTCCACGAGCGAGATGTTCGGCCTGATTCACGAGGCCATGCAGAGCGAGACAACGCCGTTTTACCCGCGCAGCCCGTACGGAGTGGCCAAGCTGTATGCCCACTGGATGACGGTGAATTACCGCGAGAGTTTTGGCTTGCATGCGTCAAGCGGGATTTTGTTTAACCATGAGTCACCGTTGCGCGGTATCGAGTTTGTCACGCGCAAGGTGAGCGATGCCGTGGCCCGGATCAAGCAGGGCAAGCAAAAAGAACTGCGCCTGGGCAATATAGATGCCAAGCGGGACTGGGGCTTTGCCGGCGACTATGTCGAGGCGATGTGGCTGATGTTGCAACAAGATACGGCTGACGACTATGTGATCGCTACCGGGCTGACGACGACGGTGCGCGATATGTGTACCATTGCTTTTGCACATGTCGGCTTGAAGCATGAGGATTATGTGGTGATTGACCCGCTGTTCTACCGTCCCGCCGAGGTAGAAGTTTTGCTAGGCAATCCAGCCAAGGCGAAGGCCAAGCTGGGCTGGGTGGCGAAGACCCATCTGGATACACTGATTACCGGGATGGTAGATGCTGACATGGCACGAGTCAGCAAGGAAGGGTTTTTGGGGTCAGAGCCCAAATTCGCCGAGCCTTTGGCTCGCCCGTAGGGTGCAGTGCTTGCACTACAGCAAAATTGGTGTCTGACCCCAATAACCCCGCGCCTAATCTCCTATCGATCTGAAAAGGAATAAGCTGCTGCTTCCGGCTTTTAACTATGACAAACGCCAGCATCCAAACTGCGTCTGAGGCTGCCAGCCTGCGGGCCGACCGCAAGCCGCAGCAAGTCATCACCATTCAACTCAACAAGCTTCCGCTGTTAGCGGGTGTTGACGAGGCCGCCCTGAAAAAAATAGCTGCTGTATTGCAGGTACGCACGGCTCAAAAGGGGCAACCCATATTGCACAAGGGGGGCGTGGGAGACCATTTGCTTTTTCTGCTGTCAGGCCGTTTGCAGGCGGTGGAGATTACGGAAGATGGACGCGAAATTGGTTTGTCGTTTTTGCAGGCGGGTGATTATTTTGGCGAACTCTCGGTGATTGATGGCTTGCCGCGGTCGGCCACCGTGGTGGCTTGTGAGCCGTCCATCTATGCTTTGCTGCCGCGCGCCCATGCGCTGGAGTTACTGCACAACCAGCCACTGATTGCGGAACGGATGTTGAAAAGGCTGGCGTCCGACATTCGACGAGCATCGAATTTCAGAATCATTCTGGGTATCCCGAATGCTTATCAAAGGGTTTATGCGCTACTCGATTACCTTGCAAAAATAAGTCCTGGTGGGCTGGTAGTTATTGAAAGACTGCCAAGCCAGCAGGAGATTTCCATCATGGTCAACACCAGCCGCGAAACCGTCTCTAGGGCCATGCAGGTGTTGATACAGCGCGGGGTGGTGGAGAAAGACTTGCGCAGGCTGATCGTGCGCAAACCCGAAACGCTGCGCGAAGAGGTCAATGCGCCCAAGCCGCCCACCGATCAACCGAGGCCTTAGTAAGCGTTATTGGGGTCAGACACGCCCGTAAACATCGGCCAGCCGGACGATGTCGTCTTCACCCAGATAAACGCCGCACTGCACCTCGATCAACACCAGCTCGTCCTGGCCGATGTTGGTCAGGCGGTGTCTTTCCTTGAGCGGAATGTAGCGGTACTGGCCGGGCAGGGTCTTGTACTCTGTGTCGCCAATCTGCACCAGGGCCGTGCCCTGCACCACCACCCAGTGTTCGGCGCGCTGGTGGTGGTATTGCAGGCTCAGCGCCTGGCCGGGCTTGACGGTGATGCGCTTGACCTTGTAGCCGTCTTCTTCTTTGAGCGTTGCGTAGCTGCCCCAGGGGCGGTGCACGGAGGGGGGGAGCTGGGTGCTTTCGTGCTTGCGCTCTTTCAATAGTTCGACCACGGCCCTGACCTTCTGGGCGGCGTTTTTGTGGGCTATCAGCAGGGCGTCGGGCGTGTCCACAATCACCAGGTCGTGCACACCGATGGTGGCCACCACCTTGCGGGTGTGGCTGTCGGTCTGCACGTGGGTGCCGGTGGTGTCCAGGGCAACAAACTCGGCGCCTTGGTTTTGAACAAACGTGTTGCCGCTGGCGTCGGCCGTGTGGGACTGGGCCACAGCGGGCCATGAGCCGACGTCGCTCCAGCCAAACCTGGCAGGCACTAGGGTCACGTTGCTGGCACGTTCCATGACGGCGTAGTCGATGGAAATGTCGGGTTGCAGGCCAAAGGCATGGGGCTCAAATTGGGTGACGCCGTCTTGCGTGGCGCTGCCGGTCCAGGCATGCGCGGCGGCTTGCAGGACTTCGGGGGCGTGCTCTTTCAGGGCTTGCAGGATGCTGCCAGCGGTAAAGCAGAACATGCCGCTGTTCCAGTAATAGCGGCCAGTGGCCAGATAGTCCTGGGCGGTGGCCAGGTCGGGCTTTTCTACAAAGCGCCGGGCTTTCTGGGTGCTGCGGCTGGGTTTTTCAACCTCTATGTAACCAAAGCCGGTCTCTGGTGTCGTGGGTGAAATGCCGAACACCACCAGTTGGCCCTGCCGCGCCTGGTGTGCGGCTTCCAGGGCGCACACCACAAACGCTTCGGTGTCCGGAATCAGGTGGTCGGCCGGCAGCACCAGCATGACGGCATCCGGCCCGTGCGCTTGCGCACAGGCCAATGCTGCCAGCGCAATGGCCGGCGCCGTGTTGCGGCCTTTGGGCTCTAAAAGATAGCGAACATGGGGTGGGTCTGTCAGCCCGGACATCACGTCGCGCGACAAAAACAGGTGCTCCTGATTGGTCACGATGATCGCGGCGTCGGTGCCGCAGGCTTGTCCGCGCTCAATGGCTTGTTGCAGCAATGCGCTGCCGCCCACCTGCATAAACGGTTTGGGGTAGGCTTGGCGCGAAACAGGCCATAGCCTGGCACCAGCGCCGCCTGACAGTACGACTGAAATTAATATCATGGATAGTTGTACGGTTCTGTGCTGAATTGTATTCAGCTTGGAGGGCTGTTAGCGGCGACACTGTGAAAGAGTATGTAAGAGAGTTATTGGGGTCAGACACCAATTTCGCTGCGGTGCGTAGCACCGCACCCTGCGGGGCGAGCCGAAGGCTCGGCGAATTTGGGCTCTGACCCCAAAAACTCTGTTTGGCCCGAAGCTAGAATATCTGCTTACTGTTCCTAAGCCCCTTCCCACGATTGATGAGAGTTTCCATTTACCAATTTTTCCAACTCTTGTCCGGCAAGCTGCGGGAGGAAGACAAGGTCAAACACATGGTCTGGAGCTTCTGGATGACGCTGGCCGCCTTGCTGCTGTGGTCGGCGCCGTTGGCGTTTGCGGTGGTTTTCTTTTTAGGCTTGGCAAAAGAGTGCTGGGACTTTCGCTATGGCAGTGGCTTTTGCTGGTTTGACATGACGGGTAATTTGATCGGCAGCGTGGCCGGGCTGGTGTTCGGTCTTGCTTTTTCTGCCTTGTTTTTGTAGCCGATGAAAGTTCTCGTCAACGGCACGCCCCTTCTGGCGCCTCTGACCGGCATTGGGCAGTACATCCGCCACCTGTTTACCGCCATGGGACAAATTCCTGAGGTCAGCCTGACCATGTATTACGGGACCAGTTTCAAAAAAGGGATGACACAGCCCGCTGTAGGCACGGCACAAGCGGTGCAGCGCACTTATGGCCTGTTGCGCCGATTCATTCCGCGTCCCGGTGCCTTGCGCAAAGTCGCCGAAAGCGCCATATTTCGTTATTTGACCCGGGGTGGTGCGGGTGACGTTCTCTATCATGAGCCGAATTACGTGGCGTTGCCTTACAAAGGGCCTTTGGTGTTGACCATCTGCGACTTGTCCTGCTTTGATCACCCGGAAACCCACCCGAAGGAGCGGGTGCGCCTGATGCAGCGGGATATGCCAGCGTCCATCGCCAGGGCGGATCACATCATCGTGATCTCGCAGGCGACAGGAGAGGCCCTGCGGCGCTGGTTTCAGGTTGATCCGGCTCGCATTACCAATACCTATCTGGCGGCTGATCCGCGCTTTCAGCCGCGTGCCGATGAAGCCCTCACCCCGGTGCTGGCCCGTCTTGGGTTGACCCCGGGCGGCTACGTTTTGTGTGTTGGCACGCTGGAGCCGCGTAAAAACCTGCCAACCCTGTTTGCAGCCTATGCCGGACTGCCGGCGGACCTGCGGCAACGCTATCCGCTGGTAGTGGCTGGAATGGCCGGATGGGGTACCGAGGGGTTGATGAAGTCTGCTGAAGAACTGATTCGCCGCAATGAGTTGCGTCTGCTGGGGTATGTCGCAGACGAGTTGATACCGCCGCTTTACGCTGGTGCCGCGGCTTTTTGTTACCCCTCACGTTACGAAGGTTTTGGCCTGCCGGCTCTGGAAGCAATGGCCTCGGGGGTACCGGTCATCACATCAAACCAAACCTCCCTGCCGGAAGTGGTGGGTGAGGCCGGCCTGATGGTGGACCCGGACGATGTGGACGGCATGCGCGAGCGCCTGCGCCAGCTCCTGGAGGACCGGGCTTACGCGCACGATTTAGGGCACCGCGGCTTGCTTCGTTCCAAGTTGTTCAGCTGGGATCGCTGCGCCAGGGAGACCTTTGCCGTGTATGAGAAGGTTATGCTGGCCAGGAGATGCGGGACGTGAAAAAACTGCGCGTCTTGCACCTGTATCGCACCTATTTCCCCGAAACGCAGGGCGGGCTGCAGGAGTCCATTCGTCAACTCTGTCTGGCGACCCAGCCGCTGGGGGTGGAGAACACGGTGTTTGCACTGGCGCATCAGCCTGAACCCGCTTATATGGATTTGCCTGAGGGCCGGCTGGTACGTGCCCGGTCATGGCTGGAGGTGGCGTCGTGCGACATCGGCGCCTGGGCGGCTTTGCGCCGCTGCCGCGAAGCCGCGGACCAGTGCGACATCATCCAGATTCACTACCCCTGGCCTTTCGCCGACATGCTGCTGCCCTTTATCCGCCGCCGCAATCAGCCGGTGCTGGTGACTTATGTGTCGGATATCGTGCGCCAAAAAGGGCTGGGGCTGTTGTATGCGCCGCTGCGCCGCTACCTGCTGGGTCGTGCGGCGCGGATTGTGGTTTCCTCCCGGAATTACGCGGCGAGCAGTGACATTCTTCAGCAATACCCGGCCAAGCTGGTCTATATTTCGCACTGCCTGAAAGCGCTTGCGCCGCCGACAGCGCCACTGCTCAGCCGCTGGGAGGCACAGCTGGGCCGAAATTTCTTTCTGTTCGTGGGCGTCCTGCGCTATTACAAGGGTCTGGATTTTTTGCTGGCTGCCGCCCGCCAGGTCAAGCTGCCGATTGTTATCGTGGGTAAAGGTCCGGAGGGCGAACGGCTGCGACGTGAGGCTGCCGCCCAGGGCCTGGATAATGTGCACTTTCTGGGTGCCGTACCGGATGCCGACAAGCAGGCGCTGTTTGCGCTGTGCCGGGGCGTGGTGTTTCCTTCCCATCTGCGGTCCGAGGCTTTTGGCATGACCCTGCTGGAAGGCGCTCAGGCGGCCAAGCCCTTGATTTGTTGCGAAATTGGCACGGGTACCACATGGGTTAACCGGCACAATGAAACCGGTTTGGTGGTGCCGCCGGGCGATCCGGACGCACTGGCGCAGGCCATGAATACTTTGGCCGATGACGATGAACTTTGCCTCCGGCTGGGTCTTGCGGCCAGGGCCCGCTGGCAGCAATGCTTTACCCCGGAAGTGGTGGGTCCGGCGTATCGCAAGCTATATGATGGGTTATTGGGGTCAGACGCCAATTTCGGAATTTTTGGGGTCAGAGCCCAAATTCGCCGAACCTACGGTTCGCCCGGAGGGCGCGGTGCGCTGCACCGCAGCGAAATTGGTGTCTGACCCCAATAATTCCCCCGGAGGGCGTGCTAAAGCACGATGAATTTGGACTCTGACCCCAAAAACCCAAAGATGACAGCATTGGCTAGTCCTTTTTTAACGCTCAGGACGATTCGCGCGGTCATTGCCGTGCTGGCCTTTGCGGTGATGTTGCTGGTGGAGTGGCAGCGACCCGAATTTATCGGCCGTGTGGATGAAGGCCTGCGCGACACTTTCTTGCGCTTGACGGCAGATCCACATCCCGAAGACCGGCTGGTGGTGATTGACATCAACGAAACGACTCTCAAAGAGATCGGCCCATGGCCATGGCCGCGCCAGCGGGTCGCTGACTTGACGGAGTTGTTGCTCGGCGCCTATGGCGCCCGGGCGGTGGGGCTGGACATCGTCTTTCCCGAACCCGGAGACGCACAGGGCGATGCACGTATGGCGTCGCTGGCAGCCCATGCGCCGCTGACTCTGGCGCAAATATTTGACTACCTGCCGCGGCATCCGGCGATTTTGCAAGGCACACTGGCCGGCGGTCTGAGCGGGCAGCAAGGCCTAGACGGACGCGGTAGCCTGGGTGCCTACGGCTACATTGCCAACCATGCCGGGCTGGCAGCAGGCACTCGCTGCATTGGCAATATTGGCTACCAGCCCGATGCCGATGGTGTTTTGCGCCACACGCCGACACACACCCGCTTTCAAGGCCGTGAGTATCTGAACTTTGCCAGCGCGCTACATGCCTGCGCCGACCCACTCGCAAATCCGCCTTCGGGGAATGCGCAAGGGCTGTGGCGGGTGCCTTACAGCCGGGCCTTGTCGGCCTATACGGTCATTAGTGCCACCGACATACTGCGCGAAAGTGCGCCGCGTGACCTGATCCAGGGTCGCTATGTGCTGGTCGGATCATCATCGCTTTCCCTCGGGGACCGGGTCAGCACGCCCCTGGCACCGCTGAGTGCGGGCATCATGGTGCATGCGGCCAGCCTTTCCGGCTTGCTGGACCTGGCCGAAGGCCGTGCCCAGGCGCCTTGGTCGGGCCGCGCCTGGCTGCTGGTGTGGGGCGTGCTCAGCATTGCGCTGGCCATATTCTGCATCGCCAGACTGCCGGCATGGGGCAGCCTGCTGGTTCTGCTGGGACTGGCCCCGATCTGGCTGGGACAGGCCTTTGCGGGCATTGCGCGGCAAGCGGAATGGTCGGTGACTGCGCCGCTGTGGGCTTATTTTTTCTTGCTCGTGGTGGCTGTTCCCTACGAATGGTGGCAAACACAGCGTAAAGGCCGACGCCTGCTGGCGACGTTCTCACATTACGTGGCGCAGCCGGTACTCGACGAGATCGTCCGCCTTGACCTGCAATACAGCCTGAAGCCCATGCTGTGCGATGTCACCGTGCTGATTGCCGATATGGAGGGCTATACCCGCGCCACCTCGTCACTGGGTCTGGAAGATGCAGCCACACTGACCAAGGACTTCCTGGGTTGCCTGACGCGTCCAGTGCTTGGCTGGCGCGGCACGCTGGACAAATACACCGGCGATGGTCTGGTGGCTTTTTGGGGCGCCCCGCTGCCCTGCTCCGATCAGGCTGATCGGGCGGTGAGTGCGGCGCTGGACATACTGACCGAGGTCGCAGCGCTCAATGCACGTCGCCGACATGGCGGATTTGCGCCGCTGCGGGTGCGCATCGGAATTGAGAGCGGCCCGGCTTTGGTGGGAGATCTTGGCACATCCTTCCGCAGCACTTACACGGCGGTAGGCGATTGCATCAATTTTGCATCGCGGCTGGAGGCGGCGGCGCGGGACTTGCCGACGCAACTGGTGATAGGCTCCGCGGCGAATAGCCAGTTGACGCAGCATCAGACCACCTCGCTGGGTAACATCACGCTGAGAGGAACCCAAACCGCCATCGAGGTCTTTACCATACGGCGCGAGAATGACTAATTCGTAGGGTGGGCACTGCCCACGCTGGCTTCATGAATGTCGTGGATTGCGTGGGCAGTGCCCACCCTACAGGGAGCTGGGTAGTGACGGTTTTTGAAGACAAGGACTGGCCATGTCCAAATAGTCATATAGGAAGTGTTATAGTGCGTTCCTATATGAATTCAATTTTGCGCATTCCCTTGAATGGATCACCGGAGCAGCTGGCCAGCCTGCTCTCGCTCCAGCAAGCCTTTGCGCAGGTCTGCAACGCGCTGGCCCCCCTGGTGCAGCAGTCGCGCTGCTGGAACCGGGTGACGCTGCATCATCTGGCTTACAAGCTGCTCAGGGAAAAGTTTCCGGCCATGGGCTCGCAAATGGTCTGCAATGCGATTTACTCGGTGTCGCGCACCAGCCGCCTGGTCTATCAGCACCCGGCCAGCCCGTTCAACCTGACCCGACTGGGCGACAAGCCGCTGCCGCTGCTGCGCTTTACTGACAGCTGCCCGGTTTATTTCGACCGTCACACGCTGAGCGTGAAGGACGGACAGTTGTCGATGTACACCCTGGACGGGCGGATTCGCTTCCACCTGGCCTTGCGACCGGAAGACGAGGCCAGTTTTCATGCCAATAAATTGCGCGAAATTGTCCTGTCGCAAACGGCGACGGGCAGCTTTGAGCTGTCATTCCTGCTTTTAATGCCTCCACAGGGCCATGAACCCCCGGCTGACAAAGAGCAAGACCCGGGCGAAATCCCCGAATACGTGATGATTGACGAAACGGACTACCAAACCTCATGAGTACCCTGAAAACACCTTCCGAACTACGCCAGGCGGTGACGTCGCTGCGGCCCTATTTTGTGCGGGCCATCTGGTTCAGCGTGCTTTCATGCCTGCTGATTCTGGCCCCCAGCGGCTACATGCTGGAGGTCTATGAGCGGGTCATCAACAGCCGCAGCCACATGACGCTGGCGATGCTGACCGTGCTGGTGCTGGCGGCCTACGTGCTGATGGAAATTCTGGAATGGGCACGCGCCGAGATATTGCACGGGGCTGGCCTGCAACTGGACAAGCTAATGCGGAATCGGGTCTTTGGCGCGATCTTCGAGGCCAATCTGAAACGCATGCCCGGCGGCAGCGTACAACCGCTGAACGACTTTCGCACGGTCCGGGAGTTCCTCTCTTCGCCGCCGCTGCTGGCGCTGATGGAGGCCCCGGTCTCGCTGGTGATTCTGGGTTTGATGTTTGCCATCAGCCCGCTGCTGGGCTGGGCCGCCGTGGTGGGCTCGCTGGTGCAGGTTTTTGTCGGCTGGTTGAATGAAAAAAGCACGCAGCCGCCTTTGGTGGCCGCGAATCGCAGCGCGATTGCAGCACAACAGTATGCCGACGGCTCGCTGCGCAATGCGCAAGTGATTGAGTCGATGGGCATGCTGCGCGACATTCACCGCCGCTGGATGGGCAAGCAGCGCGAGTTTCTGGGCTTGCAGGCGATGGCCTCGGACCAGGCCGGGGGCTACCAGGCGGTTACCAAGTTTTTGCAGGTCACCATGGGCTCGCTGTTGCTGGGGCTGGGCGCCTGGCTGCTGCTGCACAACGAATTGAACGGCGGCGCCGGCATGATGGTTGTCGGCTCGATTCTGGGCGGTCGGGTGCTGGCGCCGCTGGTGCAGATCGTGACCCAGTGGCGCACGGTGGTCAATGTGCGCGATGCCTGGCAACGTCTGGAGAGTTTGTTGGCGGCCGTCCCGCCCCGGCCAGACGCGATGCCTCTGCCAGCGCCGCGGGGCTTGCTGCAAGTGGAAAGTCTGGTGGCGGGTGCGCCCAGTGGCGGGCCGGCCATCATCAAGAATGTGGCGTTCAGCCTGTCCCCAGGTGAAGTGCTGGCAGTGGTCGGACCCTCGGCTTCGGGCAAAACGACATTGGCGCGGCTACTGGTGGGTCTTTGGCCGGCAGCGGCCGGCAAGGTGCGGCTTGACGGTGCCGATATTTTTAGCTGGGACAAAAGTGAGCTCGGCCCGCATATCGGCTATCTGCCGCAAGGGGTCGAGCTTCTCGAAGGTACGCTGGCTGAAAACATCGCCCGCTTCGGCGAGCTTGAGAACGCCAAGATCAAGACCGCCGCCCAGGCCGTCGGCCTGCACGATTTCATCATGAGCCTGCCCGAGGGTTATGACAGCCCGGTCGGGCGCGAGGGCGCCATGCTGTCCGGCGGCCAGCGCCAGCGGGTGGCGCTGGCGCGTGCCATTTATGGCGACCCGGTGCT
>Ga0209702_10003438_pt1 | contig 24986 bp, 21 predicted proteins | sample FRY01_FD_187210 | JGI IMG/M metagenome (GOLD analysis project Ga0209702, IMG submission 187210) | Freshwater microbial communities from Lake Fryxell liftoff mats and glacier meltwater in Antarctica - FRY-01 (SPAdes) (version 2) | ecosystem: Environmental > Aquatic > Freshwater > Ice > Glacier... | reverse complement strand
ACTGCAATCACTCGACGGCCAGCCGCTTCCCGGCTTCACGCTTGCCGACTGTCAGGAACAAATCGGCAACGAGATCGACCGAGTCGTCACCTGGAAGAACTCACCGACACTGTCTGCACTCAATGGCCAGCCCGTCCGCCTGCGCTGCGTCTTGAAAGACGCGGACCTGTTTGCCATTCAGTTCGCCAACCAGCGTGCAGAGTAAGAGTGTCCAGCCGCCCGTTCAAACAGCGACTCACGGAAACGATGCTGAAGGAACTAGAATAGAAGTTGCGGCAGGAGAATCACTTTGGCCAGCGCCAGTTCTAATTCCGCAACTCTCGCAGTCAGCTTCGCAATCTGCTCCGATTGCCTGGCCACCAGCTTCTTAAGGTCCTCTATGATCTTGTCTCTCGCATCCATCTTCGGACGCTAACAAATTTACCCAATCTGACCCACGAGCATTTTCATCCCGTGAACGGTTACAGAGACACTTACGATCTCCAATTGTCCGATGATGCCATTGAAGATCATATTGCCACTTATCAGAACATGGTTGCGGCGCGACATCAGGATCCGCAGGAACTGGCGACCCTTTTTATCGCGATACCAAAGAGATCGTACTGACAATCGACGGGCTGCAGCGGGAGAAGGGGCATGAGACGCTCTATGTCGTTCGCGAAGTGGCTCAGAATCGCGTGTGGTTTGCCGAACCGCTGTTGTCCGGAGCGACCGACGAGATTCGAAAGTTGTTTGACCGCGCCATCGAGATCGCTGACCGCCAGGAACTGAAAGTCGTGTTGTGGATCTCGGATAAACAGGACGCCTTTGTAAAGTGCGTTGCGGACATGTTTCCGGGCGTTCCGCATCGTTTCTGCGTGAACCACTTCTTTCGCGATCTGGCCAAGCCGGTGCTGGCCCTCGACAGCACGGCGAAGAAGAAAAAAATGATAATCACGGCGGTCCCTGCAACTCGCCGGGGATTCGAATGGTCGATGCATTGGCGGATGTGCAGGAGTCGTTAGCGCGGATTGCGGTGTCTGGAAAATCGGGTCCCGCGTTCTCGTTGCTGGATCGACTCAAGGGCTTCATCGATCGCGGCGTCGCGGAGCAGCAGGATACTTTTGCCCGCGTGCGAAGTTACACGGCTCAGGTGCGTGAAGTTGTTGCGATCCTGGCGGTGAAAGAAGGCATGTCACTGGACGATCGTGAGCCACTGTTTGCGGCAAAGATTATCGAGCTTCAGTCGTTCGCCGATGACAAAACCTACCACGCGATGGCGAAGATGATGGCGTCATTTCAGGTCGGCCTGTTCGCCGGTGCCGAACTGACGGATTATCATCATGACAACCTGAATCTTGAGCGTTGGTTCTGCTTGCCGAAATCCCATGAACGTCGCATTCATGGTCATCATCATGCGGGGATTCGTATCGTGCGTGACGGAGCAACGCTGATTCCGACGCTCGATGCTCACGCTCAGCATCCAGGCGTTTTCACCGAAAAGGAACTCGTGAGATTCGCCACAGCCACCGCTCCCGCAAGCCAGCTCGCATCTCAGCAAAGGCACGGCGTCATGAAAAAAGCCCGCTCAGAAAAAACGAATCCTGCTCCTGAATCAACTGGAAAAACGTATCCTCTATCCCGTGACTAAGCGGGCCATTGAACAGTTTCCTGGAACAGCCACCGGCATGAAGTCCGCGGCCTGAGCTGCTTCGGTGTTCATCACAGGGTCCCCGTATTCTGTCTCAAATGCGCAAGTGATATCCTCTCTCTGGATATCCTTCTGGATAGTGTCAGCAAATGCTGACCGGTAGCTTCGACAAATGCTGACACGTCAGCCACCGCTGCCGAAACCATTGACCCGGGGCCGAAACCGTCGACTGACCAATTCCATGCTCTACACAGCATTTGGAAGTAACTCCAGCAAATTCCGCCACGTACTTTGGCAAGTTGCGAGGTAAGGTCTGCTTAATAAGTCAATTTAAAAGTGAATTTGACTAAGGCAGTCAAGAAACGATCGTTGTTGAATGTGAGGCGTCCCGATAAGTCGTGCAGTGGAAATGCATTCTCTTTCGGACAACATTGTTCGGAGGAGTTTTCGATGGCATTGGTCTTGAAGTGTGGTCCCATGTCTGCTGCCGAAAAATGGATAATACTAACGGCAACGCTGTTGCTCTCAGGGACATTTGGCTGTTCCTCGCAATCCTCATCGGTCAAAAGAGATACAGCTCAACATTTGCCTCGGTCCGTATGCTTTGCTGAAACCGGGCTTTTGTTTGAGTCACAGGGAAGAACAAAGTCCGCTATCATTTCCTACGAGCATGCGATCAACGCTGACCCTACGAATCAGATTGCCAATGATCTTCTGCGGGAGAGAATTGCTAAGCTTCAGCAATCTGTTGAACAAACGACACCCGAATCAAATGAACGGACAGTTGTCGCTGTCTTCCGGGATGCTGAGAGACGCACTCCAGAGACAGAGAAGATGCCAAATGGAAGGCTGGCAAGCCAATTCCGGCCCCGAGGGTCTTTTGCGAAACAATCTCTCCATGCGGAACGATTAAGTCAGGAAATGCCAGAGCCACAACGAGACAGCAACCCAAAGCCCCGATTTTCTGTTGTACAACCGGTTTCTGATACGCGCCCAATACATCAGGAAACGCCTCAGAAACATGTCGTTCCGGAGCCATCAACTCTTTCAGTGTTTAATAGGGTTGCAGAGAATCCAACGATTTGGCCTCGACTGCTGGATGATCAGCCTCAGGAAAATGCGCCGATGTCCATTGAGTCTCGAGGTTCTTGGTCACAAGGGAAGTAAACGGCCCGGTTAACAGTAGGTCGTGATTCATTGCGAAGATTTGATACCTCCGCATGTCAAATGTGATACCCTCTCTCTGGATATCCTTCTGGATAGTGTCAGCAAATGCTGACCGGTGGCTTCGACAAATGCTGACACGTTAATGTCAGCAAATGCCGACACGTTCAGCCCGCGGTGACCATGCCGGAAACACGGTATCGACTCAGCCGGTTGACCCCACCGTGATGAATCGTCACCACAAGCCCCAGCGCTTCGAGCTCCCCGATAGTCGTACTGACCGTCGGCCGTTTGAGTCCACAGCGTGTTGCGATGTAAGACTGTGCGGCCGTTGCCGTCCCGTTGCCAGTGCGTGTCTTTAAAATCGCCCGAGCTTGAAAAAGTCAGACGAGGATGAGAAAAGGCTCCGCGAAGATGAGGAGGTAAACCGTAGTGTTGATTGAAAACGTCAGCAAAACGGAAAAACTTCGCTCAATCTTTGAGGAGCCAAGGATGCGAAAATCATACTCAAAACAACTTCGTCTGGACAGTCCGCCGATCGATCAGGTCGAACTCAATTCTGGATGCCGCGACGCCATCATCCCGGTCCTGCGATCGCTGCAGCATGTGTATTCCAAGCCCGAACTCACCGAAAAAATCATGCAGCTCATCGCCCGTGATATCAACGGAAAAGTGTCGGCGAAGCGAGGTCGTGGAGGTATGGACTACTGGCACATTCTGGTGCTGGCCAGTGCTCGACTGGGATGCAATTACATGTGAAGCACCTGGCTCGCGAAATTGACCGCATCGCCGGGAAGAAGGGTTCGAATTATGTCGCCCGTATGAAGGAACCGTACCGCGAACTCCTGCAAAAAGCCGCGATGATTACGCAGCGAGCTCGTGAGTTGTGTGGGATCAGTGCGACTCGGGTGTCGCGATCGGAGCCACGAAGGCTCTTCAGAAGTTGTTCGATAACAAGATTGAGCGAGTGTCGTTTGATCGTGGTTTTCATTCGCCTGTGAATCAGATTGAACTCTCGGAAATCGTTCCTGATCTGTGTCTTCCGAAGCCTGGTGCGAAACAGTCTGTTGCGCAACTTGCGAGCGCGGACGATGAGTTTCGTGCAGCTCAGCAGAATCATCCGGGAGTCGAATCAGCGATCGGCGCGTGGCAGTCAGGCAACGGCATGAAGCGTTGTCGAGATCGTTCGGAGCCTGGCTTTGAACGTTACGTGTCGTTGGCGATCCTTGGTCGCAACATGCACACGCTGGGCCGCCTGCTGATCGCTCAGCAAGCGCCGAACAGTGAGGCTGCTCTCACAAGACGCCACGCCGCCTGAAGCGGCCGCGAGTGATCCGAAACTGCAAAAGGCCGGCCTCGGTCTCTGGGAACGTACCCGCCGCGCCTGCAAAAATCGCATAAAAACGACATCCAAAGACATGCGGGCAGACTTTGTTGTCGCCTAAGATTAATTCTTCATTTGGCGTAGGGTGTGCCCGCAGGCTGAAATCACGCCGCGAAGCCATTTTTCAGACACGCACTCGCTAGAAGGTGTCAGCGAGGAATCTCGCTCATGCTGGCCCGTGACGCGAGATCCTTCACAGCGCGTTGCTTTGTTGAGGGTGACAGGTTTGCGGGTTGCTTTGTTCAGGGTGACAGAAAAGGTCTCGTTCCACGCGGTGAGCAGAACCGCATCGCTCGGGGTTTCTCGTGCAGATCTGGCGGGTTGAACTGGCGGCGGTCTGGGAATCGTATTCGGACCGGCCATTCTCGCCGAAGTTTCCCGGTTTGAGATCACTTTAACGTGGTGATCGTCAATGCGGAGTGGTTCAAACGAGTTGCCAGGAACGTGGATGCTTTGTTAAAAGGTGGCGTTCTGGTCTTTGTGGTTTACCGAGTTTTGAGTTCACGGAGGAAGCGGCGATGAAGAACGCTGCGTTATGTCTGGTTTCATCATTTCTGGGTGCCTGCCTGGTGATGTGGCTTCAGACCGGTGCATCCCCGATGCCTATGGCGATCGGTCAGCAGGGACAAGCGGCCCCCGATCGCAGCACCAGATCCCCTACCAAAACTGCTTCCTACGGCAGCCCGGCTCAGGCAGACGCTATTCCGTTTGACAGTCTGAGTGATATCGCGCCACCACGTGTTTACAACGGTCAGGGACTGGCTCCGGATGAAGCGGTCTCTACGTATGTTTATGAGACCAATAATCGCAGTGTCGCCAATATCGCCACTCGAATTGGCTCCGCTCGCGGAATCTTCGGCGAGAACCCCACAGAGGATTCCGGATCTGGCTTTGTGCTCGATCAGAACGGCCACATCCTGACAAACAATCACGTCATCGAAGGAGCTCAGCGAGTTCTCGTGACTCTGACAGGCGGTGAAGAATTTGACGGCGAGGTCGTGGGGGCTGATCCCATCAACGATATGGCCGTTGTTCGTATTAAAGCGCCACCGGAAAAGCTGGTTCCTGTTCGATTCGCCGATTCGTCCAATCTGAAAGTTGGAATGCGTGTCTTCGCCATCGGAAACCCGTTTGGTCTCGAACGGACCATGACCACGGGAATCATTTCGAGCCTTGATCGAACTCTGCCCGTCACGCGAGCTCGTTCCATCAAGTCGGTGATTCAGATCGACGCGGCGATTAATCCGGGGAACTCCGGCGGACCACTGATGAATTCGCATGGTGAAGTGATTGGCATGAATACAGCGATCGCCAGCAAGACCGGTCAGAATTCCGGGATTGGATTTGCAATCCCTTCGAATCTTGTGGCCCGAGTCGTTCCCGAGCTGATTGAGCACGGCCGGTTCATTCGCCCGGAATTCGGAATCGATGAAGTCGCGAAAATGAAGGAAGGCCTTCGGATCATGACGCTGGTGCCTGACGGCCCAGCTTCAAAAGCAGGCCTGCGTGGCCCTGAACTGCGACGCACGAAACGCGGCTTTGTCACGTTTGAAACTCGGGATGTTAGTCGAGCCGATGTTATCGTTGGCGTGAATGGCAAAAAGACTCTGAAGGCGGATGAGTTTCTGGCGGAAGTCGAAAGCCATCGCCCGGGTGATCAGATTACTATCGAAGTCATTCGTGAAGGCTCCGTGGTGTCGGTGCCGCTGCAGCTGAAATAAGCACCCCTGCACAAATGCTTGAGCAACATTCGTTTTTTGGATACAGAATGATGTTTACAAAATGATGAAACGGAGCGGGCGGAAGATCGCGGCGGACAACCCGGCTTTTGTTACGTGCAGCAGTCTTCCATCATTCTGTAGTCATCATTCTGTCGCGAGTCACCTCGCTGAATCGCTTACGGTTTTTCGGCGATGACAACGGCGCCTGGTGCGAGAAACACGCCCAGCGTTTTCCATAGAGCGATTCCAACTCCAAAGCTCAATTTGACCGCAAGGCTGGTGTCGTCGCTGTGAATCGCTCCGCGAGGCGACGCGCTGATGACTCGAAAGCCCGTCTGTTCCAGCAGCTTCAGGAAGCTGCTCGCCGGCATCGAAAACCTGTGATCATTCACAGCTCGACGCAGGACTTTGTGTCCTCGCGAAGGAGACACTTTCTGCAGGATTGCACCGACATGGGCCATCCAGGATTTGTCCACAATTCGCATGACCAGAATTCCGCCGGGCTTCAGGCGATCAAAGATATCGTTCAGTTCCATCCGCTGATCGGGCCAGTAAATGTTGGCATCCAAAACGGAGATCACGTCAAATAATTCTCTGGTCAGGCTGAAGTCTCGAACCTGGGCACAGCACTGAGCCGCCATGCTGTGTTGTTGTACGTAGCTGACAGCCTCCGGAACAATATCAGAGCCGCTAACCTCGTAGCCGGCCTTCGCAGCCGCCTCCATAAATCCGCCATAGGAACAGCCAACGTCCAGCAGGGTTTTTCCAGGCGGGGCCACGATTTTCGTTAACTGGCTGAGGATCGACTTATACATCCGCTGCTTGAACTGGTTCAGCTGCGCACCCTGCTCTGCATCTCCCCAGGTCATCTGTTGAGTATGCTCGATTTCATTTGCGAGGTTGTATTCCCCGTTCATAAAGAACGAACAGCAACCAGCACATCGCAGCCATTCTGTTTCACCACGCGCGTTCACAAACTTCCAGGCACGAGCGGCATCGGCAGACGGCTTTCCACAGGCCGGACAAATTGAGACTTCAGTACCTCTGCTGGTGACTTGGTTTGCGTCGGATGGGTCAGAAGATAAGGCGATGGCGGACATAGGCAGACTTTCAGAACATCATGTTCCGGGGAGTAACAATTTCCTGGCAGCAGCGACAAGCATTCGATTCGTCTGGGTTGGTGGACAAAACGTTTTACGGCAGCGACGATTCCACGTTCCTGGCGGAAGTATCCGCGACGTACCGGAATTGAGTCAATATGGCTGTGAAATCAGTCAATTTACGGCAAATTGAACATCCCTTGAAATCTCTGAGAGTCCATATGCCGGCGGCAACTGCACCTGTTCCCATTTCCATGCTGACTGACTTCGTCACGAAGGCACTCCTGTTGACGGGGTTGTCTGCGACGGATGCTGACATGACGGCGCAGGCACTCGTGATGACGGATACTTTAGGCGTCTATACACACGGGACAAAACTGCTGGCCGGTTATTTGAAGAAGCTTCAGGGCGGCGGATATCCGCCCACCGCGAAGCCGAAGATCGAACGCGAAGGACCAGCCTGGGCGATCGTCGATGGAGACGCAGGCCTGGGTCAGATCGGCTGTCACTTCGCGATGCAGACGGCCATGCAGAAAGCGTCACAGTGTGGCGTGGCTTTCGTTTCTCTCAGAAATACGGGGCACATCGGAGCAGCCGGGCACTTTGCCGGTCAGGCCGCGCGAGCTGGTTTTATTTCGATGATCACTGGAAACGATATCCCCAGTGTCGCAGCACCGGGTTCAAAAAAAGCGGTCCTTGGCAGCAACCCACTGGCTTATGCAATTCCCACTGCGGGCGATCCGATCCTGCTGGACATGGCGACAGCAGCTGTCGCGGGAGGAAAAGTTTACGCGGCGATTCAGCGAGGCGAAACGATTCCACCAACCTGGCTCATTGGACCAGACGGCTTACCCACCACCGATGGAACGCTTTATCCACATGCCACGGCATTGGCTCCCATGGCGGGCCATAAAGGATATGGACTTGGCCTGTGGTGCGAAGTTCTGTCAGCTCTCATTCCCGGCGGAGCAATGACGTGGCAGGTTGGCAGCTGGATGTTTGATCCCCCCTCTCGTCCTTCGTCGCACAACGCATCGTTTACGGTGTTTCATGTGGACGCGATGACCGATCGCGAAGCATTCAATGTTCGCATCCAGTCCTTGATCGACGAGATCCATGCTGCCCCGGCCGCTGAAGGAATCGAATCGGTCCTGCTGCCCGGGGAGCGCGAGTGGAAGAATGCCGCAGCCGCTCAGGTTCATGGAATTCCACTTCCCCCTGACGTCCGGATGAAGCTCCGCGAAGCCGCTGAAATCGCTCAGCTGCCCGTGCCGGAGTTTGTGCAGTGACCGCCTGGCTACGTGTTCTGTTTCCGAATGCCGCACATCCAGTATGTCCCTGCGTTTCTGGTTGATCCGTTCACATTGTCGCTGGTGTCTCTCAAGTGTTTTCGGAACACCTCGCATCAGATGATCGCCGCAGCAGCGTGAAGTGGCGGATGATTGTCAATGTAGGTCCTTTCTGCCGGAAAGGACTTTCGCCGCAAGGCGAACGGCGTGTGCGATAGGCGACAGGGGATCGGCCCGGTCCTTGTAGTTGACGTGCACAGAGGTCGCGGCAAGCCGCGAAGTCCTCCTCGGCAAGGAGGACCTACCGAAATCCGTGACTACACCCGCCGCAGCAACCTGGATATTTCGAATTGGCGGTGAACGCGAAAGGTGATTAGAATTGCCTCATGAGTACTGCATTCCGATTTCAGCCAATTTCCGTGCACGAGTACCTTCTCGGCGAGCAAACAGCACAACACAAGCACGAATACGTCCATGGCGTCGTCTATGCGATGGCTGGTGGCAGTGTGCAGCACAGCCGGATTGCATCCAATGCGACCGTTTCCCTCGGCATGCAGCTTCGTGGCCAGAGATGTCAGGTGTTTAATTCGGATATCAAAATTCGCGTGCGCATGAGTCAGGGAACTCGGTTCTATTATCCGGACATGTCAGTTGTCTGTCAGCCAAATGCGGACACCGACAGTTTTCATGACGCTCCAGTCGTAATTGTGGAAGTTGTCTCAGAGTCGACTCGGAGAACTGATCAGTACGAGAAGTGTGAAGCGTATTTGACCATTCCTTCACTTTGCGTTTATGTTCTCGTTGAGCAATCGTCAGCAGCGGCACACGTTTATCGCCGCAACGACACCGGTTTTGACCACGAGGTTTACCGGGGCATAAATGCTGTGATTCCGTTGCCTGAAATCAAGTGCGAACTGCCGTTAAAAGATCTGTCCCAGAACGTGGAGTTCGAGGCCGTGATAACGGACGAAGCAACCTGAAATTTCAGACTCCTCGGGACTTGCAGCCAGCCGCGGCTGGACCTGGGAACAGCCTCAATGAAGTTCCGTTTTGTGGTTAAGCCAAAGCTGTCGCTTCAACGCAGACCCACGTGAATCTGCGATTTGTGAATTCGCCCGTGTGCGGCGAACCAAAAAGCGAAATCAACACACACACACAATGTGTCCTGAAATGCCAGTCGATTACAATCGTGAAGAGTTTGTTTTTTGCGACGCAGATTTCCTCAGACCTGTAGGAATCGACGCACCGTCTCTCATCCGATTCCGCACCGTCGCCTGCTTCCGCTAGTCGTTACGAATCGAGTGGATCTCAAACTCCGACGGATCCAGCGGACGACGTATTTCATCCCCTGATGCATGACACTCAGGCGTTCAATGTTGAATTGTTCAGCGTCGCAGGCCGAGTCAAACTGTGGCTCACCGGCTCGCAGAGCCTGACGATGTCTGAGCGCGGGATCAAAAATGACCGGACGTCTCAGGGCGGAAGGAGCCTGCTCTGTGGGAAGTGTCGCCGGTAAAAATCATTGGCTGGGAAGCATTCTGCCAGGAAGAAAGCACAATGTGCGTCCATTTCATGTTTCGAGCAGTCGCCCACTCTTTGATCAGCGAACGATCATTGTCCGATGGTCCTGCAATACTTGCGGCGGCCAGCGTGAGATGTGTTTCAAACCGGTCGGAGTCTGTCATTATGGGTGCCTTTCGGCTATTCGACTACCCTGATTCGCAATTCAATCTCAGCAGGATACTTCGGACGGTCGTGATTGCCAAAAAGAGATTCTGCTTTAACAGAAAAGTGCATGTCGCCTTTTGCCTTTCCAGAGCCGATGTTTTCTGCACGGCCCCTCGCCGGCTCGCCCGGCAGGACCGGACGTTTTGAAGTTAAGTTGAGCACGCTCGAAAGGGTGACGCGATACGGCCTCCTAACCTAAACGTTCCCTACGGCTTCACGATCTCTGTTATCGTTGTCAGCACGACGCTCGATCGGCAGCCGAAGTACGGATCAATCGCGATTGGATTAGACGAATCTGAGCAGCGGAATGCTCCCTTCTTGTGTTGACGTATTTCCAACTCTGCGAGGAACAATTTTGAATGGAAGTAAGCCCGAATCCTCCCCAAGCCAAAATGATTGTCAGAGCCTCTTAATATCCAATGTAACTACATTGATAAGTCGAACCTGGTGCAGTCGATCGACAATTCTGACGTATGTCGTCAATATGCTTCTGGTATCTGAACAAGGAACTCTGGCTAAGGTGGTTCTTATGGGTCGAGAAGATCTGTTGATGATGCAATTGTTCGGCGGCGGTGCTGTTGGTGGTGGCGGTGGATGGCTGCAGTCGGGCGGTTGGCTGCATGTCGTTTTCCTGGCGTTTCTCCTTGCCGTCCCCATCTTCAGGCCGGAGCGGATCAGGGTGGTGGCATCGTATCGTCGTGCCTTCGTATGCTTTGCATTGTCCATTATTACTCCAAGTGCGGTATCCATCCTGATGATGAGCCTTGTGTCGCCAGGCGGAGGACCTGGAGGCGGTCTCTCCGGAATTCCGACGTTTCAGTTGTTCAGTGCGGCAGGGCCGGTCTTCTTCGGCATCAGCCTGATTTTTGCGATGAAGGCGATCGTGCCAGGATTCATTCCTCCTCAGAATTCCGGCCGCCCGACAGGTCTCGACGAACAACGATCGAATGCTGACAGTAGTTCATTCACGGGTATTGCTGAGTCGATGTCGCCATGAATACTGCAGGTATCTTCCGAAGTCTTCGGTTGGTCATCGGCGTCCTGCTGACGATTTCGCAGGTCAGCGCAGCCGATCCTCTGAGGCTGAAGCTATCAACGGTGGCCTCCATCATTCGGTCTCATGCGCCGGTGTCGCTGAATGTCCATCTCGATTGGGCATCGCCGACACTGCTTGAAGGACGGCTTGAGTTCACCTGCTACGACGGCGAAAAATTGCTTCACCGAAACGTTGAAAGTGAAGTAGCATTATTTGCCGGCGACAGGCATTCGCGCACTGTCCTTCCCCCGATGTCACTGGCCTCAGACCAGAGGACGCTAACGGTCAACGCCCGTTTTCTGAGCGACACGGAAAACTACGACTTGGGCACTTTCGAGCTGCGAGTGCCCGTGTTTTGGCGACGTTCCTTTGTGATTGGAGTTGTCCTGCCTGACAAGCTTGCTCGCGGCGCAGAAAGCGGCGAACTCGGGCAGGCTCTGCGACTCGATCAACTTAGCGGAGATGAAATCTCCGCCCGTGAACTCGTGAGTATTCCGTCGCAGATTACCCCCGAGAATCTTCGTTCCAGCGGACTCGGTCTGTTCTCGTACGACGTCCTGGCACTGACGAGCCCGGGGTTCAAGGCGTTAGAAAAAAGTCAGCTCGACGCGATCGGCGATTGGGTTGAGGCGGGGGGCAGCGTGTTAGTGATCATTGATGATGTGAATTCGGCTGAGCAGACACGGTTCCTGAATCGTATTGCTGGACTTCCAGGCAGTGCACCGGGGGAGTACATCGGCAGTGAAGCACTGCCGACGGGAGGCATCGGTGACCAAAGCGGTCGTTTGCGAATGTATTACCCGGGACTCGGGCGATCAGTCATTCTTCTGGCGGAGTCGCAAACAGTGGCGAACACCGACCTCAGAGCAGCGACTGCGCATCTGTGGAAGCTTCGGAGCGAAATGCAGTCGGAGTTTCATCGCACAGGCAGCTCGTTGCAGTTCACAAATCAACTGTCTGGCTCCGGCACGAATCAGTCTGGCTCCGGCACGAATGGGGCAATGAATTGGCAACCCGGTAACGACGATTATGACGTATTGTACAGTCCGTTTCAGCAGGTCCCTCTGCAAGAAATGGACTCGCTCGCAACGATCCTGTTGCCGGACGATGTACAAACTATTCCGTTGAGCGTCGTGGTCCTCATTCTGGCGTTGTTTCTCACTGCGATTGTGCCGGTCGACTACTATGTGCTTGGTCGGTTCAACCTGCGTCGGTTCACGTGGATTTTGCTGCCAGTTGTGTCGCTCGTCTTCACGGGGTTTACGGCATGGCTCGGCAATGCTTATCTGGGATCGACAGACTATCGGACGTCGCTGGAATTTGTGGATTTGACGACAGGCAATCGTGTCATCCGCAACAGCCGTTTCGAAATGTTATTCACGGCTACTCAAAAGGAAGTGGCGACAGAACTGAAGCAGAGTCTCTATGCGGACGTTTCTGTCGACAGCACCAGGGAAGCGGACAAATGGGATTCCGGACGTGGAATGATGACATCCGACATCGCTGAAGAAACGGTCGATCGCACCGACCAGTCAAACGACGCGGCATCGTCCCTGTACGAGGGAAATATGCCGACGCTGTTTACGGTTCGGCAGCGAATGCGAAAGTGGAGCCCGAAGGTGAGTCGTCAGACCTCTTTTCAGACAGAGCGTCCGATTCCGCAGTTCAAGCTGGACGACATTAGAGCTAACTGGCAGCAATCATCGGATGTGCTCACCAACCTCGAAAAGCAACGATCACTGCGCGATGAGATTCAGACGGTTCTGCCGGAGTCGACCGTGCTGCTCTTCACGCAGAACAGGGTACTCGACCTGACGCGAGGCGAAGACCTGCAGAATCTCGACAAACCGTCAGTCTCGTCGGATACGAAGTCTCAGAAACTGATAGACCTGGTTTGCAAAGTCTGTGTCCGTCCAGCAGTTGGGTTTTTCTCGATCGCATCTCAGATCTCGCCGAACGGCGCGGGTGATTTCGAAGACCTGTCGATTCTGGATCCGAACGATGCGGGTCAACTTTTGCTGGTCATTGTCACCAGGCAGGGCGATGACTACGTGGTATTCCGACGCGTGTATCATAAGGGATCGTAATGTCCTTCGTGCAAATTAAAGAACTGTGGGTCAATTATGGTGCAGTGCATGCGGTACGCGGCATCTCATTCGAAATTCCGAAGGGGGAAGTCTTCGGATTCATCGGCCCCAACGGAGCCGGCAAAACGTCCACGATCAAAGTCCTCGCGACATTAATCGCACCCGATTATGGCACGGTTACAATCGGCGGGATCAATGTGACCGAAGATCCTCTGGCGATCAGGAAAAGCATTGGCTACATGCCGGATTTTTTCGGAGTCTACGAAGACCTGACGGTCAATGAGTACCTGCATTTCTTTGCCGCGGCCTACGACCTTCCAATTTCTCAACGCGAACATACGGTCAAAGATGTGCTGGCATTGACCGACCTGACGGCCAAGGCAAAGCAACCGGTGGATGCCCTGTCACGTGGCATGAAACAGCGACTGGGACTGGCTCGCGTGCTCCTGCACGATCCGGATTTACTGTTGCTGGATGAACCGGCCAGCGGCCTGGATCCTCGAGCTCGTATTGAAATGCGAGAACTGCTGCTCGCTCTTAAGGAAATGGGCAAGACGATCATCATTTCAAGCCACATTCTCCACGAATTGTCGTTGCTGTGCACACGGATCGGCATCATTGAAACCGGACAAATGGTCACGGAAGGGTCGCTCAATGAGATCTATAAGCGACTTGGGCTGATGCAGTTGATTCACGTACAACTGGTCGACGGCAGCGAAACGCTGATCGATCAGATTCGACAGATTTCCGGCGTTGAACAAGTTCTCGTCCAGGCAGACCGACTTGCCATTCGTGTGCGTGCAGAACAACTGCCGCCGGAAGAGTTATTGGACCGCATGTATGCTCTGGGCGCTCGCATGAGAATGTTTCAACCGGAAGCGATGGACATGGAAACGGCATTCATGAAGCTTACTGAAGGCAGGACAGCATGAAACTGCTCGCCCTCAGATGGAAGCTGCCGTTGCTTGTTAAGGAGCTTACCGAGCAGGCGGCGCGAAAGCGGACATATCTGGTGCGCTTCGGATACACCGCATTGCTGTTTATCGCAACATGCCTGTTGTTCTATGGCAATGTGTCGCCTGACGAGATGTCGAGCGTGCTGGGACGCGGACGACCGATGTTCAACCAGCTTGTGGGAGTGCAATTCCTGGGAATCTACCTGCTGCTGCCGGCGACTGTCTGCGGTGTGATCAGCAGCGAAAAGGAAAAAGAAAGTCTCTGCCTGTTGATGCTGACAACTCTGACACCCTGGCAGATCATCATTCAGAAACTGTTCGGTCGACTGATCCCGATGTTTGCCTTCCTGTTTATTTCGTTTCCGCTGATGGCCATTGCGTTCAGTAACGGCGGCGTCACTTCAAGCCACCTGTGGTCCGGTATTCTGTTGCTGGTGCTGACGTGTCTGCAGGTTGGTTCGTTTTCCATTGCCTGTTCGGCTTTCTTTAGAACGACCTACGAAGCCTTTACCGCCAGCTATCTTTGCTTCTTTCTGATGTGCTATATGATGCCCGCTTTGTATGCGCCCAATGTGTTCGCATCGGCGGAGTCTCGCACGTTTGCTGCGACGGTCGCGGACTCCATGATGATCGTTCTTTCAATCTGTGGATCTCTGGCTCTCGCTCGCATGTTTCTTGAGTCGCGAGCCTTTGTCCCTGCCCGCAACTATCTGCTGGAACTCTTCCGGCATCTTGACGGCATCTTCACCGACTTGAACAACGTGACGGGCGGCATCGTTTTGACTCATGATGTGGACGTGTTGCCAGGCACGCAGCCTGTGGCCTGGCGCGAGACTTCAAAGAAGTCGCTGGGCACAGTTCGCTATCTGTTCCGCGTGCTGGTGGTGCTGGAATTGCCTCTGCTGTTTACGTTCCAGCTAATTCGCGGGCCCCAGGGCGGCACGTCCGTTAGCAGCGTGACGGTGTTGCTGTATCTGCTTTGGGGCGTTGCAGTGGCGATGGTTGCCGTTCATGCGTCCGGCCTGGTTTCGTCGGAGCGATCCCGACAGACTCTGGAGGTGTTGCTTACGACTCCCATTTCCGCACGCGACATTGTTCTGCAGAAGTTCCGAGGCGTCAGGCGACTGATCTGTGTCTTGTGCGTTCCATTTCTCAGCGTTTATTTGTTTGAAAAGTGGTTTCAGAGCAGCTACCGATGGGATTATGTTTTATGGTCATCGGTATTTGTTTTGATCTACCTGCCGCTGACGGCATGGTTCTGTATGTGGCTGGGGTTGAGGATTCGATCGCAGATCCGCGCGAATCTGGTGGCAGTTGGTCTGATTGTCGCCTGGATCACTTTGCCGGTGGGTGTGCTGTACCTTGTTGCGGGTGGATTCAACGTCGAGCTGTCAGGCGCAGCTCGGTACCTGCTGATTCTGAGTCCGACGGTCGTGATCCGCGGCATCGAATCGGGAACCCCGGCGAACTTTGGAATTCCCAGCCCCTATTGGCCATTCTATTTAGGTAACGCCGCGTTTTATGGATTCCTGCTATGGCTGTTCCGCCACATTTCGTTGAAAAACGCCGATCGTCATCTGGGGCGAATTAAAGGGGCTGCCGTCTTGAAGGTGTCTCCGGGAAACCCCGGCGACAGACGCTAACGGGGGCCCTCATTGAATCCTAGCCCGCTGCCCCGGTGCGCCATCCCTGGTGCGTCAAACAGGCTTTCGTTCGTTCCGCCGTGGGGCGGCGGTTTTAGGAAAAGGATGATTCAACTCCCCAGCTGCTTTGATATTTCGAATTGGAGGTTCTCGCGAAGAGTGGTTAGACGTGTCTCATGAGCACACCGTTCCGATTTCAGCGAGTTGCCGTCCACGATTACCTTCTCGGCGAGCCACTTCGGCAAAGAACCATCGGGCGTGGCCGAGGCGGCTATCGTGCCGTCTTTCGAATTACACACGACGCTGTGCAGGTGCTGACAATTTGTCGTGGTGCTCAGACTGAACTGGAGCCACGCAACCTCAAATAGGGCTGTGGGACGTCATCTGTCAATAAACGGTTCCGGACGGTTTTTGTGTTCCTGGCCTGTGCCTCAAAGTTGCTTCCAGAGCTTCGATCTTCACCCGGACAGCGGGTTGATTGAGTTGAGTCAACTCAGTCCACAATTCGAGAGCCTTCAGCTTCTGCGTCTCAAGCGTGCCGCTCTGCTGCCACGAGATCATTGGCTGGGAAGCATTCTGCCCGGAAGAAAGCACAATGTGCATCTATTTCATGTTTCGGGCCGTCGCCCACTCTTTGATCTGCGAACGATCACTGTCAGATGGTGTTGCAACACTTTCGGCGGCCAGCGTGAGATGTGTTTCAAACCGGTCGGCGTCTGCCATTTTGGATGCCTTTCGGCTGTTTAGTGCAGTCATGACAAAGAACTGTCGGAGTAACTCCCGTCATTCAGACGATTCTGGGCGGTCTGATGGCTCAGACGGAGTCGTAACTCCACGGCTTCCGCAACTCACGCCGCAGCCAGCGATTGGCCTCGTCGTCGCCGACAAACTGCTCGGTCTCGGGATTCCATTGCAGCTTGCGACCAAGGCGAAGGGACAGAACTCCCAGATGGCAAAGCGATGCCGAACGGTGGCCAATCTCCGCTTCACAAATGGGCGCTTTCCGAGTGCGAATGCAGTCAAAGAAATTCCCCATGTGGTCGTTGCTTTCGTAGAGTCGAATCGCATCGCTCGCCAATGGCGTCGTAAGGAATTCCGGATTGCTGGCTTCAATCGAGCCGCGTGTGACCCAGATCCAGCCGTCTGCCCCTTCAAACTTCACGCCATGCTGCTGTCCCTTGGGATCTGCGACTGCGCCATTCCATTCGTTGGCCGCTGTGCTATGGCAGGAGTGCGTCACACCGTTCGCATAGGAATATTTGACAGCATATTCACTGGATGCGCTAAACCCCTCGGGAATCATTTCGACAAGCGGTTTCGCTTCGATAGACACTGGTCCGCTGCGTTCAAGTCCAAGACCCCACAATGCAATGTCGTTGTGGTGCGCTCCCCAGTCGGTCATCGTACCGCCGGAGTATTCCCACCAGTACCGGAACGTGACGTGCGTTCGCTCTCGAACATACTGAACCTCCGGGGTTGGTCCCTGCCACATATTCCAGTCAAATCCAGAGGGAGGGGACGACTTTGCGAACGGGCCTTCTCGTCGCCCACGTGGCAGCCAGACAGAAACGTGCTGCAGTTTTCCAATGCGTCCGTTGCGGACAAGTTCGCAGGCCAGCCGGAAGTTCCTGTCACTTCGCTGCTGACTGCCTGTTTGCAGAATACCGCCGGTGTCGCGGACGGCGGACACGAGTCGCTGCCCCTCTTCAATGGTAAGTGTCAGAGGCTTCTCGCAGTAGACGTCTTTCTTCGACCGCAAAGCGGCCAGCGAGACCAGCGTGTGCCAGTGATCCACAGTGCCACAGATCACAACCTGAATATCCGATCGATCCATCACTTTCCGAAAGTCTTTGTACGTCTCCGCGTCTGGCCAGAGCTTCGTCGCTTCGGCGAGCTGGCTATCATCAACATCACACAAGGCGACGACGCGGCCAAATCGCGATGCGTTCTTCGCGTCACCTCGCCCCATGCCTCCGCAGCCGATCAGCGCGATCGCCGGTTGATCGTCCCTGACTGTTGCAGCAGTCGCAGATTGAGCCAGCTCGTTCAGGTACCAGTTCGGCAGTGATGTTGCTGCTGCGACCGCTGCGGCTGTCTGGAGAAAACTTCGTCGGTTGGTATTCATGATTCAACTGCCCTTTCGCATCAACCATCAACCATCAACAATCAACCATCAACGACCAACCATCAACGACCAACCATCAACGACCAACCATCAACGACCACAATCAACGACCACAATCAACGACCACAATCAACAATCAACTGTGGAGGTCACTCAATTCCCCGGTGCTGTCAGCAAAGGACGAGCATTCGATGCCGGCTCGGTTCAGCATGGTGACGAATAGATTCGACATGGGCACCTGATCGCTGAACTTCAAAAAGCGACCATGTTTCAATCCCATTTCGGAGCCGCCCGCCAGGATCAGTGGGTAGTTGTTATTGTCGTGAGTGACACTGTTACTGCTGCCGTACAGGACCAGCGAACGATCCAGCAGCGTGCCTTGTTGTTCCTGTGCAGACTCGAGGCGACTCAGGAAGTAAGCAAACTGTTCAGCCATAAAACGGTCCCACTGGCCCAGCCGCTCGGAGCCGCCCGGTTTGTCCCAATCGTGCGCCAGAGTATGCAGCGAATCCTTGAAACCCTGCAATTGAGGAAACTTGGCTGCTTTGGAAGAACAGTCGGCCATGTTCGTGATCTGATACGTGGCCACTCGTGTCGAATCCGTTCGAAACGCCAGATAAATTAAATCGTACATCGTGCGAATGAACTGCAACGGGGCTTTATCGTCAGACTCAAGGTGCAGCAACGTCCGATCTTCATCACGCAGTTCCGGGCGTGGGATCTCAAGCCAATGCTGAGACCTCTCGACACCCTGTTCGATCTGTCGCACGGCCGCCAGATACTCGTCCAGCTTTTCGCGATCCTGATGGCCCAAACGGTTTCGCAGCGAATGAGAATCACCCAGCACTCGGTCCAGCATGCTGGAAGCACTCTTGAGTCGACGTCGCTGGGCGATCGTATCGGGATCACCCGCACCAAAGAACCGATCGAAAATCTGCTGTGGCTGATGAAGTGCAGGCAGCGGACGACCTTTGTCGTTGTAGGAAAGTGTGCTGGAGCGAGTTGGTTCGCCCACACCTCCGTCGGTCGACATCACGAGCGATGAAAACCGCGTCTGATCGCCCGTCGACTGAGCGGCTATTTGATCAACCGAAATCGTGTTGATCAGATTTTTGTTGTTTAAATACGCACCGGTCAGAAAAGTATCGGCCGTGTCGTGTGCTCCCATCCGACGTCCGTTGGGATGTGAGAGACCGCCGAGGATCGTCAGCTTTTCGCGATGACCTTCCAGCGGCTTCAACGTTTCGGTGAACTGGAACTCGCGACCTTCGCCTTTCGGGAACCATCGCCAATCGGCATGTTCGTGCGTCTCAGCCGGCAGGGCCACGCCGAATCCAAAGTACAATGCGCAGATTCGTCGCGGTGGCTGATCCACACTCGCGGGCGAATCGTCAGCTTTGGCCATGCATTCCAGCCAGGGCAGTCCCAGGGAAACTCCCGTGCCCATCAGAAACGTGCGTCGATGCAGATGCCAGGATTTCTTTGCCATGTCTGGGCCTCTTTCTTGTAAGGGTCATTTCGTCTGAAACGGTTCGCTTGCCACGGTTTTGTGGACCAATCCCCTCAGCCGGTAGTCGTCTGATTCAAACTGATCGAGGACTTGATCGACTGATGCCTGATCGGTCAACTCAAGAGATCGGCCCAGTGCATAAGTCAGCAAACGCGAAACCAGTGATCTGGCGAACTCCCGTTTTCGTTCATTGACCAGGTACTCGCGCATTCCATCGACACCGGACACCTCGCGACTGTCGGACAGGACGACAGTCGCATTGACAGGTTGCGTCGTTGTACCGTCCGCCGCGGATCCGGAAACATCGGTCCGCCATTTTCCGACCGCATCAAAATTTTCCAGCGCAATACCCCAGGGGTCCAGTGTTCGATGGCATTGATTGCAGGATTCGACTGTTCGATGAATCTCCAGTTGTTCGCGGACGGAAAGTTTATGGAACTCGGGGTTGGCCTCCGCCAGCGATGGGACATTCGGCGGCGGTGGTGCCGGAGGATCATTCAGAAGTCGATCACGAATCCAAACCGCGCGTCGTACAGGATGCGAATCGGCTCCTGTGGAATTGCTGAGCAGAATACCGGCGTGACTTAACAGGCCACCGCGATGCAATTCGGGTGACAACGGCACACGGCGAAACGACCGACCGAAGATTCCCGGGATTCCATAATGCTTCGCCAGGGGTTCGTTCAGCATCGTGAAATCGGACGATAGCAGTTGAGTGGCGCTCAGGTTTTCACGCAGCAGTTCTGCAAACGTTGCATGGGTTTCGGCACACATGTCCTGCTTCAGGCGATCGTCAAAGCCAGGATAGCGATCCCTGTTGACCGCCACATTGTCGACCTGGTTCAGCTTGAGCCATTGATCGGTGAACTGTTGCACGAATTGTTCAGCCCGCCGATCCGCCAACATTCGTTCCACTTCACCGGTCAGGTTTGCTTGCAGAGTCCCCGCCGTCGCCAATTCCATCAGCCGTTCGTCGGGCATTGTGCTCCACAGGAAGTACGACAGCCGCGAAGCCAGTTCAAATTCATCGATCGGCCTTTTTTCGTCTCCGGCGGGTTCCAGCAGGTATAAGAAATCGGGTTGAATCAGCACCATCGCCAGCGTCTCGAGGACGGCTTCCTCGAACGAAGGAAACTCGGGCCGAATCTCCTGATAAAATGCAGTGAAACGGGCGACTTCCGCTTCGGTGATGTTGCGACGAAAGGCTCGAGTCAGAAACCGACTGAGCACCTGCCCGACGTAAGCCGGGTTGTCGCGATCCATTTCAGCTGCGTCAGGCAGAATTCGACGATGCCGCTGCGGAGGCCATTGTTCATAGTCATGACCGTGAAATTCCACCGACTGAATGGTCAGGGATGGCAAATGATCTTCGCTGGGGTAGATAATTTTGTCGCCCTCGCCTTTTTGTCCGGCAGGCAGAGGCGATCCGTCGTCGTAGACATTTCGGACTCGTACCACCAGTCCCGGAAACTTGCCTTGTCCACGCACGGGAAGCGGAAAGTTTTCAAGGCGACCGCGAAACTCGAAGGTCTGTGATTCCGGCGAAACGACTTCCACCAGAGGAAATTCACGCATGAGTATCTCAGTATCAATTTGGTAGCCGACGGAAACCTCCAGCAATGGATAACCGGTCGTGGGTTTCAGATCCGCGGTCAACTGAACTCGGACTCGAAAGTCTCCGTCCTCCGGATAGTTGTCGACCATTTTGGCGAGGAATTCCTGACGACGTCCCAGGCGATTGGATCGTTCTGCGTTGCCCAGCCAATTATCGATACTGACGGTTGTGAATGCATGATGGATCGCAGCCGGCTGATCGCCCTGAACGATGACTCGATCCACCGCTCGACGCGCCGTGGACAGATAGTACTCAAGCTGCAAAGAGGACATCTGCAGCGAGCTGCCGTTGTTGCGGAAACCGTCGGCCGACATGGCATCGGGCGGCAGATCCCGCACATAGTCCATTTCCAGTCCGAGAAGATCCTGCATCGTGTTCTGATACTCAACGCGATTCAGTCGGCGCAGAACGACGCGACCATCGGTCTTCTGGCGATCAGCCAAAGCGACTTTGATGGAATTAGAAACCCAGTTGGTGAGTGTCGACAGCTGCTGAGCAGACAACTGAGGCTCATCTTTGGGCGGCATTTCGCCGGCTTGAAGAGCATTCAGTACCTCGTGCCACGTTTCAACGGCTGCGCGATCCTCGCTCAGATTGGTTGCAAGGTTGTCGAGGCGAACCTTTGCTTCCTGAACTTCGGGGCCATGGCAGCGGATACAATGAGCCTGCAGGACAGGAACAACATCGCGTTCAAACTGAATTTCATCCGCCGGCAGGTCACTGCTTACGAGGCTGCAGTAAACGGCAACAGAGAAGAAGAAATGCCGGACATGCATGGGATGGAACCGGATTCGAAAGGCAGGGTAAAGCCTCCGCAGGCTTCGTTGTTATCTGGCGGGAGCTTGATGATAGTCGGATTCAAAGCCATCAGCCATAAGGAAACCCCGGAAAAGGCTGGCTGACTCGCGACATTTCGGATGGCAACGTTTTGTTTTCGGCCACCGTTTGTCGGCAATTCACCCAACAGCAATGGGGGCGAAGACTGATCGGCACAGTCTTTGACGGATCGGCAGAAGGACTCGTGCTAACTTTGCTGAATCATGGCACAGCGTCCTCCGCGGAGGCCGGTGGAATCCCCAAGTTGATCGCTCAAGCCCGTGGAGAAGAAATGATGTCTGCTACTCAGTCGGATTTGAAGTACCTCGACATGATGAAGCAGGAAAATGACTCTAAACGCTGAGTGCCTGACTGGGAATGCCGCCACAGACGTCTTGTGAGGTCTCAGTCAGGGTGTTTGTGCGTGCCAGCTGCAAACTTCAGCGGAGTTCAGGGCTATTCAGGCTGGAGATTGACGTCGGATGTGATCGCTGCGTTTCTGGCCGACGCCAGCCGCCGCATTGTCGCCGAAGTCGAAGCGGTAGCCCTGGAGAAGAAGGGGCAAATCTGTCGGACAAATGACGCTCGCCGGGCTGGTGCAAACTGACCTGTCGAGCGTTTTTTGTTTTGGAGTTTGATCAATCACGCCATCCTGATTTTTCCGCGATTCCCCGCGTTCAACCCGAGGCCACCCTCGCCTTTTCCAGCCTAACTGGACAGCGCCACGTTCGCAGAATGGATTATCCGTAAGTTGTTTGGCTGCTGGGATTTAGTTGGTGTTGACCTGAGGAGCAAACAGAGACGATCTTCCGTGTGCTAAAACGTTTCACGAGGAAACCACGGAAGGTCGCTCCATGACGCTGAAAGATATCGCAAAGCTTGCCAAATTGCTCGCTCAGTTTTTGATCCGGTTTGCAGATTGTTTTGCTCGACCTGCTGGTCGGTCTTTACTGCATGTTTATGTGCGGGGACTCCTCTCCGACGTGCAGCGGAAGAATGCGGAAGCCATCGCACTGGACCAGAACGTGGCACCGAGGACGCTGCAGCGTTTTCTCGAATCCATGGTCTGGGATGAGCTGTTGCTCAGAGATCGCTGCCAGCAGATTGTCGCCACCGAACACGCTCACGCGGACGCTGTCGGCGTTATTGATGAAAGCGGAATTGCCAAAAGCGGACGCGAAACGGCTGGCGTCAAACGGCAGTACAATGGCAATCGCGGCAAGATCGAAAACTGCATCAACAATGTGGCTCTGGGCTATTCGGCTCCAGGATTCAACTGCCTTCTGGATGCGCGTCTGTACGTTCCCGAAGAATGGGCCGGTGATCCGGCGCGCCAAAAAAAACATATGTCCCTGACGACGTCGTGTTTCAAACCAAGCCGCAGATTGCCCTCGATCTGATTGACCGCGCGAAGGCCAACGGGATCCGAGTCGGCGCATGGACAGCGGACGAAGGCTATGGTCGTGACGGTGCTTTTTTGGACGGTCTGGATCAACGTAACGAAGCGTTTGTTGTTGAGATTCCTCCGAACGCTCATGCGTGGATGGTGAAGCCAAAAGTGCTGAAAGCACCGCCTGATAACGCATCGGGCGGTCCGAAGAAATACCCTCGGCTGCGATCCAGGGAACGATCGCCGAGCGAGGTTCAGAACCTGGCCACGTACTCACCCGCGTTTCGCAAACAAACGCCGCAGAACTATCGCACCAAGGAGACTCATCGCGGCAGTGAAGTGTGGGACGTTCGTTGGGCAACGTGCTGGAGGAAGACTCACACGGAGAAACTGGTGAGCAATCAATGCACGCTGGTTGTGGCTCACAACATCCTCACCAGTGAAGTGAAATACTTCCTGTCAAATCGCGTGCCGGGTCGCGATGGCTGGACGCTGCGACAGATTCTTCGCGTGGCGTTTGGACGCTGGGCAATCGAAGACTGCTTTCGTGAGACGAAGGAAGAGCTTGGTCTGGATCATTTCGAGTGTCGTGGCTGGCGCTGCATCCATCGCCATCTGTTCGTGACAATTCTGAGTCAGTTGTTCTGTGCCCGAGTTCGTCAGCAGCTTTCTCCGAGCGAGGATGTGACCAGTGGCGAACTTCTGACGACAGAGCAGGTTCGCCGCGCCGCGAACGTGGTGGTACAGTCGCTCAATCTTCCGCGACGCACTCGCGAACAACTCTACCGCGAAGAATCTCAACGTCAAAACTACTACGCTCGCCGCAACGCCCAGGCCAGCAAGTCTCACCGAAAAACCAGACGCAAGCGACTGGCCGAACTTGGCATCGATCCCGAAAAAATCAAATCCGTTCCACCAAAAAACACTCAATAACTCGCCCAACCTGGCGCTGTCCAGCTAATCATGACAGAAGAACGGGATGCGAAAACTCCTGTGGAGTGTCAGATCACGGGAGCCAGACGCTGGCCACTAGCAGCCTGGTGGTTTCATGGTCGCTGCGTCGGTGTGCGTCACCGACGCAGGCTAAGGCACAAACCAAACGGCAGCCGGCGTGTCGGACCGCCGCCCGCAGGACACATCGTGCTGCACACACCGTTGTGATCGTCGGAGCGTCCACATCGCCACAATGCCCAAGCCGCCAAGTCATACTACAAGACTGATTCCCTGAGCTCGGAAACAAGCCGGATCAGATCAAAGTCATTTTTTCAAAACAGCCGCCGCTCGCATCGAATTATCGGACATGGCCCTGTCCAGTTATTCAGTGATCATTAGGCACACACTTCGAATTTTCGAGCGAAGTAATCTCAACGTTGAGCCAATCGATCTCCTGATTGCGGCAGTGATAGCCCACGATTTCGCCCTTCTTAAACACACCGACATACCGAGGCGGCTCCCAGTTTTTGCCTTTGGGCCAGATTTCGTCCATCGCGACGTATGGTTCATACGTTTTTTCAGTTTTCCTTATGAACCGTTTCGTCTCTTCAAGTTTTTCACGGGCAAGTTGGATGTAGCAATCTTGGTTCGCGTTATGAGGCACCGCCGCTAGAGACTGCGTCAACCTGGCGTCGGCTCTTTCACCATCAGCTTCCCCCAACACCTGCGATACAGGGCGATTGCGCCACACTGGGTAATCTGCGATACTTTGTTAAGCAGTCAGCGAGCTTAGATTTGACGTCATCAAATCAGCACAAAGACGCGGCTTATGGAGACAGCAGATGATCGCGACTGGAGG
>Ga0209702_10003435_pt1 | contig 25008 bp, 17 predicted proteins | sample FRY01_FD_187210 | JGI IMG/M metagenome (GOLD analysis project Ga0209702, IMG submission 187210) | Freshwater microbial communities from Lake Fryxell liftoff mats and glacier meltwater in Antarctica - FRY-01 (SPAdes) (version 2) | ecosystem: Environmental > Aquatic > Freshwater > Ice > Glacier... | reverse complement strand
GTACCGACAGATGCACGATGCGCACCGCCGCAAGGCGATCCGGCCGGTCGAAGGTTTGCCGATTCGCGCCGCGTCTTTGGACGGCAAGGCGACCGGCTCGTGGCTGTTCGACAGGCCGGATGCCGAGTGCTGTGCCTGCGCGGCAACCAGCCGGAATTGCGCATGGAAGCAGAGCGGCTGCTCAGCAAACAGTCGGCGAACACGGCGCTGGCCCAGACCGTGGATCTCGTGTCCGGCAAGGTGGTGACACGGACTCTGTGGCTGAGCAAAAAGATGGCGGGCTGGAACGGCTGGACGCACCTGTGCACCGTGGTTCGCATCCAGTCGCACAGTATCGACAAGACCACGGGCAACGAACTAACCGAAGACCGCTATTATCTCAGTAGCATGGCGACCGACCGGCTGACGGCGGCGCAATGGCTTCTACTGATTCGTCGTCGTTGGGCCGTGAAAAATAAATACCTCAGCACGTTCGACACGATTTTCCGTGAAGACAAGCGGCCTTGGGTGATGCTGCCGCAGGGGATGGTCGTCGTGATGCTGCTGCGGCGGATCGCGTATAACCTGCTGACTTTATTTCGTTCTGTGACGCTGCGCGCCGAACGCGGGACGCGGCCGTGGAAGACGCTGCTGACTGATGTCTACATGACGCTGCTGGTCGCCGAAGCGCGCCACCTCGACGCCCTGCGCCGTCGTTCTTTAGGAGACCCCGCCACGACCTGAGCCAGCCGGGACCGTCCACCCGGCTGGCTTGTGGGAGTGATGCGTAATAAAAACCGATCGGTAGCTGCACCGTCAGCGTAGGCGCCAGCCTGCGTGGGTGGATGCGTGCGCCCGACACCCGGTCAACGTGCTAAAACGGCGGCCCCCGCCGGAGGGGAAGGCGCGGGCGGGGTTTGGACCGATCGGTACTGGAAAGATAAGCCTTGATATTGCAATCACGTTCTTCCCGCAGTACCTTCCGAAGGTCGGTCCCGCGATCCTCTCTCGAAGAGGATCGCGGGATTTTTTATTTGGAGGTGCAGCCATGTCTGAGTCCGCGTCGCTTGAACAGCGTTCGAACAATCCCGCGCAAACGCAACCCGTCTCTCGCTCAGAATCGGCGCCCCAGCGGGCGACTCAGATGAAGGTCGCGGCCAGCTTGGCCGGGGACTTCGACGCCCAAGAGCAGGCACTCGCGCCCGTCCAGCGGCACGGCGACAAAGGCGACACCCAAGGGGTCCACGCCGCCGCGGCCCACGGGATCTCAGGCAGCGGCGGGTCGATGCCACACGCCAGCACCCTGCAGCAGGCCTTTGGCGGCTATGACATCTCGCAGGTCCAGGCCCACACCGATAGCGCCGCGGCCCAAGGTAGCGCTGCGATGGGGGCTGATGCCTACGCGACCGGCAACCACGTCGCGTTTAAGGGCGCACCTGACCTGCACACCGCCGCGCACGAGGCCGCCCACGTCGTGCAACAACAATCCGGGGTTCAGCTCTCGGGCGGGGTCGGTGCGGTCGGCGACAAGTATGAGAAGCATGCAGATCAAGTCGCCGATGCGGTCGTGGCCGGCAAGAGCGCCGAGCCAATCCTCTCGGAGATGAGCGGTGGCAAGGCCTCTGGGGGCGAGGTCCAGCAAAAGGCCGTCCAGCGCGAGGAGACGCCTACCCCGGCGGTACCAACACCTGGGGCGGGCCAGCTGCAGCACCCAACCGACGAGAGCACGAGAGAGACGCCCAACCCGGCTAAACCCGTGCAGTCCACCCAAGAGATCCTGCTCGAGTTCGCCGCCAAGCCGACCGAGCACCCGATGTACCAGACCTACCGCGGACGGATCCTTGAGGTCTTTGGAAAGCTGGACGCCAACAACACCGCCGACGTCGAGCAGCGCTGTGAGGCCCTCTTCGCGACCTTTATTCGAGCGATGGCGGCTACCGAGACAGATACCGACGGGCTTAAGATCCAAGAAGGCGACGCGGACCACGACGCCGCCAATCGCGAGATGGGCGCCGGACGTGTGCGCCTCGGTCAGCTGGACCCGGTCGCGAAGACGGCTGATGGCCGCAAATTCGAGGCACAGTTCGCGGCCCTAAAGGCGGCGCTTGTGCCCTTTCTGAGCGCGCAGATCGAGATATTGAAGCCGAAATCATTTGCATTTTGGTCCGGCTCGCCCGGCCGCCAGATCGCGTCGAAGCACGGCGCCGATCTGGCCCTTGAGTCCAGCGCCTTTGGCTTCATCTTCGACGGGCTCAACCTCACCGGCGACTGGGATATGCAGCTGTGGGCGATGATGTCCGCGGCCTACGGCGAGGCGGTCGTGAAGAACGTCTCGGGCAAACAGATCCGCAACTTCCTCGGGCGTTACGCGGCGAAATCGGATGGCAACAACATCTTCGGCAAGATCGAGTCGCCCGTGCTGAAGGCCAGCCTCAAGAACGCGCTCGCGATGACAACCTACGGCTGCGCCCCGCTCGTCACTTGGGACGCCGAAAAGAAGGACGTCAACGTGGACGTCAACCAGTGGGACCCGACGCAGAATGCCGGCGGGATCGAAGGCTGCTTCACGTCAGGGATGGACGTCGGTGGCACCTTCACGGAGCGCGATGGCATCGCCGACAAGGTAAACGCGTGGACGACCGAAAAGATCGACGCCGTGAAGGCCTCGAACTTAGCCCCCGTCGTCGCGCCCGTCGCGAAGCCGGAGGAGTCCACCGGCGACCCAGCCACGCCGCCGACAACGTGATAGAGGTGAACGAGGGGCACGCGCTGTGATGCGGCGCGCCTAGGCGCCTCTCCCTCATGTCACCGTGATTTACGAAGGACCCGCAATGAGCCTCAAGACCTGGCTGGAAGAAGTCGATGCCGGCGCCCAAGACCCCCGCGTGTGGGCCTATCCGGTCGATGCCGTCGAGGCGATGCCCCCGTCCGAGCGAGAGGCCGCCCTCCAAGCGCTGACATTTCGAGCACGTACAGGCGACGCGAAGGCCATTGAGGCCCTCGGCGAGCCTTGCCTCTCGCTGAGCCCTGCCGAAGCGCGCGACGTCACGGACGCCCTTGAACACGCGAAGACACACGGCAACGCTTGGGCGAGGGCTGCGGCCCTCCGGATGCTCGCGCGGATGCGGGGCGGCGCCGAGTTGACCGCGCTCGCGATGACCACCGACGATCTCTTGCGTGGGCTGGGCGCCTATGAGCTCAAACAAAACCCCGATCCAGCGACGGTGCCTATTCTCATTGGACTTCTCATGGATCCGGACACCATCGTCCGCGTTCACGCCTCTGAGGGCCTCATCGAGAAGCTTGGACTAGCAAAGTTAAACACGGCGCTCGGGTCGCCCGTAAACCGCATCGACTCCGGATGCGCTGCGCGGTTCGAGACCATCTGGCGGCCGGCGTGCGCTGAGCTGCGCGCCATCTCCGAGGCCATCGTGCTCGGCGCGACCCCAGAATCGCTGGATCTAGTGCTTGTGCCCTCTGAAGACCCGACCCTGACGCGCCAATTCTTTATCAACGCCAGCCAGTGGAAGCCCCATGAACTCGACCTGATCCGGCGGCTGGGACCGCACGACCGGCGCTGGGCCGAGTCCGTCCTCCTCGGGCGGCTCGAGTTTCCCGATATGCACGCCATCGCCGCGCTGGTCGCGCTTGATGTGCCAGGCTGGCGGGCGGTGGTAGCCGAAGCCGTCGCCTCCTTCGCCGCCTCAGGGACCTACCCGGAATTTGTGGCCGATGGGCGCGCGGCGCTGGCCGCAAAGTAGCGCCGCTGGCCTCGATTAGACGCCGAAGACCAAGACCGCCCCGCCCGCGTCCGCGGTCTGGCGCATAAAGGTCATGAGCCCCTGGATGACCGCCAGCAGCCACTCCTTGTGCTCGTCGGCCAACTCGGCCCCGACGAAGGGCTCCAGCGCCCGCAGCTCGGGGCTGTCGAGGCGCGCGACAAGCGCCGGCGCTGAGATGGCCTCGATCGCGTCTGCGACCCGCGCCACCAAGGTCGCCTCAAGGACCCGCGCGCGTTTGCCGCTAGGCGCGAAGGGCACCGCCCACCCAAGCGCTTCGTTCGTGAGAAAGCTGAGCGGCCCCTCCCCGCCCAAAGCCTGCCCGGTCAGCAGAAAGTGCATCGCGGCGAAAGACTTCTCGAGCTCGTAGGTGCCCGGGTCTTCAGGGTTGAACTCCAACTCGATGGATGCCGGGCTGTCGACCACCTGCCTTAAGACCCCGAGGTCGTGGGCGTCAATCCGCACAATCGCGCCGCTCACATGCATCGCCGTGTCTCCTCTATGTACGAGCCACGCCTACCACGCCAATGCCCCTTCGGCACGGTCGCCACGACGGCCCTCATCGCGGCATCCAGAGCGCCGCCCAGACGTGGCCATCCGGGTCAGAGAACCCGCCGCCATAGCCCCACGGTTGCTGGATTCCGGGGCGGGTCTCGGGCGCGCCAGCCGCCTCAGCGGCCGCGACGAGCTCATCGACCTCGTCGCGGTCGGTATAGCCGAGGCTCTGCACCAGCTCTTGGGATGCCGAGGCGTCCACCGCGCGGCCGAAGGTCATGCGCGCGAAGGCCGCCTCAATGAAGAAGCAGATCGTGATGTCGGGCGCGGGCTTCACGACGACACAGGGGACGCCCGGGGGCCCGCTTTGGACTTCGAACCCGAGAGCCTCGTAAAAAGCGCGGGTACGGTCAAGATCGCTTGAGGCGAGGGTGTTCCAGTGATTTGGCATCGAAGGGACTCCTAGGGACAAAGGCTGCATCTCTTAGACTCCGGGGCCCTCGGATTGTCATCGTTCCGGGACTCGTTTTTGCGATGACCACGCGAGAAATATAGACTGACGCTTTGTCAGAAAATAACGTCGACATTGGCGTGGGGCCCGCCACATGAGCTTTTCGATGCGGCCCCGGCCCTCACAAATGCCCCCCTTTGCGACGCGGCTCTTTAACCCACCGGATCCCGACGCGGGCCAGCACTGGAACACCTCGGAGGCGCGCTCTGAGACTGGGCTCAGCCTGACAATCGAATGGCCCGACACGCCTCAACGCCGCTTGGGGCGCCCACGAACCCAGGGCAATCGAGTTCTAAAGGTGGTGCTGCCTCGAGCGCCCATCATGCGCGCAGAATGCGCGCGGACCGAGGGGGCTTTGGAGCGCTTGATGGCCCTTGGTCCGCGCGCTTTTAGCGCGCAATGCACGCCGGGACGTTTGCTGGTGGTGGTGCTGCCTCGAGCGCCCATCATGCGCGCAGAATGCGCGCGGACCGAGGACTTGCTCCACACCGATTTCGCCAGGGGCCACCGGTCTTGCCCCACTTAGACCGCACCGACGTAGAACTCGACCGCCCTACCGACGAACCAGCTGAACCTCGCCCCAATCGACGCTTTGAGCTAGTATGCCGTCGAACGACGACGAGGGGCGGAACACGTATGAATTGCAATAAGACCATTCGATCTCCCGAGATGAAGCGCGCCGCACGGTTACTCGTGTCCGCGGGTGTGATCCTCGCGCTCTCGGCCTGTGAGAATCACCCTGCGCACACGCCCTCGCCGACGGACCCGGCCACCGCCAACATTCCCGCATCAAACCCGCCCACCGAGAGCCACCCCACGGGTGATGTCCGCCCACGCACGGTCTACATCCCGGCCTACTCCAACGTCTTGCGCGGCCCCGAGATGGCCGCCCGCTCTCTCCTGTCCATCCTCCTTAGCGTTCGCAACGTCGACTCGGCCGCGACCATCACGCTGACCCACGTCGACTACTTCGACACGTCCGGCCACCGCGTGCGCCGCTATCTGAACGCCCCCCGCCGCCTCCGGCCCCTTGAGACGGCCGAGTTCACGGTGCCGACCAGCGACCGCGCTGGCGGCTCCGGCGCGAACTTCCTCGTCTACTGGGAGGGCCCCTCTGACGCTCACTCGCTGCTCACCGAGACCGTGATGCTCGGCAACGTCGGCGGCGGCTATGTGGCCTTCACGTCACGCGGCGTCGAGCTCGATAGGCGCCCCGACAAGGTCGACTTCGCCCCCGACCTAGCGCCTATGGACCGGCCCCAAGACGAGACGCCTTAACCCCGCGCTGACTGACCGCGACCAGAAAAACACGGGCAGTTACGGAGTGATCCGCACGGAAGCCCGCACGGAGGTCTCGGCCGGCCTCTCGGGGTTGGCGTTGTCGCCGTACTCGGCCGACACGTAGAGGAGCCGGCCAAGGCGATACTCGGCCCAGACGGTGTTGGTCCGGCGCGTGCCGCCCCACTCTGAGCGATAGTAGATATACAGGTCATCGGTGATGCGCTTGCCCACGGTGAGGCGCAGATCGTTATCACCTGTCAGAGTGTCAAGCTTCAGGACCTCAATCGGCAGGGTCTCGGTCAGGCCGCGCCCTAGCTCAAGGGTCGCCATGCTCAAAAAGGCTGACAAGAGCTGTCCACGGGCCTGACTGGCGATCGCGTCACCGCCGCCCGAGGGCGTCCCCAGCGCGATGATCGACAGCATATTGCCCTCATCCATGCGCGGGTCCGAGACAAAGGTGATCCCCGGGTCGACCGCGTTGCCGCTGATCTTGATACCCACACTCGAGTCGCGCGCCGACACGAGTCCGATGGTACTCAAATCAATATGCGAGATGTTGTAGCGGGCCGTGATGCGCAGCTGCGGGTCCGTGTCCATGTCGCCGGTAAAGATAATCCGGGAGTCCTCATCTATGACGAATTTTTTGCCGTAGACCTGCACGTGCTCCTTCGGCACGTAGATCGTGCCGAAGATGCCGAGGCGGCCCTGCGACGTCCGAATGTACAGAGGCTGGCCGCCAGTGTGTGGCTCCAGCACGGCACGGACCTCGCCGACAGCTAGGAAGAGGGCGGGCTCTAGGTGGGTCGATCCCGTTGGGATGTGCACCGACACGTCGATGTCGGCCTCCGTCCTAAACTCGTCTTTTACCGCGACCTCTGTCGGCGGTTTTGGGTCGCCCCGCACGAGGGTCACGCCCGCGGGCAAGCCAACTGCGCGCACCGAGCGGGACGATAGGGAAGGCGACAGCTCGGCCTTGTCGACCTCCAGGCTACCGCTGATCTTGGGTTTGGCGACCGTGCCCGCCAACGTGATCTCGCCGCTCATCCGCACCGCGGCGTCCTTGCGCGCGACCACCGGAAAGCGCCACCAGGACACGGCCCCATCGATCGTGATCCTGGCCGCGTCCAGCGCCTCAATCGTGGCCGCCAGCTTGAAGTCCATGCGCGCCGGTTTGTCGCCTTCATCGGCCTCTTCCTCGAACTCGAGCCCCTCGAGCGTCACGGTGTTGGAGTCATCGAAACTTAGCTTGAGCTCCACATTCTCTCGTCTCAGGCCGATTGGGGCGATCGCGAGGTCGGCGAGTCTGAGCACCAACCCACCGGAGAACTTTGGCCTCCCGACGGTGCCAGAGACATCGATACGACCGTGCAGTGCGCCGGTGGTGGACCCCAGCAGCGAACGCATCGTGGCCGCAAGTCCGGCGAGGCGGAAGTCCATGGCGTCAATATTCCCATGGACTTGCAACTGTTCAAGCGCCAACGGGGCACCTGAAAGGAGCTGGACCGTGCCCAATTCAAGGCTCAACTCAACCCCTAAGTGTTCATGTCCCATCGGGGTTAGCGCGGCGGGACTAGCGTGGGACGCAGGCTCTTGCAGCATCAACACGCGGGCGACGGCCTCCGTCGGGGTCATCCGGGCGGTGATGAGGATGTCGTTCGCGACATTTCGCAGGCCCGCCCGCGCGCGCGGCTCGCTGTCCGAATCTCGTCCTGTCGGTGTGGTGTGTGTGCGTAGGCGAGCCAACACGTTCGCGGTCGGCCCTTCCGGCCCACCATGCACGTTTACGGTGACCATGAGGGACCCGTCGGGCATGAACTGGGACGCGGGGTCGCCGACCTCTGGGAGGATCCGCCAGAAGTCGAAGGTGGGGAGGTCCGCCGTAAAGATCTCGGCAGTAAAGCCGGGATCGCTGAGGACCTCGATGGCCCTCTCAGGATTCTGAGCGATCCGGGAGATCCCTGGGACGCGGAGGTCACCATCGATCCAGAGCGTGCCGTCGCCGCCAAACACGGTCGCGCTGATCCGCAGCGCGTCGAGCTCAGTCGCCAACTCGAGCCGGGTCACGCTGGCCTCCGGCATCATCTCAAGCCCCGAGACGTCCACGGACCCAGAGATGTTGGGTTGGTCGAGGGTACCCTCGAAGCGCAGATCGCTGCCGATCCCTAGTGCCTTGAGTTCAAAAGGCACGAAGGCCCCTAAGGGCGTCTCACCAATCGTTGTGAACGGCAGCTCGATGACCGCCGAGAGGGGCTCTGCGAGAATCCGCGCGTGCACATACGCGACTGGATCCGCCTGCATCGCGGCGCGCACCAGCGTAAAGGGCAGCGTCATCTGTACCCGCCCGAGGACGTCCCCGTTCTGGCGTGTCGTGATGATGTCAATATTCGTATCGGGGCTGGTGGTTCCGATCGCGACCTGAATATTCGCGTCGGAATACCCGTTGAATTCCAAGTTTTCCGTTTTCAACCTAAAGTCGGTCGTGGCGGCACCCGGGCGACCACCGATCTTCAGGTCGGCGCTTAGCGCACCGGAGATCGGGTATGCTAGCTCTAAACCTAGGAGGGTCTTCAGAGTCTTCGCGGTGGCCGCGAGGTCGGGTTCGTCGATAGTCACGTCGACCGCCATGGGCCGGGATTCATCCCAGACGATTCCAATGGGGTCGAGAGACCACTTTCCCGGCAGCTCGGCCGCGAGCGCGAGATGCCCGCCCCCCTCACGCCAGGTCGCGTCGATGCTGCCCGTGACGCCGGTGGGCACGGCGTCGATCTTGACGTCAGCGGTCAGGCCAGTGCCATCGTTCAACGTTCCGCGCTCGAGTTTGAGCGTCAAAGCCAAGGTCGGGGCCTTTAGGTCCCCGTAGATGTCGATATCGGCCTGGATGAGGCCCCCGACGCGTGTCGAGGGGATCAGCGAGGTCCCAATAATTTCGGAGGCCATGTCAAAGAACGCGCCGAGGTCGAGGTCAATGAGATCGATGTTGGCGTCGATCTCCTGTTGTTTCAGGTCCAAGTAGCCGCCGACCGAGACCCTCCCGCTGCCGTCGTTCGGGCCCAACAAGGTGAGGCCACTGATTGAGACGATGCCCTCAGGCGACAGGATGGCGCCGTCGAGTGAGACGATGGCCCGATCGTGTTTGCGGTCTGAGAGCTGAAACGCCTCTACGGCGCCCGACAGCGGGCTACGGCGCGTCGGTAGGCGTACCTCAGCGAGGGTCTTGAAGGCGTAGCGTTCATCGAGCTCGACACTGAGCTCAAGGGGCATGCGACCGTCCGCGGCCATCCGCGACCTTACGATCGCGCTCTTGATCGGACGGTTGGCCAGAAGCTTTGAGTCCGTAAAGGCGATGTCCGACAGCTCGGCCATGATTTGGGCGTCTTTTATGATCTCAGACAGCTCGCGCCGGCTAGGTGAGATAAGCGCACCATAGGACAGCTCGGTCGTCGCAATCCGTGTACCGCTGCCCACGAAATCGAGCAACGTCATGCGGCCGCTGACATCCATGGGACCAAGGAGGCCTCGCGGCCAGACCACCGCCGCCTCAACCGACGCCGAGCTTAGGCGCACGTGCTCGCTAGGGCCCGTCACGACATCCACGCCCTTCATGGCGAGGCTTAGAGTTCCGGTCGACCGCCCCTCTATGAGACCCGGTCCATCGACACGGGGAACTGAGAGGTCCAGCGCTAGCTCAGTCGCTTCCACGATTGCCGGGCCCGCTACGAGATGGGTCACGGCAAGTCGTCCATGAAGCCTATGGCCACTATCGCGTTCGTCGAGTCGCAGTGACCCTTTGAGGTGCCGCCAGCCCGTCCCGTCGACCATCTTGAGCGAGTCGACGTCCGGCTCAAGCGTCGCCGACGACAACCGCACTCCGCCGTCGTCACCCATCACCACCCGCCCCTCTAGCGGGACATTCAGGGCGCCCACCCTGATTCCCCCGTAGCTGAGGTTTCGGCCCTCAATCGCCCCGTTGAGCGCCAGTCCAACGGCGCTCTGCGTCACGCTAAAGACGCGCGCTTTGACAAAGTCCGCCTCGATCCCCAGCCCGCTGAGCTCGTCGGCGGACACAAACACGGCGACCTCAGGCAGCCCCTCGCCATCCCATTGCAGTTGAAAGTTCGATAAAAGCTGCTTGACCTTCACGAGCTCTTCGCCGTCTCCGAAGGGGATGGTACCGGCGGCCTCTAACCTTAGCCCCCCCGACAAGGCCAGCGTTGGGACAAGGCCTTGGTCCGTCTGGCGAAGGGTCACGAGACCGCGGATGCGCGCCCCGTCAACGACCCCAGCCAGCTTCGGAAGGTCCGCGTACCCAAGCCAAGGTTGAAGATCGAGCTTTCCAAGCTGCATATCGACAATCCAGCCTGGCTCAACGCCGTCCGCGCCTGGCAGGTGGCGCACGGTCACGAGGGCCTTTCCGGCCTCACCATCGACGGCCAGCCCCTGGATCTCCAAGGTCCCCTCAAGCGCGTGCTGGCTGTCCGTTGGCAGGCCACGCCCTGCGAGGTCCACACTAAAACCCACGGTCGACTCGCCGCCCATGGTCACGGCCAGGAAATCTGTGGCCCTTAGATGCGCCGCGTCGAGATGAAGGGACCAGTCTCCCACCTCAAGCGCTTCCGTCCCGCTGATGAATTTCGCGACGTTGACATCGGCGCCGGCCTGCAGCGCGATATCTCCGACATCACTGCGAACACCAATGGCGACGGCGACGGAGTCGTTCCTCACGGTCAGGCGACCTTCCGCCTCTAGGTCACCCCGAAGCTGCGGCGGCAGCATCGCCCACGCCCGAGTGTCGAGCTTAATCCCCGAGATGACGAGGTCGCCGCCAGCCTGCCCCGTGAGGTCGAGATCACCCGACAGGGCAATCGCTTGGGGACCCAGCTGTAGTTCGAATCGTTTGAGAACAATACTATCTGAACCAAGGGACCCGTCGCTGACGATGGAGATCCCGCCTCCGTCATTGATCCAGCCCAATCCTTCGGAAGTAAAGACATTCGAGGAGACGCGCAGATCCCGCCAATGCACGCCCTTGCCGTCAATGGTCACACCCACCGACAGGGCGAGGTTGAACAGGTCGACGTCCTCGCCGGGGACAACGCCCTCAATCCGAGCGGTCTCCAGCGCGATACTGCGGACGCGGATGACCCACGGCTGGCCGGGTTCCGACGGGGCATCCGGGGTCGCAGGTGAGGGCGACCGAGGCGCGAACGCGCGCGCCAGACCAATGCGCCCCTCACCGTCAAAGATGGTCACGGACGGCTCGGTGAGAGCCAGGCTGCTGACGTCAACCTGCCGGTCGAGGAGGCCTAGGACGCGAATGCTGGTCGACAAGTTTCGAACCGAGACCACCTGGACGCCGTCGGGGTCGAAGATGCGGACCCCTTCGAGCTCGACCGAGAAGGGTAAGGTCCCGCCGAGGCGGTCAATCTCGACGCGACCGCTGATCGCGTTGTTGAGGTTGGCGAGGATGGTGTCCTTGAGCCCCTCGCGCGCCCAGTCGAACTGGAGGGCGACGATGACGCCCACCAAGATGCCGATGAGGGCGACGGCGATGACGCCAAGCAGGCGAAAGAGAGCCCCGCCGATTCGGAAGAGGGCCCGCATCAGAAGGCCTGCCCGAGCCCGATGTGGAACTCCGTGCGTGGATTGGCGCCGAGGAGGAAGCCGATATCGAAACGAAGCGGTCCGATAGGGGTCTCAAAGCGGAGGCCCGGCCCGACGGTGACATTTAAGTCAGTAAAATCAATATCACCGATGCGGTTCCAGATGTTGCCGATGTCCGCAAAACCGACAATCCCGAGGGTGCCAAAGTTCAGCCTAAGCTCGAAATTCGTCTCGAAGAGGTAGTTACCGCCGACGTAGAGGCGGTCGAGGATCTGCGTGCTGCAGCCGCCGTTGACGACATCACCCGCCGCGGCGTCATGGATGCACAGGTAATCGCCCATGCGATTCGCGGCGAACCCGCGGTTCGAGCTCTGGCCGCCCGACCGCAACCGAACGGACTCATTGGTACCGTAAGCCGATGGGCTAAAGACCGCGCCTGCGCGAAGCCGAAGAGCGACCGTCAAGAGCTCGAAATCCCGATGGGTCAGATAGGCCCGCCCCTCGAAGGTTAGGCGTTGAAACGGCGCGAGCGAGCCGAGCCATGTGTCAGCGACGTCGAGGGCCAAAGACGCAAAGATACCGCGCTTGGCGGCGAAGGCGCCGTCGCGCGAGTCGTAGGCCACGCTGGCCCCCAGCCACGCGAGGCGGTCGGTGCGGCGGAACCGGAGGTCGAGGGTGTCTAGGGCTTCCTCTGGCGTGAGCAGATCAAAGACGCTGCGGTCGAAGAAGTTGGAGTACGTAAAGTTCCAGCCGAAACGCGCAGAGAAATATCGACCGAATCGCCGTGACCAGTCAAGGGATCCCGAGAAGTCCTCGACACCGGCCGCCTGCGTTACGTCGCGGCGATAGCTGGTCGTTACGTTGAACTTCAAGTATTCCTCGAAGAAGGACGGCACGGTCAGGATCATGCGGGCGTTCATGCCGACGCGCACCTCACCGCTACCACTTTGAAATGCCTGTGGAAATACGAGCGCGGGGCGAGCCTCGGCGACGAAGCTGACCAGCTCGTTAAAGAGGTTGCGATGGTTGAAGCTGAAAGGTGTCTCCAGCGACAGCTGGGTGCTGTCGGTGCGGGCACCAAAACCCGCGTTCGCTGCCCACTCGGGGGCCTCTTGGACCTCAATCTCGAGATCGGTGACGCCAGTCCAGAGGCGAGTCATCCTTCCGAGTTGGGTGAGATCCCCCGTGCTTGGAACGGTCTTAGGCAGGACGAGCTTTATTGTGTCGCGGCTGTCTCCGGACGCGCCATAAATCGCGCCTACGCCATTGTCGGCTGGCGGGGCGGGTTCAGCGCCCTCCAACCCCGAAGTAGCCTCCACGACGCGTTTCGGCCGCACTTGCACGAACAGAAACTGGCCCAGGTCAAAGATGCGCTGCTCGGCCAGCCGGAGCTCGCTCGACGCCAGGATCGCCCCCTTTTCGAACTGCGCCCGCACGGCGATCCGAGACTCTGGTACGATCTTGGCGCCGATGACGGTCCTGGTCCCGCTGGAGCGGGCGATGGGCCCGTGCGAGACCCGGTAATGGACCGCGGCCGTCGGCGAATCGCGGCTGACGTACGTGTCGCCCTCGACCTCGGCGTCGATAAAGCCGGCTTCGCGGAAGGCCCGTCGAATCAGGACGAGACCTATGAGGTAAGCCTCCTCGGTCCAAACGTCACCGACCCTGACAGACGCGAGGTCTGGCAGCTCGCCCCAGATCCGCGTGAGGATCACCACGGCCTCGGGATCGTTGGCGGGGAGTTTGAGACCTTCAAAGAGAACCTCGACCACGAAGGTCGGTTCGCCCTCGCGCACCAGATACTCCACTCTTGTGCGTTGGGCATCGAGTTCGACGGTGTCCCAGCTAAGCGTCCTAGCCCGAAAATAGCCACGCGCCGCGTAGATACTCTCGATGCGGCGTGCATCCACCCCGAGATCGGATGGCTCGACCGAGGCGTCGGCCGCGGGGACGGTGGCCCCTTGAATGTCCGAGCCGAGCTCGTCGACGATCGTCGCGTTTCCAATGACGGGCACGCGCGCCCAAGCGACGTCCGCCATCAGCGGATCGACCAGCGCCGCGGCGAGGCGAGGGTTATATATCGTCGGGTCGACGGGGGTGACGTGCGCGTCGACGAGCACCCGCTGGCCTTGGGGCGGCTCGATCTCTCCAAGGCGCACGTGCGGACGACACGCAGCAGACCCCAGCGCGACTGAGAGCGCTATCAGCGCCAAAGCCCGCGGCCCCGTCCTATGTGCCCTGCGCCAAAACATCGCGGCAAGATGCCGTAATATGGCCTCAAAAGGAAGGCGCCATCACGCTACGGGCCCGCTGAGGCGCGCTTTTCTTGTAGGGCGGGCTCTCCGGCCCGACTCACCCGCGTAGGGCAGGTGCTGTGAGCGTCCGGGCGAGCAATCCTCAGGATGTTTCGGTCCCTTCCATCGCAGGCAGCTGTGTCGCACCGGGCAACCCGCCCAGCGACGCGATGTGCTCCACGACGCCTCTGACCGTCGCCCACGCGTCCTGAAACGCCAGAAGCGTGTTTAATTTTCAGACGTTGTAGCCAGTCTCGATTGCGGCGAGGTCCTGTGAGGCCGGCCAAAAGTCGTCGACCGAGCAACAGTCGACCCAGCGGCCCCGACACTTCTGGGCGAATCCTTCGGCGATCTGTTGCCAATCAGGCGTCGGGCCGTTGTGCAGGCGTCGGGCCGTTGTGCAGGAGCCGGGCAATGTCGCGATAGCGGGGTATCTGGTCACCCGGACGGCCGATCTTGCCTAGATGGGCGGGAAGTTTCTGCAAGTACGCCCGGAGTTTCTCTGCGATGGCCTCTTCGCGCGAATAGGCGCGAATCAGCGTGACGTCCGCACCGCTAGCGACAAGGAGTCGCTCACCGTCGAAGGTGAGGCCAATGGTCGGGCCGATGAGGTCGCCCGAGGTGATGTCGATCGGTACGACGAGTTGCTCGCGCCCCCGCCGCTGCACCGTGACTTTCGCGGAAAACCCGTCATGTCCGAAGCGGCCAGGCAGCTTGCCAGGCGGCGCTTTTTTGACGCTAACGGCGTAGAGCGACCACTCGCCTGCTGGTGCCGCTGAAGGCAGGCCAAAGCGCAGGGCCTTTTCGAGGTGTTGCTGCAGTTGGAGGCGCCCACTTTCATCCAACGAATACGGAAGGCTGGTGAAGGCCAGATCCACATCGCGGGTTGACCGCGACTGCCCCGTCAGCGCCTCCACCTGTAGGGCACCTTTCAGCACCGAGCTATCGCGGAACGCGGTCGAACGACCGATGACCTCGAGAACCGCAAGCTGTGCCCGACGTTGCCGCGGGTCATTGACCCCGCTTGTCCGGGCTATGCCCATGGCGTTCCCAGCTTCCACTGCTCGTTAAAGCCCACGACGCCTGCCCCGACAATCAGGGTGTTGTCTATCATGGCCTTGTCCGTCATGCCGGCCCGCGCCGTCTCGCAAGCCGCCAACACGTTGGCCAATCCTAGTCGCTCGGCCATTGCCCCGACACGCCGCCACAGCATCGCCGAATTCAACCGTTCTAGGTACTCGACAAGCACGTCCTGCCGAACGATGTCCGCGCCCGTTTCCCAAGCCTCAACGACCGCCGACGGCCCGCCGTGCAGTTGCGGGGTGTCGAGTGCAGCGATCATCACGCGCTCGACGTCGAACACCGTGACGCTTTCATCGGCGTCGGTCCAGACCTTGACTGTGCCGAAGCGCAGGTGCGGGGAGAGTTGCTTTCCGACGAGCTGGAGTTCGTCCAGAACACCCAAGGTCTTCGAAGCAACCTGCGCGGACGGGGGGACGGAGACAAGCCAGGCAACGGGCCGTGCGGTCGTCAAGTTGTGGTGCGCGAGACATGTGTGATGCGAGATAACGGCGTCAGCGTGCGCCGAAGCTAAGATTTCCAGCGGATTGTGGTGCTCACGGTGTCCGCCGCGGATCTTGAGCCAGAATACGCGCGGCGAGTCGAGGTCTCCCTGACAGATCGGCTCGACAATAGACGCAGCTATGAGTGCGCTGATGAGCGCCTTTCGCGTCGGTGATGCCTTCTGCTGTGTCTGATTGTTCAGCACTTGATCGCAAAGCGTGTTCAGGCGTGTTGCACTGAGATAGCGCGCGGCGTAGGGACGCGCAGGGTGGGACGGGTCAAGGCAAGCGCGCACGAAAGATTCCTCCGCCTGCCTGAGGGCGGTCGGAGAAGCTCGGGAGGTCCTGATAGGCTTAGCGGGCATGTGGCTGGTACTTGGTCGTATTGTAAGGGAGTGCCTGCGCATCAGGATGGGGCAATGGGAAGGTGGCCGCAGACGCCGCCCCACACTTTTTTTGTAAGCGTAGGGTGGCACCTGCGCCCCGTCAATATTGATGGCTTTGCTTGACATGAGGCCTACGCCCGCCCATGCTTACATGTAAGCATGGGCGGGCGTAGGCCTCAAAGACTGATTTCTGGTTTTACGATGTCGCTGTGAATCCTCTATGTGCGGCAGACCTGTCTCACCCACGTGGGGTAGGCTCTCCAGCCTGCCTTCCGGCCTAGAGCAGGGCCAATATGGACGCGGTCATCGCCTCTGTGCCCGCGGTGCCGCCCAGATCGCGGGTCCGGACGCCATTGGTCAGGGCGGCCTCGACCGCGGTCTCAATCAGCGCGGCTTCGGCCTCAAGTTTGAGGCTGTAGCGCAGCAGCAGCGCCCCCGACAGGATCGCGCCCACGGGGTTCGCGATGCCCTGGCCCGCGATATCCGGGGCGGACCCGTGGATGGGCTCGTAGAGGCCGGGGCCACTGCTGCCAAGAGAGGCCGATGGCAGGAGTCCGAGGCTACCCGCGAGGACCGCGGCCTCGTCGGTCAGGATGTCGCCGAACATGTTCTCCGTCACGATGACGTCGAAGCTTTGAGCCTCGGTGATGAGGCGCATCGCGGCCGAGTCGACCAGGCGATGCTCGACCGACACCGCGGGATACTCGGTGGACAAACGGTTTACGACCTGACGCCACAGCCGCGAGGTCTCGAGGACGTTGGCCTTGTCCACGCTGGTCAGGCGACCACGGCGCGACGCGGCGAGCTCAAAGGCCAGCGTCGCGACCCGGCGCACCTCGGTGTCGGTGTACTCCATCGTGTCGACGGCCCGCTCGCCGCCATCGACGAGCGGCTCTCGGAACTTCGGGGCGCCAAAATAGATGCCGCCTGTGAGCTCACGTACGACAATAAAATCAACGCCTTTGACGCGCTCGTCCTTGAGCGGCGAAAAAGCTGACAGAGCGTCAATCGTCTTCACGGGCCGAATGTTTGCGAAGACCTGAAGGGCTGCGCGCAGGCCTAGTAGACCCTGCTCGGGACGGCGCTTCAGCCGCGGGTCGTCCCATTTTGGGCCGCCAACGGCGCCGAGGAAGACGGCGTCCGCCCCTTGGCAAGCGTCGAGGGTCGCCGCCGGCAGGGGATCGCCATGGCGGTCAAGGGCGATGCCGCCGATGTCGTGTTCCGTGAAGGTGAACGTATGACCGAACTTGGTGGCGACCGCCTCAAGGACGGCCTTGGCCGCGGCGGTGACCTCGGGCCCAATGCCGTCTCCCGGCAGCAGTACGATGTTGGCGTTCAAAGGGTCTCTCCGTCTTCATGGGCCTTGATGGCGGCCTCGTGTTTAAGCAGGTAGCCAAGCTCGTCGAGCCCCTCGAGGAGGCAGCGACGCGAGAAGGCGTCGAGTTCGAACTGCGCGATGGTCTTACCCTTTAAGGCGATCGTCTGGGCCGCCACGTCCACGTCGAGGGACAGGGTCGGCTCGGCGCCAAGGGCATCAAAGATGGCCGCCAGGGCGGTCGGGGTCACGGCCGCCGTGAGGATGCCGTTCTTGACGCAGTTGCTCTTGAAGATATCGGCGAAGCTGCTGGAGATGACGACCCGAAAACCCCAATCCGCGAGGGCCCACGGGGCGTGTTCGCGCGAAGACCCGCACCCGAAGTTGTCGCCGGCCACGAGCACCTGAGCCGAATCCGCGCCGGGCTGATTTAACGCGAAGGCCGGGTCTTTACGCCAATCGGTGAAGAGCACGGCCTTCATGCCGCTGCGGCTGACCGTCCTCAAGAAGCGGGCGGGCGTAATCTGGTCGGTGTCGACGTTCTCTTGCCGTATCAGCACAGCGTGCGACGCGAGGCGCTGTAGAGCTTCCATCATGTCCCCTTAGGTTGGCGTGCCATCAGGCGTTTTGAAGAGTTCGCGGGTCTGTCACGACCCCACGCACAGCGGACGCCGCGGCCGTCGCCGGCGAGGCGAGTAAGGTCCGGGCCCCAGGGCCCTGGCGACCCTCGAAGTTGCGATTGGACGTGCTGAGCGCGTACTTGCCGGGCGCCACTGAATCACCGTTCATCGCGATGCACATCGAGCAGCCCGGGTCACGCCAGTCGGCGCCCGCCGCGCGAAAGACCTCGTGAAGGCCCATGGCCTCAGCGTCGCGGCGGATCTGCTCGCTGCCAGGGACCACCAGCATCCTCACGCCGTCTGCGACCTTTTTGCCTCTCAGGACGTTAGCCGCTGCGATGAGGTCGGGCAGGCGCGCGTTTGTACAGGAACCGACGAAGACGACATCGATGGGCTGGCCCGCGATGGGGTCGCCGGCCGTGAGCCCCATGTAGGCGAGGGCCTTCTCAGCGGCGCGCCGCTGGCCGGGTTCCTCTTGGTCGGCCGGGTCTGGGATGAGGCCGTCGATGGCCATCCCCATGCCGGGGTTCGTGCCCCAGGTGACCATCGGGCCGATGTCCGCGGCGTCAAGGGTCAGGGTATGGTCGAAGGTGGCGCCGTCGTCTGACTTGAGCAGGCGCCAGCGGGCCACGGCGGCATCCCACGCAGGGCCGGTCGGGGCGAGAGGGCGGCCCTTGAGATAGTTGAAGGTCACATCATCGGGCGCGATCATGCCGGCCCGGGCGCCCGCCTCGATGCTCATGTTGCAGACGGTCATCCGCGCGTCCATGTCGAGGGCGCGGATGGCTGACCCGCGGAACTCGAAGACGCAGCCCGTCGCGCCGCCGATGCCGATGCGGGCGATGATCGCCAAGATGATGTCTTTGGCCGAGACGCCGGGGGTAAGCGCGCCCTCGACGTTCACCGCGAAGGTCTTCGGTTTTTTCTGTAGCAAACACTGCGAGGCGAGGACGTGCTCGACCTCGCTGGTGCCGATGCCAAAGGCGAGGGCCCCGAAGGCGCCGTGCGTGGATGTGTGGGAGTCGCCGCAGACAATCGTCTTGCCGGGCTGGGTCGCGCCGAGCTCGGGCCCGATGACGTGGACGATGCCGTTGCCCAGCTCGCCGAGGCGGTAGAGGGAGATCTGGAACTCAGCGCAGTTGGCCTCAAGGGCGACGATGAGGGGGCCGGCGACGGCATCCATGGCCGCGAGACCGCCGCGCGTGGGCGTGATGTGGTCCATCGTCGCGAGGGTGCGGTCGGGACGCCGGACGCCAAGACCACGGGCGCGGAGGCCGTCGAAGGCCTGGGGCGAGGTCACCTCGTGAATTAGATGGAGGTCAATGTAGAGCACTGCGGGGGTCCCCGGCTCTTCAGAGACGACGTGTTGATCCCAAACCTTATCGAGGAGGGTCGTCGGCGCGCTCAAGGGCCCACCTCGCCTTCCAGCCGGGCCTCGCGCACGAGGGAGTCGCCCCGGGCCATCGCGTGCAGGAGCCGGTTGAGGGCGCCCACATAGGCCTTCACGCTGGCGACGATGATGTCGGTGTCGGCGCCGTGCCCGTGAAAGAGGGCCGCCTTTTCATGGCGTTGCGCGTGGACGCGGCCGTCGGGTGCGCGGGCCGCGATGCGGACGGTCACCTCGCCGAGGGCGTCGATGCCCTCGGTCACGCCAAGCACTTGGTACTCAAGCAATGTGTTGTCGGCCCTGACGATGCTGTCAATGGCCTTAAAGGCCGCGTCGACGGGGCCCGTCCCGACCGCGGCCGCGATGTGCGTGATGCCGCCGGGGCCCCGCACGCGGACGGTGGCCGTCGGCAGGCCCATGCTACCGCACGCGACCTGCAGGCCGTCGAGGGTGTAGAGGGGGTCGGCGCTCATGGCCTCGGCCGTGACGAGGGCCTCTAGGTCAAGGTCCGTGATGGACTTCTTTTTGTCTGCGAGGGCCTTGAAGGCCTTGAAGGTCTTGTCCAAGGCCTCGCCCTCAAGGGGGTGCCCCAGCTCTTGCAGGCGGACCTGAAAGGCGTGGCGGCCTGAGTGTTTGCCAAGCACCAAGCGGCTCTGCGTGAGACCGACGGTCTCGGGGCGCATGATCTCGTAGGTCTCGGCGTTCTTGAGCATGCCGTCTTGGTGGATACCGGCCTCGTGGGCGAAGGCGTTGGCCCCGACGATGGCTTTGTTCGGCTGGACCTGGATGCCCGTGATGGAGGTCACGAGGCGCGAGGTGCGCGCGATCTGGGTCGTATCGATGTTGGTCGTGAGGCCGGCCTTGGCCTTGCGGACGTAGAGGGCCATCACGACCTCTTCGAGGGCCGTATTGCCAGCGCGCTCGCCGATGCCGTTGATGGTGACCTCGGCCTGCCGGGCGCCCGCGGCGAGTCCGGCGAGGGTGTTGGCCGTCGCGAGCCCCAGATCGTTGTGGCAGTGCACAGACAGGATGACGCTGCCGTCGGCGGGCAGGTGTCCGTGCAACATCCCAATCAATTCACCGTACTCGGTCGGGGTGTTGTAGCCGACGGTGTCGGGGATGTTGATGGTCTTCGCGCCCGCAGCGATGGCGGCCTGCATGGCCTCGACCAAGAACTCGGGCTCGGTCCGGCCGGCGTCCTCGCAAGAGAACTCGATGTCCTCGCAGAGGCTCCGCGCGAACGCGACCATCTCGCTGATACGGGCGAGGACCTCGGCCTTGGACATCCGCAGCTTGTGCTCGCGGTGGATGGGCGAGGTCGCGATGAAGGTGTGGATGCGGGGGAACTGCGCCGGCTCGACGGCCGTCCAGGCGAGCTCGATGTCGCGCTTGGTGGCCCGCGCGAGGCCGCAGATGCCAGGTGGCAGGGGGTTTAGGCGCCCGGGGGTCTGGCCGGCGCCGATGACCGACGCGATGGTGTGGACCGCCTGCCAGTCGTCGGGTGAGGCGCAGGGAAAGCCAGCCTCAATGACGTCGACACCCAGCCGAGAGATGGCGCGCGCGATCTCGAGCTTCTCACCCGAGGTCATCGTGGCGCCGGGGCTCTGCTCGCCGTCGCGCAAGGTCGTATCGAATATCTTGATCTGATTCATCTTCCCTACCCCTGTCGACCTAGCCACACCGAGCGTGTGCCCCGCGACGACCGCGGGGCACACATCATTTCAACTCAAAGTACGTCGGCGATGTCGACGGGCTCGACGAAGGGCATCATGGCGCGCAGCTCGCGACCGACCTTCTCGATGGGGTGCTCGCGCTCGCTGATCTGCTTGGGCCCGAAGACCGGCTGCCCCTCTTTGTTCTCGGCGATCCAGCGCTCGGCGAAGCTGCCGTCCTGGATCTCGGTCAGGAGGCGCTTCATCTCGGCGCGGGTCTCGTTGGTGACGAGGCGCGGGCCGGCGATATAGTCGCCCCACTCGGCCGTCGTCGAGATGGAGTAGCGCATGTAGCTGAGGCCGCCGCGGTACATGAGGTCCACGATGAGCTTGAGCTCGTGCATGCACTCGAAGTAGGCGAGCTCGGGCTGGTAGCCAGCCTCGACGAGGGTGTCGAAGCCCGCCTTCACGAGGGCCGAGACGCCGCCACAGAGGACGGCCTGCTCGCCGAAGAGATCCGTCTCGGTCTCTTCAGAGAATGTGGTGGTCAAAATACCTGCGCGGCCCGAGCCGATGGCGCTGCCGTAGGCCAGGGCGATGGCGTCGGCCTGGCCGCTAGCGTCGGCGTGGACGGCCAGAAGCGCCGGGACGCCGCCGCCTTCCTGGTAGGTCTCGCGGACGCGGTGGCCCGGGCTCTTCGGGGCGATGAGGCTGACGTCGACGCCCTCGGGGGGCGCGATGGTCTTGTAGCGGATGTTGAACCCGTGGGCGAACATGAGGGTCTTGCCGGGCTTGAGGTTCGGCAGGATGTCGCGCTCGTAGATGGCCGGTTGGCTGGTATCCGGGACGAGGATCATGATGACGTCGGCCTCGGCCGATGCGTCGGCGACCGACAGGACCCGCAGGCCCTCGGCGGCGGCCTTGGCCGCGCTCTTGGAACCGGCCTTAAGGCCAATGCGCACGTCCACGCCGGAGTCGCGGAGGTTGAGGGCGTGGGCGTGCCCCTGAGAGCCGTAGCCGATGATGGCGACCTTGCGGCTGGTGATGAGGGAGAGATCGGCGTCCTTGTCGTAGCGCATCTGAGTCATCTGTCGTCTCCTGGGGCTCTGGCCCCGCTAGGTATTTTCAAATCAAATAATCTAAAGGCGCGACCATGGCCGACCGCCCACGCATGTCGCCCAAAGCCGCAGCAGTACAAAGTGTTACACGCCGCCCGGGGTCTCGGTGCGGAGGCTGGTCGGGCGCAGCGCCACGGCAACCGGGGCACGGGCCGTCGCCTCTTGCGAGAGCAGCACTGAGGCGCCGCGGGCCATCGCGACCGAGCCCGTCTGGACCATCTCCTCGATGCCGTATTCTTCGAGGACGCCTACGAGGGCCGCGATACGGTCGGGGCTGGCGGTGATCTCGAAGACCATCGTGCTGGGCGACATGTCCACGACGGTCGCCCGGAAGACCGAGGCCACATGCGACAGGGCCTGGCGCTGCTCGGGGGTGGCCTTGACCTTGATCAGCGCCAGCTCGCGCTCGATGCGGGCTTGGTGGGTAATCTCTTGAACTTCAAGGACATTCACGAGCTTATAGAGGTTCGCCTCGATGCGGCGCGCCGTGTCCTCGTCGGCCTCGACGACCACGGTCATCCGCGACACGCCCGGCAGGTGGGTCTGGCCGACGTTGAGGGACTCGATGTTGAAGGCGCGGCGACGAAAGAGGGACGCCGCGCGGTTCAGAACGCCAGGCCGGTCTTCGACGTAGACCACGAAGGTGCGGAGGATATTGTGGCGCATTAGGTGTCCTCTCCGGTCTCAAAGATGGGGTTGTGCGCGGCTGTCAGGCCGTCGACGGTCTTCGAACGCCGGATCATGTCGTGCAGATCCGCGCCGGCCGGGACCATGGGGTAGACGGAGTCCTCTTGCTCGACGCGGAAGTCGATGACGACCGTACCGGGCTGGGCCTCGGCCCACTTCACGGCGGCCTCGACGTCTTCGCGGCGCTCGACGCGGCGCCCGACGAGGTCGTGGCACTCAGCCAGCTTCACGAAGTCGGGGCTCTTGATGGGCGTCGCGACGTAGCGGCCGCCGTAGAAGAACTGCTGCCACTGGCGGACCATGCCGAGAAATCCATTGTTAATAATGGCGATATTGACCTTGACGTTCTCTTGCGCGCAGGTCGACAGCTCGCAGGCGGTCATCTGAAACCCGCCATCGCCGACGACGACCCAGATGTTCGCGTCGGGGACGCTGAAGCGGGCGCCGATAGCGGCCGGCAACGCGAATCCCATGGTCCCAAGGCCCCCTGAGGTCAGCAGAGAACGCGGCGCTTCGTGGCGATAATATTGAGCTTCCCACATCTGATGCTGGCCGACGTCGGTGACGACGAGGGCCTTGCCGTCCGTGGCGCGCCAGAGGTCGTGGATGACGTGCGCCGCGTGCAGTTTTCCGGTGTCGGGCATCTGCTGGATGTCGAGCACGGCTGAGTCGCCCTTCATTGAGTTGATGTGTTCCCACCATGCGGGGACTTCGCGCTCTTCGATTCGTTCGAGCCAGGCGGCCAGGACCTTCTTTGCATCTCCAATAATCGGAACATCAACCTTTACGTTCTTGTTGATCTCCGAGGAGTCCATCTCGACGTGGATCTTTCGCGCGTAGGGCGCGTAAGAGGCGATGCGCCCAGTGACGCGGTCATCAAAGCGCATGCCGATGGCGATCAGGAGGTCGCTCTCTTGGATGGCTTTATTGACCCAGGCCTCGCCGTGCATGCCCATCATGCCGAGGTTCTTGGCGTGCGAGGCCGGAAAGGCGCCGAGCCCAAGGAGGGTCAAGGCGACGGGGATGCCCGTGCGGTCCGAGAAGGCGATGAGTTCGTCCGTCGCGCCGGCCATGATGACGCCCTGCCCGGCGAGAATCACAGGTTTTTTCGCGGAGCGGATGAGGCTGAGGGCCGACTCAATCGCTTGGGCGGTGGGGTCGTACTCGGGGCGGTAGCCGGGCAGGACGATGGGCTCTTCGTTCCAGACGAAGGTGCACTGCTCTTGCTGGGCGTTCTTGCAGATGTCGATGAGGACCGGGCCGGGGCGCCCAGAGCGCGCGATGTAGAAGGCCTCGCGGATGACGTTGGCGAGGTCCTCGGCGCGGGTCACGAGATAGTTATGTTTCGTGACAGGTAGCGTCACGCCCGTGATGTCGACCTCTTGGAAGGCGTCAGAGCCGAGCAGGCCCGCGGGGACCTGGCCCGTGATGGCGACCATCGGGACCGAGTCTAGCATGGCGGTCGCGATCCCGGTCACGAGGTTCGTGGCGCCGGGGCCCGAGGTCGCGAGGCAGACGCCGACGCGGCCCGAGGCGCGGGCGTAACCGTCGGCCATGTGGCTGGCGCCCTGCTCGTGGCGCACGAGGACGTGGTGGATGGGGTAGTCGATGAGGGCGTCATAGGACGGCATGATGGCGCCGCCCGGGTAGCCAAAGATGACGTCGACGCCCTCGCGGACGAGGGCCTCCCAGAGGATCTGCGCGCCGGTGAGCTTCTGCCCGCGGCGATCGGGGAAGGTGTCTTTCGAGACGATGGGCCCGGATTCGGACGTTTCCATGGTTTTTCCTTAGCGAATCAGGGCACAGGCCGGGTATCAGAGCCTTGGGTGGTATCACACTTCGGCGCGCAAGATTGAGGCTGGTCAAGACAAGTGTCAAGGAGTTGCGCGGGAAAGGCGCCCTCGGGGCCGTGGGTGGTCAAGTCCGGGCGACACCCCGACCCATGTAGGGGCCGCACCTTGTGCCGGCCCTGGCTAGGGGCGCCCCGCAGCCCATGTACGGGCCGCGCCTTGTGCCGGCCCTCAGCTGCCGGCGCCCCGCAGCCCATGTACGGGCCGCGCCTTGTGCCGGCCCCCAGCTGCCGGCGCGCCGCAGCCCATGTACGGGCCGTGCCTTGTGCCGGCCCCCAGCTGCCGGCGCGCCGCAGCCCATGTACGGGCCGTGCCTTGTGCCGGCCCCCAGCTGCCGGCGCGCCGCAGCCCATGTACGGGCCGTGCCTTGTGCCGGCCCCCAGCTGCCGGCGCGCCGCAGCCCATGTACGGGCCGTGCCTTGTGCCGGCCCCCAGCTGCCGGCGCGCCGCAGCCCATGTACGGGCCGTGCCTTGTGCCGGCCCCCAGCTGC
>Ga0209702_10003434_pt1 | contig 25011 bp, 20 predicted proteins | sample FRY01_FD_187210 | JGI IMG/M metagenome (GOLD analysis project Ga0209702, IMG submission 187210) | Freshwater microbial communities from Lake Fryxell liftoff mats and glacier meltwater in Antarctica - FRY-01 (SPAdes) (version 2) | ecosystem: Environmental > Aquatic > Freshwater > Ice > Glacier... | reverse complement strand
CAGCGCCAACTTTGAACAGATTTTGACTGAATGGACCCGTCGCTATGGGGCAAAGGTGGAAGGGCCACGCGTAATGACCGACTAGCAATCGTCGAGAAGCAATCGTCGAGAAGCAATCGTCGAGAAGTTCCTAACTACACTGATTGGATGGATGCCACAGACACAGTTACACCCCTTTGCTAAGATGATTTTGAACTTATTGCCAACGTCCCCTGATTGGAGAATCGCCGATGGAACCGCTTGTGCGTCTGGCCGGTCTGAGCAAGTCCTATACCGAAGCAGGCCAGGAGCGGGCTGTACTGGAAACAATTGACTGGTCTTTTCCCGGTGGACAATTCACTGTCCTTTTTGGTCGATCAGGCAGCGGCAAGAGCACACTTCTCAATCTTATCTCTGGTATTGACAAGCCAAAGGGCGGCCAGGTTTTCGTGCGGGAGAACGATAGGGTAGTAGAATTGACCGCTCTCAGCGAACACAACCGTACCCTCTTTCGCCGACGCAACATCGGCATCGTCTTTCAGTTTTTCAACCTCATTCCCACACTGACTGTGCTGGAGAATGTGGCCTTGCCTGTGGAGTTGGCAGGCGAAGAACGCAAGGGCCATCGCCGTGCCGAGGCGCTGTTGGAACGAGTGGGGCTGGGTGACCGGCTGGATACATACCCGGACCGACTCAGCGGTGGGGAACAGCAGCGGGTTGCCATTGCCCGTGCGCTGGTCCACGATCCGGTGCTGCTATTGGCTGACGAACCCACGGGCAATCTGGATGAGGGCACAGGCGACGCTGTATTGAGCCTGCTCTTGGAATTAACGCGTGGTGCGGGCAAAACGCTGATAATGGCAACCCACGACCCTCTGATCGCCCAACACGCCGATCAGGTCCTCTACCTGGAACATGGCAAATTGATGTCATATTCGTCAGCATCAAAAGACTTGCCGTCAACGGAAGAATAAACGGAAGAATAAACGGAAGAATAGACGACACACCTGCCGCTTGCACCTCCCTTCTCCAATCTCTAACAAAACGCTTATCATTTTTGCCCCTATCCGTCTTGCCAACGGGTGAAAAGTGGGGTACACTATTCTGCGGGTTAGCACTCTCGTACCGCGAGTGCTAATTCATCAATCTGATTAGATACGCGTTTTACCATCTTTCAGTTGTTTTATTCAATCCCACAATTTGGTACAAAGTCTGTCAAGGAGGATGAACGTATGAATCTGCGACCTCTGGGTGACCGCATGGTCATTAAGCCCACCGAGCAGGAAGAAGTAACGAAATCGGGTATCTATCTGCCCGAGACCGCCAAAGAGAAACCCCAGCAGGGCACTATCATCGCTGTTGGCCCTGGCGCGCGGGATGATGATGGCAAGCGGATCGTCATGGACGTTAAAGTCGATGATGTGGTGCTGTACGCCAAATACTCCGGCACGACCATCAAACTCGACGGGACAGAATATCTGATCCTGAAAGAGGCCGATGTTCTCGCCATTGTTGAGCAGTAAGGTCGAGAATTAAGGCAGAGTCCGTTGCTGGTGTAATCGCAGTTTGTAGTACCATTCGCAATTGTTCGTGGAGTACCTGTCAAGGAGAAACTATCGGTATGGCAAAGCAACTTATTTTTCAGGAAGATGCACGTCGCGCGCTGAAAAAGGGCGTTGATGTATTGGCCAATGCGGTCAAGACCACACTCGGCCCCAAGGGCCGCAATGTGGCGCTGGACAAAAAATGGGGCAGCCCCACCGTCACTCACGACGGCGTAACCGTTGCCAAAGAGATTGAACTGGAAGATCCTTTCCAGAATATGGGTGCCCAGCTACTTAAGGAAGCCGCCACCAAGACCAACGACGTGGCTGGCGATGGCACAACCACCGCCACCGTTCTGGCCCAGGCCATTGTGACCGAAGGTCTGAAAAATGTCACCGCCGGAGCCAACCCCATGCTGCTGAAGCGGGGCATTGAAGCGGGCCGTGACGCGATTGTGGCCGCCCTGCGCGAGATGGCTACCCCGGTTGCGGGCAGAGCCGAGATTTCCCAGGTTGCCAGCATCTCCGCCGCCGACAAAGTCATCGGTGATCTGATCGCCGAAGTGATGGACAAAGTGGGCAAAGACGGCGTTATTACCGTCGAAGAGAGCAAGGGCCTTCAGTTCGAGACCGAGTATGTGGAGGGTATGCAGCTTGACCGCGGCTACCTCAGCCCCTACTTCGTCACCAATTCCGAGCGCATGGAAGCCTCGATTGAAAGCCCGTATGTGTTGATCACCGACAAGAAGATCAGCAGCGCCCAGGACATCGTGCCTGTGTTGGAGAAGCTGGTCCAGTTGGGCAAGCGCGAGATGGTCATCATCGCCGAAGATGTGGACGGCGAAGCCCTGGCTACCCTCGTGCTGAACAAACTGCGCGGTATGTTCAATGTTCTCGCCATCAAAGCCCCGGGCTTTGGCGACCGCCGCAAGGCTATGCTGCGTGACATCGCCACCCTGACCGGTGGCCAGGTGATCACCGAAGAATTGGGCCGCAAGCTGGAAACCACCCAATTGGCCGATCTGGGCCAGGCGGACAGAATTGTCAGCACCAAAGATACGACCACCTTCATCGGCGGCGCTGGCGACACTGCTGCCATCAAGGGCCGCATCGACGAAATCCGCGCTGAGATCGAAGCCAGTACCAGCGATTACGACCGTGAGAAGCTGCAAGAACGTCTGGCCAAATTGGCCGGCGGTGTGGCTATCATCCGTGTCGGTGCTGCTACCGAGACCGAACTGAAAGAGAAGAAGCACCGCGTGGAAGACGCTTTGAGCGCCACCCGTGCGGCTGTGGAAGAGGGCATTGTCCCCGGCGGCGGTGTGGCGTTGATCAACGCCGTGCCTGCCCTGGACAGCGTACACCTGGAAGGCGACGCCGCGACTGGCGTTCGCATCCTGCGCCGCGCCCTGGAAGAACCCATGCGCATGATTGCCACCAACGCCGGTCTTGACGGCGCAGTGGTTGTCGAAAAAGTGCGCGGTCTGCACAGCGAAGGCAAGAGCACAACCGGCTACGACGTGATTGCCAACGATTACGTGGATATGCTCCAGGCTGGTATCATCGACCCGGTGAAGGTCACCCGCAGCGCGGTGGAGAATGCCTGTTCCATCGCCGCGATGATCCTGACCACCGAAGCCCTGATCACTGACATCCCCGAACCCGCAGCACCGATGGCTGGTGGCGGCGGTGATATGGGTATGGGCGGCATGATGTAATCCCAAACGGGATTTCATCGCTGCACAAAAGCGTTCCAAGACGCCGGGGGCATTGTCCTCCGGCGTCTTTCTTTTTTGTCCAGTGCAGTCGTGACGGGAAACAAATGCGTGTGGTAGAATAGAGATATGACACAAACTGGTATGAAATCCCCCAACGAAATAACCGTCGTTGTCGCCATGAGCGGCGGCGTGGATAGCTCTGTGGCCGCGGCGCTGCTTGTGGAACAGGGCTACAACTGCATTGGAGTGATGATGCGCCTGTGGGCCGAGACGGGCGCGGGCGAAGGCTCTACGAATAAGTGTTGTAGCCTGGAGAGTGTCAACGATGCGCGCCGGGTGGCGGACCAGTTGGGTATTCCCTTCTATCTCATCAATGTGGAACAGCCCTTCAAGCAGAATGTGGTCGATTTTTTCATTGACGGCTACAGTGCGGGGCTGACCCCCAATCCCTGCCTGGCCTGCAACCGCCATATCCGCTTCGACTATCTGCTCAACTACGCACGCCGCCTGGGCGCAGACTATCTCGCCACCGGCCACTACGCCCGCCTGTGCCGTCAGCCCGATGGCACAGTCCATTTGCTGGCTGGGGTGGATGAGGGCAAAGACCAGAGCTACGTCCTCAGTGTGATGGGCCAGGACGAATTGCAGGATGTCCTCTTTCCTATCGGTGACTACCCCAAGTCTGAAGTGCGGCGAATGGCTGCGGAACAGGGCTTGCCCATCGCCAGCAAACACGACTCGATGGACCTCTGCTTTCTGGCCGACGACGACTACCGTCGCTTTTTGCAGGACTGGGCACCCGCGGCTATGCGGCCGGGGCAGATTGTGGACCGCACGGGAAAGGTGCTGGGTGCGCACAACGGCCTGCCCAACTACACCATCGGTCAGCGCAAGGGACTGGGCATCGGCGGCGTGGCCGAACCGTTGTATGTGTTAGAACTGGACTCCGCCCACAACGCGCTGGTGGTGGGCGCGCTGGACGAATTGGGCAAGAGCGAACTATTGGCAACCGGCGTCACCTGGACACTGGACGCGCCTATGGCCGATGCAACCCGCGCTCAGTGCAAAATCCGCTACCGCAGTCGGGCCGCGGATTGCACGCTCCATCCCCAGCCCAACGGCGACGTGCGGGTGATCTTCGACGCGCCCCTGCGCGACATCACCCCCGGCCAGGGCGCGGTCTTCTACAACGGGGATCACTGCCTGGGTGGGGGGATCATAGCGCTGGAAAAGAAGATGCCAAACCCTCACCGTGCATCTATTGCGCTTGCCTGAGAATACCCAATGGCCGCTCTTCTCAACCCCACACTTCTGCTCGCTCTCCTGCTGACAATTGGCTATGCCAGCCTTTTTCACCTGTGGGCAGGGCGCAGCCTGCGCGATCTTTTTGTCTATTTGGCTGCGGCGGGTCTGGGTGTTGTCATCGGTCAGTGGATCGGTGGCACTCTCGAACTGAATCTTCTGCGTATCGGCCAACTCCACACGCTGGAAGTGACGGTCGGTGCGTTTCTCTCTCTATTGATTGTCCGAACCTTCGAATTGTAGAAGGAGCCTTCTATGATCAGCGGCGCGATTCGCGATATCGCCATTATTTTTGTAGCACTGGAAATTCTCATCCTCAATGCCCTGCTCATTGTTCTGGTCTGGCAGGTCTGGCGGCTGGTAAAGATGATCCAGACTGAAGTCAAACCGATTATCCAGGATACACAAGAGACCGTGGGCACTGTGCGCGGCACGGCAGATTTTGTCAGCGCCAATGTGATAGACCCGGTGGTAAAGACGAGCAGCAAACTGGCGGGCTGGCGGCGCTCGGCCAGTGTTCTGGCGGAGGAAGTACGGGCCACCGCCAGACAGGTCAATCCATCTGGGCCAAAGCGGACCGGATCGCCTTCTGCATCGCCCGGTATGGGTGGACCCGTAAGCGGCGGAGAGTAGTCAGTGGCCTCGGCAATGAACTTTTGGCAGACTGATCAGATACGATTGCGGGGCGTAGAAGTTGAAGACGCGCCGACCTTCTGGGCCTGGAATCAGGACAGCGAGATGGCTCGCCATCTGGAATTTGTCTGGCCGCCGACTTCCCTGGCCTCTGTGCGTGCCTGGGCGGAAAAGCAGACCCAACACCTGTTTGAGGAAGACCGCTTTCACTGGGTGATCGAAAACCTGGCTGGCGAAGCCGTCGGAGGGATCAACACCCATCACTGCGAACCCCGCAACGGCACATTTATGTATGGCGTCCACATTGCCCGCGAGCATTGGGGACGGGGCTATGCCTCCGCGGCGATTCAGTTGGTCCTGTGCTACTATTTTTACGAATTGCGCTACCAAAAAGTGACGGTCAGCGTTCACGGAGACAACCCCCGCTCGGTGGTCCTGCACGAAAAGCTGGGTTTTATGTGCGAAGGGACCTTCCGCCGGATGCTCTTTACGGGCGGGACGTATGTGGATGTCCATTGGTTTGGGATGACCCGCGAGGAGTGGGAGGAACGAAACGGCTACCAGACAGTCAAGTCCTGAAATAAGTTGACAGAAGAAATGGGGATGAAATGCAAGGCATCCGGCTTTTTTCCAGCAAATAAACGATTCATTCTGTCCTATCATCTCCTCCTTCAACCCAGAACAACCTGACAATATTCTATACCAATTCGACCGGCGGTGCAACCAATTGTTGGAAATCTTCCTCCACTCCAATCGGACCAGCGACTGGGCTGCTTTCATAGACGAGAGCCGCGCCCGGCTGGGTGGTGCAGATAATCCGTCGCTGATGCCTGCTCACTACCTTCAGGTCATTTTGCCTAAAATCGGTGGCTATGGATTGACCGTACAAACCGCTGGCAAGACCTGCGGCTACGGCTTTCTCTTTCCCTGCGAGATGGACGGGGATACGGCTGTTTATACGTTGCGCTATCATTCACTAGCTGGCACATCTTCCGTGAACCCGGACGAATTGACCAGCCAGTCAGCCCGTCTACTCGGAGGGGAGAGTCGGGTCATCTTCTACGATCCACATGCATCCCACTCCTATGCCCCCAGCCATCGGATGCTTGGCGCTGTGGACTTTGGCCGTCCGAGCGCCGACGAAGCCAAAGCTGCGCGCGCAATCCAGCAAATTGTCTGGGACAACCCTCCCGAAGTCCTCTATCCCCCGGATATACACAGCACAGAGTTTGCGCTGGCTACATCTTTGGTGGCACGGGTGGACGGCCAGACGGCGGGCTTTCTGCTTGGAATGACCAAATTTGGCGGCACACCACTGCCCACGCTCTGGCAAGAGCGATTATGCTATCAGGTGCGCCTGGAATCCCAGGTGATGGCCGTCTTGCCCGTCTTCCGCGGCAAACACATCGCATTTTCTTTCAAAAAACTCCAGGCAGAAGATGCACTCGCAAAAGGCATTGACGTCATCAATTGGACTGCGGACCCGCTCCAATTTGCCAACGCCGCTCTCAACTTCACCCGTCTGGGCGCGGTGGCTTACGAAGCCTATCCGACCCTCTATGCGTTTCACAACGAACTCAATCAGGTGGCGGCTTCTCGATTCAGCCTGACTTGGCTGGTCGGGAGCAAACGGGTGCAGCGGATTCTCTCCGGCAATCAGTCCACCGCAATCGTCGATCTGACCCGTCGGTCTGAGATTGTGCGGGTGAACGACGGCCCAGCCACTGCTCGTTTCGACGCAGATGCGCCGACGATTGCCTTTGAAATTCCCGCTGATTGGACTGGGCTGCAAAAGAGCGATTTGCGCCAGGCACAGCGCTGGCGTGAAATCAGCGATCTCCTTTTTGTTCATTATTTGGGCCACGACAGCGGGCGCTATAGTATCACTGGCGCGGGTGTGGATGGCGAGCGACGCTATCTCATCGGGGAGCAGGTGACCGACGCACTGCTGGAATCATTGCTATGAAAGGTAACTCAATGGCTACCCCTCTCTCTTTTCTGCAAGTCATCGCCTATGCGGGCGGGCCAAACCGGGAAATCGACGTGGCCTGCGGCAAGGAATTGGTGCGCGGCGGGCTGGCAAGCTGGCGTCGCCACGGCGTTCCCCAGCTAAACTGACAATTTTAACGCAAAGGTGCAAAGAAGCAGAGTGAGTCCGTTCAGTTTATGGTTTTGCGCCTTTGCATCTTTGCGTCAAGACGCCATTCTTTACCATCCAAAGAATCCGTGTAAATCCTTTCGATCCGTCCAAATCCGTGTCCTTTTGTTGACATTTTCTACAGGAGAAACCAGTGAAGACAGACCTTTCCGCCGCGCAGATTGAGCAGTACCGAACAGATGGCTTTCTGGTCATCGACAGCTTTTTGGACGCAGACGAACTGGCCGTCTGGCGACAGGCCACGGACGAGGCAGTGGAGCAACGGCTTTCCTCCACAGTCGGCTTGAACAACCAGCGGGACCCGGAAGCCTTCTATGCGCAGGTTTTTACCCAATGCCTGCGCCTGGCGACGACCCACCCGGTGATGCACGATCTGATGTTCGACCCGCTCCTGGGCGAAGTGGCCGGGACGCTGGCCGGTGTGGACGGCATCCGCATCTGGCACGACCAGGCCCTCTACAAACCACCCTACGGCAACCACACCGGCTTCCATCTGGACGACCCCTTCTGGTCCTTCTATTCCCCCGACGCCATCTCCATTTGGATGGCCCTGGACGACGCCACTATCGAAAATGGCTGTCTCTGGTATCTGCCCGGAACCCACAAAGAGGCGTCCTTCGAGGCCACACCCATCAACGAAAACCTGGGCGGTATCTTCAAAATGTACCCCCAATGGCGGCAGACTGCCGCGGTGGCTGCGACCTGCAAAGCGGGCAGCGCTGTCTTTCACAACGGGCTGACAGCCCACGCCGCGGGGGTGAATCTGACGCCCCGTCCCCGGCGGGCGATGACCTGCGCCTATATGCCCGACGGCAGCACCTTTAACGGCCAGCGCAATATCCTGACAAAGGAATACTTTGCGACACTGACTGTGGGCGATACGCTGGACAACGAAGACGAAAATCCGCTCATTTGGCGCAAAGCATAAAGGAGAAAAAACGATGGCAGAACCCTTTCAAATCGGCGTCTCGTCCGACTTTCGTACGGATGTGCCGGGCGCGCTGGAACCTGTGCTGGCGCGCATTCTCGACCCGCTACCTTACGTAACGTGGGCCTACTACGACTCGCCGCCGGATCGGGCCGTCTCGCCCGCGGCCATCGCCGACTGCGACGCTGTGATTGTGCTGGCCTCCCACTTCCGGGCCGAATCCTTCACCGGCAGTGACCGGCTGGCGGTTGTCGCCCGCTGGGGTGTGGGCTATGACCGCGTCGACACAGACGCTCTCACCGCCAACGACGTGCTGCTGGCGATTACAGTCGATGCCGTGCGCCGTCCCGTGGCCGAGGCGATTGTCACCCTTCTGCTGGCTCTGGCGAAGAAGCTGCCCGCCAAAGATCGCATTGTGCGCACAGGCCGTTGGGATTTGAAGGCGCAGACTTTCGGCCTGGGGCTGACGGGCAAGACCCTCGGCTCGGTGGGTGTGGGCAATATCGGCGGGGATATGTTCCGCCTGCTGGCTCCCTTCGATTTGGGCCGTCGCTTGGCCTACGACCCCTACACCAGCCCGGAACGAGCCGCCGAACTGAATGTGGAACTGGTCGATTTGGAGACGGTCTTCCGCGAGTCGGACTTTGTGACGGTTAACTGCCCACTGACGCCAGAGACGAAAGGGATTGTCAACGCGGCGCGACTGGCGCTGATGAAGCCCACAGCTTATCTGATCAACACCGCCCGCGGCCCGATTGTCAACCAGGCCGATCTGACCGCGGCGTTGCAGGCCGGACAGATTGCCGGTGCTGGTCTGGACGTTTTCGAGGAAGAGCCGCTGGACATCAGCCACCCGCTGGTGCAGATGGAAAACGTCATCCTCTCGCCCCACGCCCTGGCCTGGACCGACGAACTCTACCAACTCAACGGCGAACTGGCCTGCGAAAATGTGCTGGCCGTGCTGTCTGGCAATGCGCCTCGCTGGCCGGTCAACCGGGACGTGCTGGCGCGGCCGGGCTATCAGGCGAAGTTGGCCGGACTGCGGGAACGCTGGAATGCTTTGACCGGTGGTGCGTAAACCAGTACACACACCACGCACCATCAGTTTTACGAAAACAACAAACGAAATCCCATTCACCCCCCAAAGGAGTCCCCGATGAAAGTAAATCGAAGCCGACGCGTTCTGGCCGAAGGCAAAGTCGCGGTCGGCCATATGCTGATGGAGTTTGCCACCCACGGCATCGCCCAAATGTTGGACACAGCCGATTTGGACTTTGTACTGATCGATATGGAGCATTCGCCCTTCACCGCCCAGGACGTGGCCCGGCTGGTCGCCTGGTTCCAGTCCACAGAGATTGCGCCCTTTGTGCGTGTGCCGATGCCCCAATACCACTTCATCGCCCGCTGTCTGGACGCTGGCGCGCTGGGTGTGATGGTTCCCAACGTCAAAACCGGCGCACAGGCGCGGGAGATTGTCGAGTGTGCTAAATACGCGCCGCTGGGTGCGCGGGGCGTGGCTCTGGGCGGCGCGCTGACCGGCTATCGTGCGGTCAACCCGGCGGACTTTCTCAACGAATCCAACCGCAACACGACGATTATCTGCCAGATTGAGAGCGAAGAGGGGCTGGAAAATCTGGAGGCCATCGCCAGCACAACCGGCGTGGACTGCCTGTGGGTGGGCCACTTCGACCTGACCCAATCGATGGGGATTCCCGGCCAGTTCGATAGCCAGCGTTTTCTGGACGCGCTGAAGCTGGTGGTGGAGACCTGCCGCAAGCACGGCCTGGCCGCGGGCATCCAACCCGGCAGCCCGGAGCAGGCCCGGCAGTGGATGGGGATGGGCTACAATATGATTTCCTACAGTGCGGATCACGCGCTCTATCGGGCCGCGGTGGTGCAGGGCGCGGCGACGGTGCGGGGGATTGCGGCAGGAAAATGACCGCGGACCGCTGACGGCAGACCGCACCACAACTCCGAAATCAAAGCGGTCTGCCGTCCGCCGTCTGCGGTCTACTGAAAACCGACAGATAGACAATCACAGGAGAAACCAAATGTTCACAGGACTCGATCACATCGCTATCGTCGTGCCGGACACGGACGAGGCGCTGAAGACTTTCCGGGATAAACTGGGGCTGACGCTCCTTTACAGCGAAGTGGTGAACAACGGAACCACGCGCCTGACCCATCTGGACGCGGGCAATACCCACGTGCAGTTGGTGCAGCCGTTGACGCCGGAAAGTCCCCTGCACGCGCAAATCGCGGAGCGGGGCATCCATCTGCACCACATCTGTTTCAAAGCCGAAAATGTGGACGACGCGATGGCGGAAGCGCCCAGCCACGGCCTGCCCCTGGCCCAGGCCAAACCCCATCAGGGCACGCAGGGTAAGCGAGCCTTTTTCATCGATGCGTCCGCGACAGAAGGGGTGCGGGTGGAGGTGACGGGGAAGTAGACGCGAAAAAAACCTGCCGGGTTTTCCGAAACCCGGCAGGTCTGCCCGATATTTATCGCCCCAGAATAAAGAGCCCCCCTAACCGATCCGCCACGTAAATCCGATCCTCTGTCATCTGGACACTGTAGGCCGCATCCGGACTGTCAAAACCCATTACTTCGACAGGTGTGGTCGGCTCCGCCACATTGAACAGGTGCACGCCTGCTTCCCCGTCGGCGATGACTGCCAGCGTACCATCCAACTGCACATCCCGGCTGGTCCCTGCCGAGCCGATAGCGCCGATTTCTTTGGGCGCATTAGGGAGAGAGACGTCGATCAACCGTACCCCGCCTTCCCAATCAGCCACTGCGGCCAGCGTGCCCGCCACGGAAACGCGCCAGGCCGAGCCGGGTGTGTCCAGCGTTGCAATGGACAGGGGGGAGGCTGGATTGCTGATGTCCACCAGCAGAAGTCCTGCTTGTCCCGCGGCTACATAGGCCACGTCCCCGACTATTGCCACCCCGTGGGCCTCTCCACCTGTTGCATAGGCTGCGATGGGCCGGGGCTGATTCGGGTCGCTCACATCGACCAGCAGCAGGCCAGCTTTGCCCGCCGCCACATAAGCGATGCCGTCGCGCACGGCCACCCCATAGCCTTCGCCGGGGAAGCCCAGCGTACCCAATGGGACAGGCGTGGCTGGATTGGTGACATCCACAATATGCAGCCGTCCGTTCCAGTCGGCCAGATAGGCCATTGAGCCGTCGACGGCGATCTCCCATATCTGGCCCGGTGTGTGCAGCGAGCCGAGCGCCATCGGCTGGACCGGGTCTGCGATGTCCACAATCTGAAATTCGCCGTTCCACTTGGCCGAGAGATAGGCGTAGGAACCGCTGACCGTCACATCCCACACCGCGCCAGCCGAGTGATAGAGGCCGAGTTCTGCCATCTGCGCCGGTTGGGATGCGTCTACAATGTGCAGGCCGCCTTCGCCATCGGTCAAAAAGAGCCGTCCATTCGTAGCTGCCAACCCCATCGCCATCCCTGCTGTCTGATAGCTGCCCACCAATACGGGCGCTGTCGGCAGAGACACATCCACCGCCCAAACCCCTGCGCTCTCCCCGCTGACATAGACCAAATCGCCGTCCAGGGCCAACCCACAGGCACAGCCCGGCCCCTGTAGCGCAGCGATCTCCACTGGGCGTTGGGGCTGGGAGATATCCAGAATGCGCAGACCTTCGCTGTCACTGGCGACAAAGGCCAGTGTGCCCTGCACGGCCACCGCTACTGCCCTTTTGGGTGAGTCCAAATGGGAGACGACCCGCGGCTGGCTGGGGTTCGCTATATCCACAATCGTCAGGCCGTTGTAGTTGCCTGCCACCAGCGCGTAGTCGCCGCTGATCGCCACGTCCCACGCTGTGTCTGTGGCAACAACGCCGATCTGACGGGGCGAACGGGGATTGGAAATATCCACTATTAGCAGGCCGCCCCGTTCGTTGGCGAGATAGGCCAAATTGCCCTGCACAGCGACGGCCAGCGCTGTATGAGAGACTGGCAGTTGGCCGACAGTTTGGGGATTGTTGGGGTCGGTAATGTCCACGATATGCAGGCTGTTCCGGGAGACCACATAGGCAAAATCGCCTTGCACAGCCAAGTCGTAGGCGGGCAAAAGCGCAAAACCCACTCGATGGGGATGCCGGGGAGCGGAAATGTCGATTACCGCCAGTTCGTGGCCCAGAGCCAAATAGGCGTAGGAATCCTGCACAGCCACGGCCAGACTGGGGCCGCCCAAATGCCCCAGGAACGTCAGTTGCGGCGCTGCATTTGACTCTGCATTTGACTCTGCATTTGACTCTGCGTTTGTCTGTGCGTTTGTCTGTGTCCCTGCCAGCGCCATCACTATTGCCACCATCACGAACAATCGTTGTACCTGTTTCATCTTGCCCATCTCCTTGCCTGAAAAGTTGGAGTTCGTCGTACTGATTTCAGGATAGGCGTTGGGTGTTTGGGCTTCGGCTGGTAGCGCGGCTGGGGGCGCGTTTGTTGGAAATTGGGTCAACAAACGCGTTAGTGCATCATCCATGCCAAAACGTCGGGTCACTCCTATCACCAAATCTGAATTTTTAGCGTGGATGACGCACTAGTGCATCATCCACACTAAAAAAGCGGCTTTTCCACGGGCTATGAAAACCGAATTTCAAGAATAGATGATGCACTAGTGACTTCGACACCTGACAGGTGCGCAGCGTTCGCGAACTTTCAGTGTAGGAAATCTCTGTGCAGGAAATCTCCGTCTGCGCATCTGTCAGGTGTGAATGGGCCAAATGGGCCACCGGGCGTTGACTTACACCCACGATGTGCGATAATGGGTGCAAATGGACGGTAAAGAAGAAAGGGAATCTACTGGTGGGAGAATTGCGGCTGGCTTTGTTGGGATCGCCCCAGATATTTGTGAATGGGGAAGAGAAGATTCTGCGCGAGCGCAAAGCGATTGCGTTTCTGGCTTGGTTGGCCCTGGAACGGGGCGCGCAGAGTCGGGATACCCTGGCCACACTCTTCTGGCCGGAACACGATCAGCAGCGGGCGCGGGCCAATCTGCGCTATTTGCTCTGGTCCCTGCGCAAGGAACTGGGTGCAGAATGGCTATCCACAGAGGGGGATCAAATTGCACTGGCTGGCGAGGATGCGGTGTGGGTGGATGTGGCGGAATTTCAACAACAGTTGGCCGAGTGGCGCGCCCATTCCCACCCGGCGGACGAGTTTTGTGCCGATTGTACGACGTCGCTGGAAGCTGCGTTTGCACTTTATCGCGGCGACTTTTTACAGGGCTTTTCCCTGGACGACAGCTCCCAATTCGACGATTGGCAATTCTTCCAAGCCGAGGAGTTGCGCCGCAATCTGGCCGGCGCGCTGGAAGCGCTGGTGGAGCAGGAGATGACCCGGCAGGGGTACGACGCGGCCATCGACCACGCCCGGCGCTGGCTGGCACTGGACCCGCTCCATGAACCTGCCACCCGCGCACTGATGAAACTTTACGCCTGGACTGACCAGTACGAGGCAGCCATCCGCCAGTTCCACCGCTGCGCGCTGGCCTTGCAGGAGGAGATCGGTGTGGAGCCAGACGTCGAGACGAGCGAACTCTACGCGCTGATTCGCAACCGGCGTTTTCCTTCACCTGTCGGGAATATCAACAGCACACCTTCTGACGAACCCCAGCCAATCCCGGTTATAGCCAAGCCAGTCGGCAATCTGCCCCCGTCAACGACAGCCTTTGTGGGTCGTGAAGCGGAGTTGGCTCAGATTGCCGCTCACCTGGCCGACCCGTCGATGCGTCTGCTCACAGTTGTGGGGCCGGGTGGGATGGGGAAGTCGAGCCTGGCACTGCAAGCTGGCAGTGCCGAAGCCGGACGTTTTCCGGATGGGGTTTGGTTTGTCTCTCTGGCCGAGTTGGAATCGTCCGAGCAGGTTCCTGCTGCGATTCTCAACGTGCTTGGGGTGTCCAGCGGAGGAAGTTCTGCCCGCCAGCATCTGCTCCGCTATCTGCATGGCAAGCAGTGCCTTCTGATTCTGGATAACTTTGAGGATGTGCTGCCCGCGGCCGAATTTGTGGCCGAACTGCTGCCCGCCTGCCCACAGGTCAATTTGCTCGTCACTACCCGGGAACGGCTGAATCTGCACGAGGAATGGCTGCTGATATTGGGCCGTTTGGATTTTCCGACTGATAAGGAGAAGCGAACAGACGCCACAGCGTTGGCCCAATTCAGCGCGTTGCAGCTTTTTGCGCTGTGTGCCCAGCGGCTACAGCCGGGTTTTGAGTTGAATCAGGTGAGTCTGCCGCCGGTGATTCGCATCTGTCAGCTAGTGGATGGGATGCCTCTGGCGCTGGAAATGGCCGCGGGCTGGATACGGGTACTGCCTGTGGTACAGATACCAGCCGAAATTGAAAAGAGTCTTGAATTTCTGGCTACCCCAACCCGGAATGTGGTGGAACGCCACCGCAGCATCCACGCGGTCTTCGATTCTTCGTGGCAGCTTTTGCCCGAACGAGAGCGCTCGCTGCTGCGCCAGTTGTCGGTTTTTCGCAATGGGTTCAGCCGTGAAGGAGCCGAAGCTGTGGCTGGCGCGTCGCTGCTGGAACTCTCTGCCCTGCTGGACAAATCCTGGATTCGGCTGACCAGCGACGGGCGCTATCGTATGCACGCCCTGGCCCAACAGTACGCTCTGGAAAAGTTGCACAGCGGTACGGTTGAAACTGTTGGGGATGTCTTGCAACACCACAGCCTATTCTATGCGGCGATGGCTCCGTCCAATGGCCGCTTTTCGGATGATGACGCTGGCTTGTCCGCGGCTGAAGTGGAGAACCTGAGACTGGCATGGGAGACGGCTCTTATGCAGCGCAATTGGACCGCTCTGAGACAGATTGACGAATCCAATTATGTGATGAGGGATGGTCGGGGGATTCCGGGATTATTGCCATATATGGAACGAACGATCACCCAAATGAACGCGATTTTGGAGTCGTTACCACCTGATGAGGAAGAAGAGCGAGTAGCAGTTGAGACGGTGCTGGTCAAAATCATGCAGATAGCGGGCGAAAACCAGATTGATTTGAGCGATACCAAGCGGGCGATCCCACGCCTGCCCAGAAGCCGTTCTTTGCTCGAAAGCCGTCAGAGCAACGATCACCCGGCCAATATAGCCTACGCCCATCTTTCCTCAACATTGGGTTTTGCCTTTTACGCAACCGGACAATTTGCGAAAGCAGAGGCATTCTTTCAGGAGGCGTTGACGGCTTATCAAACCATCGAACATCAACCTGGCATGGCAAATATGTATATGTATCTGGCAATGGCTTACGATCGGCAGGGACGCTATAGCGATGCGGAGGAAGTAATGCATCTGGCTGGCAGAGTTTTGGATCGGTTCCACTGTAATGATGTAATGAGTCGGAGTTTGGGCCGAGTTCTGACGAAACAGGGACGTTATACGGAGTCCCGTTCCATTCTGGAGGAGGCGCTGATTGTAACCGGATACGAGTATCAGTCACACGCACTACTCTTTCTCGGATCGGCGGTGCGTGGGCAAGGCGAGTGGGCAGAGGCAATGGAGATTCTGAAAAAGGGACTTGCCATAGCGGATGAAACTGGCGATCTGCCCGCTCAGGCAGACTTATTACTGGAGTTGGGCCTCACGACGGTACAGACTGGCGAATCAAAGGTGGCGCACGACTATTTCACTCGCTCCCTCACCATTGCCAGAGAGATCGGGCGGCAGCGCACTGTGCCGGTGGCGCTGATGGGGCTGGGACAGGCGGAAATCCTGGGCAGACATTTGGCGAATGCGCGGGACTATTTGGCGCAGGCACTTCGCGCAGAGGAAGAGGTGCAGGCTCCACCGGATCTGCTGGATATTCTGGTAAGCGTCGGGGAACTGTATGCAGCCGAAGGGAAGCTGGAAGCGGCCAGCGAACTTCTCGTCCTGGCCTGTCAGCATCCCGCCACAACCCACGAAACCCGCACCCGCAGTCAGCAGATGCTGAACTTATTGGGTGTCGAGCCGCCAGCATTGGACGCTCCACCCTCCTGGGAAGCGGCCCAGATGCGTTTGGATGAGAGCGTGCGCGCGACACAACGAGAGCTAGATAGGGATTCGACGCCAAGTCCCGTAGCGCCCGCTGGTATCTGATCCGCGCCGCGATGTGCCACACAGACACCCACTGGGATTATGTGCCCGATTTTGAGGAGTCGAAGCGTTTTGTACGTTGAGGAAAAAGGCGCTGGCAATGGAAAGCAAAAGCCGCCGGAATTTGACTCCGGCGGCTTTTGCTTTCCATATTGTAACCCGCACTGTTAGTGCGGGCTGGGCCAGCGCAAGCTGACAGCTTGCGTTACTGGGCTACTTTCAGGTCGGCACTGCTATGTGCCCGCAGCCATCCGAATCAGCACCCGCTCGGCCTGACTTTGGCGGATGCGCTGTTCCAATTCAATTGGATTCCAGTGGGAGAGCAGTTGGGCGCGCATGGAATCCCGCACTTCCTCGTAATCCGGATCACCTCCCAAATCGTGAAATTCGTTGGGGTCTGTTTCCAGATCGTAGAGTTCTATCGGATCGTCCAGGCTGTAGTTGAGTTTGAAGCGCCCACGACGCAGCATCGCCATAGGCCGGGCCACGCCGTGGGCCAGATATTCAGAAAAGGCTTCGTCTTTCCACGCCGCCAACGCCATCGACGCCGCGCTTTCCTCGGCTTGGGCCAGGGGCAGCAGACTCTCGCCATCCAGCGGGGCGAGAGTGGGGGCATCTGCCAGATCGAGAACCGTCGCCACCAGATCGACCAGCGAAACCACCTGCGTCACCCGTCGTCCCTGGGCCAACTGCTGCGGCCAGGAGATGACCATCGGGATACGCGCCGATTCTTCGTAGAAGTTCGACTTGCGCCACATGCCATGCGCGCCGGCCATCTCGCCGTGATCGCTGACGTAAATGATGACGGTGTTGTCGAGCTGCCCTGTCTTTTCCAGCGTTTCGATCAGCCGCCCAATCTTGTCGTCCAGATAGGTGATCAGCCCGTAGTAGCCCACCCGCGCCCTGCGCAGAGCCGCCTCTGGGAAGTCGGCCAGACCGAACATTTGGCGCATACGCTGGTAGACCGGGTGCTGGTTTTCCAGATGGCCCTCTGGGATGTGAGGCAAGTCCACCGCTTCTTCCGGGTACATGTCCCAATAGGGCTGGGGGACGATCAGCGGAAAGTGGGGGGCGATAAACGAGACGTTCAACGCCCAGGGCTGCTCCTGACGCGCCGGGTCGGCCAAATAAGCCAGGGCCGCGGCTTCGGCCTGATCGTCTACTTCGATTTCTACGGTCGTCCCGGCCCGCGCCTGATCGACGCCTATCCAGGGTTTCTCTGCCGGGACAATCCCGTCGGCCCAGGGATGCAGGGCGTGGAGATTCCCGCTGTGCAGGTCACGGGCCAGTTGGGCGCGGAAGCCGTGCAGTTTATCCGGGCCGATGAAGTGCTGCTTGCCCGATAGGACGACGTCATAGCCCACGGCCCGCAACAGATGCGCCCACGTTACCGCGTCCGAGGCCAGTGGCGACGAATTGTCCCAGGTGGCGATGTGGTGGATATAGCGCCCGGTCATAAATGACATGCGGGAGGGCGCGCAAAGGGGCGAATTGCAGTAGGCGTTCTCAAAGAGAACACCCCTCTCGGCCAACCGGTCCAGATGGGGCGTGCGGACAAGCGGATGTCCATACGCCCCACTGAACATAGGCGCGTGCTCGTCGGACATTATGACCAGGAAATTGGGCTGTTGACTGCTGTTTGTCTGGCTCATCATTCAACCCTTCTATGCCCGTGGCTGGTCCAAAATTTCCTGGCAGGCGTCCTGTACCACTTGCATCCCCTCATCAAAACTTAGATCGCCGAAGAAGACATCCGGCGAGGTGTTGGCCCAGTTGTCCTGCAATTCGTCAAAACGCAGATTGTAGGGCATGGGGAAAGGCCCCTGCACATCTTTGGCCAAGAAGAGTTTGTTGAGCGCCCGCTCAATGACCGGATGGGATTTCTTCAGTACCTCTTCGTTGCCCCAGACCGATTTGCGCCCGTTGGGCTGGCCGGTTCCCTGCTCCAGGCTGGCCCACAGACCGGCCTCGGTGGAGGTGAGATAGAGCAGCAGATCGACCGCCAGATCGGGGTGTTGTGTATCGGCCCAGCAGGAGAAGTTGGAGTGGAAGGCGGTGTAGCCCCGGATGCCCTCTGGCCCCAGGGGGAAGAGTACATAGTCCTGGCGGAATGCGTCGCCGATCTGTGTCATCGCGCCACTGACCCCGTAGGTTCCCATCACGCCCAGGCCGACAGTGCCCGAAACAAAGTCCAGCCCTTCCATGCCTACATTGCTGCGGGTAGGTGCCGCGTTCATTTCCGTGCGTAGACTGGTGAGCCAGCGAGCGGCTTCGATGTTCTTCTCCTCTGTGGCAAATTGGAACTGCTTGCGTTCCGGGTCCATCATATCCGTGCCATAGGCCCGGGCCAGGGATTCAAAGTCGTAATAGCTGCGGGGGATTGCGGCAGGAAAATGACCGCGGACCGCTGACGGCAGACCGCACCACAACTCCGAAATCAAAGCGGTCTGCCGTCCGCCGTCTGCGGTCTACTGAAAACCGACAGATAGACAATCACAGGAGAAACCAAATGTTCACAGGACTCGATCACATCGCTATCGTCGTGCCGGACACGGACGAGGCGCTGAAGACTTTCCGGGATAAACTGGGGCTGACGCTCCTTTACAGCGAAGTGGTGAACAACGGAACCACGCGCCTGACCCATCTGGACGCGGGCAATACCCACGTGCAGTTGGTGCAGCCGTTGACGCCGGAAAGTCCCCTGCACGCGCAAATCGCGGAGCGGGGCATCCATCTGCACCACATCTGTTTCAAAGCCGAAAATGTGGACGACGCGATGGCGGAAGCGCCCAGCCACGGCCTGCCCCTGGCCCAGGCCAAACCCCATCAGGGCACGCAGGGTAAGCGAGCCTTTTTCATCGATGCGTCCGCGACAGAAGGGGTGCGGGTGGAGGTGACGGGGAAGTAAATGATGGGATGCTGAGATAATTGGGCGGTGGCGTCGTTATCTCTCAATTTCATCATAGCCCCTCCCGTGAAGACGATTGCCATCTCTGCGCCCCGGTGATACACTCCCTTTTGCTGCTTCCATCCACACAAGGAGACAAACCCAATGGCTCGTTTCGATCATCTCAAAGGCGTTTTCGGTCTGCTGCCCACCCCCTATCAGGACGATCTGGAAATCCACATCCCCGACCTGCGCGCATCGGCGGACTTCTGCTGCCGCAGCGGACAGCACGGGATTGTCTGGCCGGTGATGGTGGGCGAGTTCTACTTTCTGGGCGAGCAGGAGCGCATCCGCGGTCTGAACGAAGTGATGGAGGCTATCGACGGTCGGCTGCCGCTGATCTTTGGCTGCTCTGGCGTCTCTGTTCCGCAAGTGCTGCTCTTTGCCAAAGAGGCCCAGAAAGCGGGCGCGGATGCGATTATCGCGATGGCCCCGGCGCGCACGAACACCGCCACGGCCATCGAAATGTACAAGCGGATGGCCGATGTCTACGACGGGCCGCTGGTGGTGCAGAATGCGGACGCCTACGCCCCCCTCACCGGCGAACAGATCGCCCAACTGGTGGCGGACGTGCCGTCGATTGAGTACATCAAAGAGGAGCGCCAGCCGGGGCCAAAGCATATCGCCGAAGTTCACAAACTGGTGGGAAGTCAGGTGAAGACGATCTTTGGCGGCGCGGCGGGCAAAGTAATGACAGATGAATACATCCGGGGTGCGAATGGCTGTATGCCCGCCTGCGAGATTGCCGACCTGCTGGCCCAGGTGATGGAACTGCTCTGGGCTGGGGACGAGGAGGCGGCGCGGGAACTGCACCGCCGTTTGCTGCCACTGATTATTCTGGAAAATCACGCGTTTATGCGTTACATCCTCAAACGCCGGGGCGTCTTTACTTCAACTGTCGAGCGCGCGCCCGCGGGCAAGCAGGCGTTGGACGCGGATGATCGGCGGGAGATCACCCGGCTGATCGCGGCGATTGAGGGGGATGTGAAGTCGTACCCATTCGGGGCGGAGTGATTTGGGGTGATGGGATTCTGGCGTGCAACAAACCAGAATCCCATCATTTCTCCTACACCTCAAACCTCAAACCGCACGCCCTGGGCCAGTGGCAGACTCTCCCCGTAATTGATCGTCACCGTCTGCCGCCGGGCATAGACTTTCCACGAATCCGAGCCGCTTTCGCGACCGCCGCCGGTCTCCTTCTCCCCGCCAAACGCGCCGCCGATCTCCGCGCCCGCCGTGCCGGTGTTGACACTCGCCAGCCCGCAGTCGCTGCCCTGCACGCTGAGAAAGCGCTCCACCTCCCGCATATCCGTGCTGAAGATGGCCGAAGAAAGGCCCTGATCCACCGCGTTGTGGATTGCCAGTGCCTCGTCCAGCTCCTTATATTTCAGCACATGTAACCGTTCAGCCTATCAAAAGCGGACGCAAATCAATTCAAATCATGAAAATCAGCGTCCGCTCTTTGCCTGATAGCTGATCTATTCAAAATCCTGCGCCCACTTTGGGTCTTCGTTCTCCGCAGTGTGAGTCCGTCTTTGGTATACTATTTTAGTCTATATTCACCCGTGGCCTTATTTCCAATCGGAATCGGTCTTCTCCTATGCCCCTTCTCTCCCACATACCCACTTTCTCCCCCACAGACGCGGAGGCGTTGGCCGCCGACCTTTTCGGGATCACCGCTCGTGCCGTACCCCTACCCGGTGAGCGGGACCAGAATTTTCGTCTGGATACACCAACCGGCGAAGCGTTTGTCCTGAAGATCGCCAACGGACAGGAAGACGCTGGCCTGCTGGAAGCCCAGACCGAAGCGCTCCGACGAGTAGAAGCGACCGGCATCTGCCCGCGCCTGCTGCCCACCACAGATGGCGAATGGATGGCGCAGATTGCCGGGCAGAACGGCAACCGCCATTGGGTGCGTCTTCTCACTTATTTGCCCGGTACACCCCTGGCCCGGCAGCCTCGCCAGACACCCGCGCTCCTGCGGGATTTGGGCCGTCGGGTGGCCCAGGTGGATGCAGCCCTGGCCGACTTTGACTATCCGGCTATTCACCGGGACTTTGACTGGGATTTGGGCCAGGGGCTGGCGGTGGTCGAACGATACGCACCGCTGATCGCCGACGGAGAGATGCGTGTACTGATGGAGAAATTGACCGACGATTTCCGCCGCGAGACGGCCCCGCTTCTGCCCGGTCTGCGCCGCCAGGTCATCCACAACGACGCCAACGATTATAACGTACTGGTGGGCGACCCATCCGGGGACGGGGGGGATCTCTATACGCGAAACCAGCAGGTGGTGGGGCTGATCGATTTTGGCGATATTGTCCACAGCTATACGGTGGGCGGGCTGGCCGTGGCCGCGGCCTATGCGCTGCTGGATAAAGCCGATCCTCTAACAATTGCCGCTGAGGTTGTGGCGGGCTATTTTGAAATCACTCCACTGACCGATGCCGAACTGACCGCGCTCTGGGGGCTGATCCGGTTGCGTCTCTGCGTCAGTGTCTGTATGGCCGCCTATCAGCAGAGCCAGCGCCCGGACGACGCCTATCTCGCCATTAGCCAGCAGCCTATCCGCAATACGCTCTCCCGTTTGGCAGAAATTCACCCCCGCTTTGTCGAAGCGGTTTTCCGCCGCGCCTGTGGATTGTCGCCCCTTCCCACCAGCGAACGGCTGGTCGCTTGGCTGGGCAGGCAGAGATTTGCTCCGGTGATAGATGCTGCGAACTATACCGTCTTCGATTTGAGTGTGGGCAGTCCTCTGCTCAGCGGAGACGAGCGGGAGAACAGCGCCGCGCTTCTGGATGTTCGCCTTCTGGCACAAATGCACGCAGCAAGCGCGTCTGTCGGCGTAGGCCGTTACGACGAGGCTCGGCTGATTTATACAGCGGCAATGTTTGGCGTGCTACCCCACCCCAGCCCTCCCCACATTGGGGAGGGCGTTGGATCGGATATTCCCGCAATTATGGGAAGCACCGAATCTGCTCCCCCCCCAGCAGGGGGGCGGTTGGGAGGGGGTGGTGAAAGACGCACGATCCACCTGGGCATCGATCTCTTCGCGCCGGCTGGAACGCCCGTCCACGCACCGATAACCGGGAGCGTTCGCGCCTTCGCCGATAACACCGCGGCCCAGGACTACGGCCCGGTGATCGTTCTTGCCCACACGACCAATGACGGCGAGATTTTCTACACCCTCTACGGCCATCTGAGCCGGGAATCGTTGAACGGATTGGCAGTCGGTCAGGCAATTCCGGCTGGCACCTCCTTTGCCACGCTGGGCAGCGCGGCAGTCAACGGCGGTTGGCCGCCCCATCTCCACTTTCAGATCGTTACCGAACTGCTGGGGCTGGACACAGACTTTCCAGGCGTGGGGAGAGCCAGCCAGCGGGTTGTGTGGAAAGCCTTCTGCCCGGACCCGAATCTCATTCTGGGCATTCCCAACGAACTTTTTCCGCCTGCCGAGCCGACGAAGGCCGAGACGCTGGCCGCCCGCCGCGCCCGCATCGGTGGCAATCTGAGCATCGGCTACCGGGAGCCGGTGAAGGTTGTGCGGGGCTGGCGGCAGTTCCTCTACGACGAAACGGGCCGCCGCTATCTGGACGCCTACAATAACGTGCCCCACGTGGGCCACTGTCACCCGCGGGTGGTCGCCGCGGCCCAGGCACAGATGACCGTCCTCAACACAAACACCCGCTATCTCCACGACAATTTGACCCGCTACGCAGAGCGGCTGGCGGCTACTTTTCCCGATCCGTTGAGCGTCTGCTTCTTCCTCAACTCGGCCAGCGAGGCCAACGAACTGGCAATGCGCCTGGTGCGCGCCCACACGCGGCGGCGGGAGATGATTGTGCTGGAAGGGGCCTATCACGGCAACAGCAGCGGGCTGATCGACATCAGCCCCTACAAGCACGACGGGCCGGGGGGAATGGGCGCACCCGATTGGGTCTACACCGCGCCCGTGGCAGATGTCTACCGGGGCGCGTTCAAAGCGGACGATCCCCAGGCTGGGGCAAAATACGCGGCAGGGGTGCAGGCGGCGATTGAGCGAATGGGTGCGGCTGGCCGCAGACCGGGCGGCTTCATTGCCGAGAGTTGCCCCAGCGTGGGCGGGCAGATTTTCTTCCCGCCCGGCTACCTGGCTGATGTATATAAATACGTGCGGGCAGCGGGGGGCATCTGCATTGCCGATGAAGTGCAGACGGGCTATGGACGCATCGGCACGCATTTTTATGCTTTCGAGGCCCAGGGCGTTGTGCCGGATATTGTGGTGCTGGGCAAGCCCATCGGCAACGGACACCCCCTGGCCGCGCTGATTACAACGCCGGAGATTGCGGCTTCCTTCGACAACGGCATGGAATTTTTCAGCACCTTCGGTGGCAACCCGGTTTCTTGCGCCGTGGGGCTGGCCGTGCTGGATGTGGTACAGGAGGAAGGTTTGCAGGAGTACGCCCGCCTGGTGGGTGAGCATCTGCTGGCCGGTCTGCGTCCCTTTGCTCAGCGCTTTCCACTGGTGGGGGATGTACGGGGATCGGGCCTCTTTTTGGGTGTAGAACTGGTACGGGATCGAGCCACGTTGGAGCCAGCTACGACCGAAGCGTCATACGTCGCCAACCGGATGCGGGAGGAGGGGATTCTGCTGGGAACGGATGGCCCCCTGCACAATGTGGTGAAGATTCGCCCCCCCATACCATTTGGCTATGCAGACGCGGACCGGTTGGTGGAGACATTTGGACAGATTCTGGAAGAGTTGGCTGGGTAGTCGGCTAAATGGTGCGCCAGGTGATGGCTCAGGTGGGCTTGTTTCAACATTTGCAACGCGCCCAGACGCACTTAAATTTGACCTACACCCCGGATGTGCTATAATCGCTTGGGTATCACGCACGTCCATGCCGACGTAGCTCAGTTGGTAGAGCAGCTGTCTTGTAAACAGCAGGTCATCGGTTCGAGTCCGATCGTCGGCTTTCAAACCGATGACTCACCGAGCAAAGTCGGTTTGGATAGATATCAACTGTAGATGTACTCTGTAGTAAATGTAGTTTTTGGGCGGGTGCCCGAGTGGACAATGGGATCTGACTGTAAATCAGACGGCTTTCGCCTACGGTGGTTCGAATCCGCCCCCGCCCACTCAAGCCCACATAGCTCAGTTGGTAGAGCACATTCTTGGTAAGAATGAGGTCATCGGTTCAAGTCCGATTGTGGGCTCCTCTCAGTTGATGTCGTGCTTGTAACCTGTCGGTTCAAGCGAGCAGGGAAGTGATTTGTTGCATTCAAGGCCGTCGGCCAGCATTGGTGGGCGGCTACTGATGTTCAGGCTGTTTGTAGCCTGATAGGCAACCGTTTCAGTTGTATGAGGAGGCATTAAGCCAATGGCAAAGGCAGTATTTAAGAGAGACAAGCCCCATATCAATGTGGGGACAATCGGCCACGTGGATCACGGGAAGACGACACTGACCGCGGCGATCACGAAGGTGTTGAGTCTGAAGGGTTTGGCGGATTTTTCGGCGTTTGATCAGATTGACAATGCGCCGGAAGAGAAAGCGCGTGGGATTACGATTGCGATTTCCCACGTGGAGTACCAGACCGAGGTGCGCCACTACGCCCATGTGGACTGCCCAGGACATGCGGACTACATCAAGAACATGATCACCGGAGCGGCCCAGATGGACGGGGCGATTCTGGTGGTGGCAGCGCCCGACGGCC
>Ga0209702_10003432_pt1 | contig 25015 bp, 27 predicted proteins | sample FRY01_FD_187210 | JGI IMG/M metagenome (GOLD analysis project Ga0209702, IMG submission 187210) | Freshwater microbial communities from Lake Fryxell liftoff mats and glacier meltwater in Antarctica - FRY-01 (SPAdes) (version 2) | ecosystem: Environmental > Aquatic > Freshwater > Ice > Glacier... | reverse complement strand
GCGCGACGCGAGCGCGTAGGCCGCGCGCAGGAGGCCGGTGGCGAGCGCGAGGTAGAGGGGGAGCGACAGCGCGTGGGCGTCGATCCAGCGGGTGATGGTGGTCAGCGTGGGCATGGGGCTCCTGGGGTGGTGTCAGCCGGTGGCGAAGAGCGCGGGCTGCGTGGGGAGCGCGGCGACGAGCGAGCGCTCCGCGGCCTCGCAGCGGGCGCGGGCGATGGCGGCGTACTCGGGCTCGCGCTCGCAGAGGATGACGCGACGACCGGCGAGGATCGCTGCCACGCCGGTGGTGCCGCTGCCGCCGAAGGGATCGAGAATGACCTCGCCGGGGCGCGTGACGAGGCTCAAGAGCCACGACATGAGGGCGATCGACTTCACGGTGCTGTGCGTGTTGTCGCAGCCGCGATTCTTCTCCGCGCGCGACGGCTTCGCGATGTACCGGAACAGCGCCCAGGGCGCGTCGTCATCGTCCGCGGCGAGCTGCGGGAAGAAGCGCGCGGCCGTCCCGGTGTCGCCAGCGCGTGGCTTCTCATCCTGCAGGGCGAACTTCCCGAACGTGTGGCGAGTCTTCGGCTGGGTGCGCCGACCACGCATCGACCCGCTGGTACGCTCCCCGCTCTGCGCCGCCAGCTCCGCGACGGGGCATCCTTCGACACAGACCCACGCGGGGACGAGCTCCGTGCCGTCGGGATCGGCGTGGCCCGCCGCGTTGGGTGCCTTGCTTCCGCTGTCCGCGCCGACGTTGCCGAAGCCGCCGGGTCGCTTGCCGCCACCTTCTCGCGCGTCGCCCTTCACCCGTCGCGTCCCCTCGCAGGCACAGCCCGCGGCGTGCGAGAGCAGTGCGTTTGGGGGCCAGCGCCCGATGAGGGGGTTGCGTCCCTCGTCGTCAGCAGAGCGCGGCGACCCAACGCCGTACACGTTGTTACCCGCCGTCGATGGGTCGCCGCCCGGCACCCGCTTCGTCGTCCCCACCCGGCACGCATCGACGTTCAGCGGCGTGCTCTTCCCGTTGCGCGCGAGCGACCACAGCTCCATCGCGGGCTTCAGTTGCGCTGCACCCTTCGGCCAGCCGGTGCCGAACAGGTGCGCCGCCACGTTCTCAATCGTCCACCCGGCATCCTCGACGGCGCACCCCGTCCAGTGCGCCGTGCGCGGGAGTCCCCACACGACCGCTCGCCCACCGTCGCGCGTCGCGCGGCGTGCGTCGGCGAGGATGCCCGCGAGCCATGCGACCCACTGCGCGCGTCCGCCCTTCGCGCCGTCCCAGGAAGCGCCCATGAACCCGATTCCCGCGGGCGGGTCGGTGACCACGGCGTCAATGCATCCATCGGGGAGCGAGGGGAGCGTGTCCGCGGCGTCGCCTTCGACGACGCACCACAGCGCGCGACCTGCGAGCACGTCGGCGGGAGTGGATGCGAGGGTCTCTCGGGACATGGCGGGGCTCCTATCGGGTGGCAGAAAGCGGCAGACCTCCGCAGTCAGCCGGTGACGTCGGGGTCGTCGGGCGTCCGCCATCGCCCTCCAAGCCAGCAGGACAGGGCGAAGGTGAGGATTGGCGAGCCGGAACAGCCTGATCGCGAAGGCCCACTTGGGGTGCTGGGCGGCGAAGGCATCCCACTTTTCAGGGGTGTCGAACCAGAGAACCCAGTTTAGCCAAGCCGCGACCATGGGGTAGACCACCAACCCCAAGACCAAGGGCCAGTAAGGTCGGGTCACTTCGATGAGCTCCTTGAGGGTGCTCATTACCGCCCTTGGGGAGCGCGAGGTGCGTGGTCTTCGGTTCGTTGGAGCCGTGCAGACATCGCAGCGACCTCGCCTCGCAGGGCTCGGAGGTCGCTGCGGATCTCGATAAGCGAGTCGCGGGACTCACGATCCACACGCTCCCGACTTGCCGCGGACACGTCACTCGCGCTCACCCGGCTCTCCAGGGCGGTGATCCTTGCCCCTTGGGCCAAGGTCGCGTCACGGGCCGCGACCGCTGCCGCACCAACCCCACCGACGCCCACCGAGAGAATGGCAACAACCACGAGGGCGACCCCACGGGCGAAAGAGAGAGTTGATTCAATGGTTCTCACTCTCGGGTCTAACGCCCCGGCCCCCCCGATGTCCAATGGAGAACTCACAGTGTCACCTTCGTGACGCCGCTCGCGATCGTGATCGCCTTGCCGACGCCGCGCGCGGGCATCGTGGTCGCGGACATGATCGGGTCGTACCGGCACGCCTGGACGCGGATCGCTGCTGCGCCCGTCGAGGCCGACTCGGGCAGCTCGTAGGTGGGCGTCGCGGGGAGCGTGGCGAGGGCGAGGATGTTCGCGTTCGAGAGCAGCGAGCCCCACACGGCGAGCTCGATGGCGCGGCCGTTGAGGTAGAGGACGCCATCGGGGCGCGCCCCCAGGCCGAGGGCGTCGGTTGCGGACGGAGCAACGTAGGTTGTCCCCATCACCTTGTCGGCGACGGTTGATCCGTCGTAGCTGAAGCGCCACTTGTGTCCCGACGCATCAACCGCATCAACCGGAGCGATGGCGAGGGAGTGGGGGCCGACGGCGCCCCCAAGGAGGTTCACGCTGGTGAGCAGCACGGCTGCTGTGCCGTTGGTGTACGCGACGAGGTCGGTGTTGCTGCCGTTGGTGACGTAGACGAGGTGAATGCCGCGCGTGGCGTCGTCACGCTGCCCGAGCGTCGCGAACTCACCGAACCCGCCGGTGACCGTCCCGTCCCAGGTCCACATCGCCGCAAGTGTGACGTTGCCGATCGTGTACCCGCTGAGGGGGAGCGTCTCGGCGTACACGCGAGGGACAGTCCCGGCGAACCCAGCGCGGCCCGCCCCGAGGCCCGTGGGCAGGCGTCGCATCCACCCGCTCGCGACAACCCCCGACGAGGGGGCGACCCCGCTCGATACCTGCTCGGAGAGGTCGTTGGAGTCGATGAAGGTTGCCCCCTCCCCGATGGTCGCGGGGTCGGGTCGCGACCAACTCCCGCCGAGGGTGGTGGCTGCCGACCCCGCTGCGGTACGAACAGCAGCCGCGTCAGCGGCGGTGAACACCGCACGGCCCACAACCGTCGAGTCGGAAACCTGAGAGGCGGGGATCGGTCGTTTGTGGCTCATTAGAAAACCCACCAGTTGGAGCCGTCACTCCAAAGAGTGACTGCCTCGTATTGCGTCGAGAGCGAGAGCGTCGTTGCCCCGTCGAGGGTCTCACTGGCGTTGCCGTCGACCGTGACGGCGTTGGCCGACACGTCGGTCTTCTTCACCGAGATGGAACTTCCCGTAACGGTTGCCGCTGCGGGGAGCGTCACCGTGAAAGCCCCGCCCGTGGCGTCGCAGACGAGTACGTCGCCCGCGAGCGCGGTGTACGTCGTGGTCTTCGCCCGCACCGTGTACGTCGCACCCGCGCTGGGGGTGGTGGGCGTCCATCGGGAGGTGGAGGCGACCCAGGTGTAGACCTGCCCGTTGGTCGGGGCCGTGAGGGCCAAGCGGTAGTTCGCGAACCAGCCCGCGTTGCCAAGCAGGGTCGGCGTGGGGTCCGCCGCCCACGCGCCGGGGACGAGGTCTTCGGATCGCGCACCCACACTGACGTGGTCAGGGCTGAGGGCGACCCACGCGCCCTCGCAGTGTGTGATGCCGAGGGTGACGGCGTCGGCGTCATCGGCGACCGGGACCGGAGCGCGTGTCCCGGTCAGGAGGTCATTCGACGACCACACGTAAGGGGCAATCGCCGCGGTGCCAACCCACATCCCGTCTGCATAGACCAGGGAGGTCAGAGCCCCGAAGAGCACTGTGGTCGGGGTCACGACACTCCAACTCACTCCCGCGTCTGTCGAGCGGTACAGCGGGGTCAGCCCCGAGTAGCGCCATGCGATCAACTCTCCCTCCGCCCCGACGGTCAGGCGCCAGTCGATGCCAGTCTCCGAAGTGATCCGGGTGGGCTGCCCGACGAAGGTAGAGAAGTTTCCTGTCACGACGGAGCCACTGGACGTGACCGCGACATAGGTCGTGCCCTCCCACACCACGTCGGTGTAGGCTCCGAGCGGCGCGGTCCCTCCGATGGCCCCAAGGCTGAACGTCGAGGGGGCGCTGGTCACCCCGCTCGCAAAATACAACCCCGTCGTCGTTACGAGCACTTGGCTGTACACGCCCGCATCGAGGGTGAACGCCATGGCGACGTAACCCCCCGCGGGGGCAGATGCGGAGAGGACCCAGTTCGGCGAGCCGTCGAGCGCGGAGCCCGCCACTTGATCAGCGGTCGACGTGAGGAGGTAGCCCGTGGAACCGTCGGCCAAGAGCAGCCACCAGTAATCGTAGGCGAAGTAGGCGCGCGTGAAGGCGCCCCCGATGCCCCCGGGGAGGTTCGCCCGACGCACCCAAGAGTCGCCCCGATAGGAAACATGGACGCAGCGGCCCGTCGCGTCGGTGCCAGCGGCGACGAGTCGGCGGATCGGCGTGATCCCCTCGACGCTCTCGCGATCGGCCGCGATCACCGGCACCGCCGCGATCAGGTCAAATGGGGTGGGCAGGGCCACACGCGACCACCTGGAGAGGGACGGCCCCCTCAGGAAGTCGAGCCACGCACCTGTGTTGTTCGCCAAGGCGTTGAAGTACTGCGCGGGCGGCCTTTGGCTGGTGGTCCAGCCGTAGGCCGCCTCCGCGACCGGCGGCTCGATGGCGTCGCCCACGGCCGGGTCCCAGGCGAAACGAAGCACTTTCTCGGGTCTACGCGCCATTAGTCAATCACTCCCACTAGCTGTCCACCGATCAAACCCGCCACGTTGGAGAACCCCCGGGCGGCGTCGGTCACTGTCTCGTCTGAGTCGCTGAAGGCGAACGTGTCGCCCTCAGGAACATCGATCATCAACAGCCGCACACCGCCCGAGGCGGCACGCCGCACGACCGCGTGGATCGGCTCGGTGGGGATTTCCAGGGCACCCAGGGGCTCGATCACCAAGGACGCGGGGAAGTACTCACGGATCAGGAACGCACCGACCGTGGGCTTGATCGCGTAGAGCACCGCGCGGATCTCATCGCAGGTCCCGCTCGACCCGATCGCCAGCGAGTCCGCACGGAGCAGCCCGCGATAGAGGGTGTCCGACAAACCCACGTCGGGTGTCCCGAGCAACTCCCCGTACTGGTCCAGCGCGTTGTAGGTCGCCGTGCCGATGGTCAGGGTGTGGACCGCCCACGCCGCGTCCTCAAGGATCTGGATCTGCTCCAGCCAGGAGGTCAGAATCCCACGGATCACAGGTTGATCCCGCCACCGACCCGTCAACAGGGCAAGGCCCCCTGCGACGTGGTCGGTGACTTGGGTGATCTCGCCCCGGTCGGCTTCGGTCACGCAACCACCACGGTTACGCGGGCGGTGTCGATGTCAGCAAGACCGCGCCGACCGACAGCAAGGTTGACCGTCCCGATAGGGACCGCGCTCTCGCCGACCCGGATGGAGAGCACGTCGATCACCCCGGGGAGGCGCACGATCGTGGAGATCAGGGTCGCGACCCTGACGGTCTCCCCGACCAGCAAGAGGTCCCCGACCTCCGCGAGGGCGGGTCCTACGACCGCCTGGAGGGCCGCAGCAGTGGGGTACACGGCGGGGTCGCGCTCGACCGTGACATCGATCCAAACAGACACCGAGACGGGTCGTGAGAACTCCACCGCACGGCTGACCCCGCCCGCGTCAACCACGGTCAGGGGAAGGGTGCCCCACGTTTGGATGCCAGCGGACTTGGCGGACCAGAGGGCGTTGGCGATGGATTGGTCGGCCCCGCCGACCACGAGCGCGTCCAGGGAGTGAGGGGGACGACCGTCCGCGTCGATGAAGTCGGTGACGTTATCGAACACCCGCACCTGGGTGACCCCCGTGACCTTCTCCAAGGCGGCACGCACGGCTTCGACCGCCGAAGACCCACCCGCGCGGATCGTTTGGGCGCGGCGGCGGCGCAGCTGAGGGTCCGTCTCCAGAGGCGCACCCGGGGTCGCATCGGCGGCGTTGGTCACGCCCAGCCAACCCACCACAGGGGTCGCAATCGTGGTGATCGTGGAGGAGTTCGCAGTGACCCTGCCCGTGGCAACCGCAGTGGCCTCGACGGAGAAGTCAGCAGCAGTAGCGGTCCCATTCGAGACGGCAGTAGCGGTCGCCCATCGGTTCGTCGGCTGGCCCGTGACCGCAGCGACAGACCCCAGGGGGAGCGTGGTGAGCGCGTCGAGGGTGACGGTGAGCGTTGCAGTCCCGAAGGTCGCCGCACGTCGCGTTGTCGTCGTGATCTCGACCACGCTGTCAAGGCTCACGCCCGAGGCCCCCGAGGGAACCCGCGCATTGTAGACCGCCTCTTCGAGCTCCCAGAGCTCCCGGAGCTTGGTGACGACGATGGCGTTCAGCTGCCCGAGGGGCTGCTCGGGCGACACGTCAAGGTCGGCACCAAGCGCAGCCTTCTGTGATGCTTCGATGTCCGCGAGGAGCTCCGCAGCCGTCAGCGTGGCGAACCCGGTGGTGGTGAGTCCAGGCATCAGATACCCACCCGGAAGGCGCCGACGTCAACGAAGGCCCCCACGTCCGTTCGAACCCTGAAACTGAGGGTGGCGGCGCGGTCTGCCCCGCCCACGAGGCTGAAGGACTCCAGGGAGGCCACGCCGGGGCAGGTCGTGATCGATCGCCGCAGCGTGCCCTCGGCCAGCGCAGTGGCGCCCTTCACGCCCAGGAAGGACAGGAAGGGCACCCCGACCTCAAGGTCCGCGACCCACTCCCCACGCCACAAGGACAGGCGCCCCTCAAGGCGCTGGCGGACGGCCGAGACGCCATCGACCAACGCGAGTGCGCCCGCAGTGATCAACAGGTCATTCGTAGTGGGATTCAAGGCAAGGGTTCGCATTTTCCTGTCCTGACTCTGCAAGATTGACCCTATAGGCGGCGAAAACACAAACACAAACCCGCCGTCATGTCGCTTTCGCTTTCGTCGCACTGACGTCTGCCAGTGCCGCGATCGGGCCCGTGGTGGCAGCCGCAGTCCCGGTGACGACACCCGCCGCTGCGGTCCCCCAGACGACGTGAGTGTGTGCGTTGAACGCCGTGCGGATCGCCGTGAGCCTGCTGTTGACCAGTCCAGCAAGGGCCACGAAATCACCCGCTGCGCCGCCAATGTGCACCGTGCCATCGGTGTCGATCTGCATCACCACGGCGGCGCCTTGGGTGATCTTCACGACCCCGTCGCCGTAGATCGAGATCCTGCATCCCGCGTCGAGGTCTGACCCCATGGTCATGAGGGATCCAGGGAGGTTGGGCGCTCCAGCAGGAGGGGCGTGGGCGAGCGCCCTGTTGTACGTGTCAATCCCCGCGATGGCGACCGCGTTGCTCGGGTGATGCCGCTGCAACGTCGCAGGGGTCTTCAGCTCTCGGATACGGTCCAGGCCCGTAGCCCCCGTATCTACCTGCCGCCTCCAAGCACCCGGTGCGGCTGAGTCGTAAATGAGTTGGACCGCATCACCGACCTCCACGGAGAAGGCCATGAACCACTTCCCCATTCGAGGGAAGAGGACAGGGACGCCGGGCAGCATCGGGAGGTCCTCGAAGAGATAGGTGCCATCGGCCTGGGGGACAGGGTGCCGCACCTGGGGGACGATGTCGGCCACTTGGCGCACAGGGTCATAGGACTGGATACGACCCACACCCGAGAAGTGCATCGAGAGCTTGAGCTCTTCCATCTGCGCCTCATGGAGCTCCTCGTCGGTCGGCCAAGTGCTGCGCTCGGTCATGAGTCCACCGCTGTCACGCCCGGGGCGGATCGGTCAAGCAACGTGGGGCGTGGACGATGACAGGTGAGCTCTGCCTCCCAAGCGTTCCCGTGCGTCTCACCGGTAAAGGTCACTTCCGAGATCCTCCGCTCTCCGCTGACCAACACACTGTCAATCATCACCCGCTGCCCCGGCCTGATACCGGGCTGGATCAAACACTTGACCATCACCGTGCGTCGATCAACGATGACCGGGGAGTCAATCATCCCTGAGTCGGCCCCAAGCAGCATGGCGGTTTCTGACGACGCCCCACCGACCGGGAGCACCAAGATCACCCCGTCTTGGATGGACCAGATGAGCCCCGCCGCGTTGCACAGGTCGGTGAGGGCCGCCGACGCGCTGCCGTGCAGCACAAGCCCGTCGTCGAAGGTCTCGCCGTGACCGTTGAGGCGTGTCCCCCGGAAGGCCGAGGCGGCATTGCCAACCCCCACTCCCATCGCTTCAGCGATGGCCTGCGCGGCGACGCCCGTGGACGTGCCCGCTGCGAACGCCTGCGACACCCTGGCGGTGCGTCGGGCGTGCTCGCCGTCCCCGGCGGTGACGGACACCTTCCAGGTGGGCCCCTCGCGCGATGGGATGGCCTTCCGCAGGTCGCCCGTGAAGATCCGACTCGTCCCCTCGGCGTACCCCGCGTCAACAGACACAATCGTTGTGCGACGAGGGAGACCCGTGATCTCTGCGGTGTGCTCGCGGGAGAGGTTGTTGATCTCCAGCTCGCACGTCCCGGCGCGGGCCGTCGCGAGGCTGCGAGTGACCTTGAAGGAGCAGGCGAGACCGGGCCCTGGGTCGTCGCTCGCGGATACGAGGAGCGTCCCGACCTGCACCCGCCATCGTCGGCCGAACTGCCTCATCGCCCGAGCTCCTCCGCGTCAAGATAGACCAACAGGAATCGCGCGCCAAGGTCCGCGAAGCCCGGGTCAACGTCTTCACGCTGCTCCGTGTCGTAGCAGATCAGCTCCCCGAGGGGGCGGTTGACGCCCGCCACGCTTTGAAGGGGCTCTCCGCCGCTGGTCAGGGTGACGCCCGACACGATCGCAGCCCCATCGGCGTCGGCGAGGGATAGCCGCCAGTGGCCGTCTCGCTGGTTCCAGTCAAAGGTGAGCCCGAAGACCTCGCCGTCGAGGGCGGTGATCTGGGTCCAATGGGCGTAGTCGTTGGGTACACACGGGATGACGAAGATCACGACGTGCTCCTCCCTCGAAACGCATCTCGCATGCGTACCAACGCGCTACTCGGTGCTGGCGCTGCGGGTTGCTGCCCCCGGGCTTGGGGGGTCTGCAAGCGACGCACGGCCGGGACAGCGACCCGTGAGGTCGAGACCACACGGATCTGCTCGAACTCGAGGGTCACCGGGAGCGCGCTCCCGTTGTCTACGGTGCGAGCCACGCTGTAGCGGACGAGGATCAGGTGCTCGGTGACCCTCAGGGACGTCGTCAGGGTCACCGAGACGCCCGCGTTCACCAGCGAGGCGAGGAGCTCGTCGCACTCCCGCACGCGGTCCAGGGGGCCGCTCCACTGCGCGAGCTGGACCCTCACCTCTTGCCCGGCGACGGTCAGCGTGATGGACGCCGGGGCGCGGGCGAGTCCACGGGTCTGCGTTCGCGGGGTGCGGATCGGGGTGTTCGTGATGAGGCCTTCGAGGGTGATCCTCGACGGCGTCGGGGAGACGTGGTCGCTGATCGCGCTGCCCGTCTCCACCGGGTGTTTGGTCACCTCGACGGATGCCTCGTAGGTCTCAGTCGGGGCGACGTCGAGCTCAAGGGCAATGTCCTCGCCCTCGACCGTCCATTGAAGGAGAACGCTCATGCTTGCTCCGCAGTGGGATGCTGGCCGTCACGCTGCTCCTGGCGTTGGCGGTCGCGGGCAGTCAGCAAGCGCTCTACCTCGCGACGCATGGCGACAGGGTCCGTGCCCGTGATGTTGAAGGTGTGTCGGTCCCCACCGTTGTTGTTTGTCACGGTCGGGGCGGTGCGAGATCCACCGGCTGCGACCGACCGCGTGGCGGGCACCTCGCGTGTCGCCGCGCCACCGGCTGCGACCGACCGCGCACCGGGCACCTCTCGCTGCGGGCCCTGCCCTTCACGGCGTAAAGCCCCCGCCCGCGCACCAGGGGCGGGGGTCGGGCGGCCGGGTGGTCGCAGCGTCCCGATCGATGGGGCCTCCCCCAGTCCAGTGAACTCAGCGAACGCCGCAATCGCCCCAGCGATCGCGTTCTGGACGGCTTCCCACTCCTCGCGGAGCTCGTGGACGTATTGGGCTGAGGTCCCAACCCCGAAGAGATTGTCGATGAACTCCCCGAGGAGTGAGTTGTTGCCCTCGACGAAGTTGATGACGTCGTCGAGCGCCAACGCCAGCAAGAGCGCCCCCGCCGCCGCTGCGACGAAGGGCGCGACCACCGGGCCCCAGGCAACAACCAGCGCGATCGCAGCCGCCGCACCCGCGACCCCCAGCGCCCCCAGGGCGACCTGTGCAAAGTGCGTGTTGCGGGTCATCCTCGCGAGCCACCCGAGCACCTTGGCGCCCTTGGCAACGAGGCTCTCCAGCGTGGGGGCGAGGGCGGTGAAGATCACCGACCGCACCGACGTCAACGCGACCGACACGTCGGCTTGGGCGAGGGCGAACCGTCGCGCGGCCTCGGTCGCTTCGGGAGTGACCCCGCCGCCAAGCTCCGCCATCCGGTCTCGCAGGGCACGGATGCCTCCCGCGCCCGTGTGCATGATGTCCAACATCCGGCGGTCGAGCCCGAGAGACTCCGCGATCTGGATGCGACGGCGCGGGCTGGAGACGTGCTCCATCGCCACGGCCACGTCGTCGAGGATGTCGACCGTGGGGCGCACTTGACCTGATGCGTCGCGGGCGCTGATCCCGAGGCGTCGCAGCGTGTGCACCACGCCACCGCTCCCGACGAGGTGGCTGTTGGCGTCGCGGAGCTTCTGCCCGAGCGCGGTCACCGACGACGTCACCTTGTCGGCACCGACGCCCGAGAGGGTGCCTGCGTGTTGGAGGGCCTGGAGCTCGGAGCTGGTGATCCGTGCGTCGCGCGCTGTCCCGCGCAGGGTTTCACTCGCGGTGGTGAACTCGGCGGCGAAGTTGAAGGCCCCGCGCACCGCGAGCGTGAGCCCTGCGACGACCGCAGCCGACGCGCCCAGCGCGAGCCGACCCATCGCGGTGAAATCGCCCTTGGCGACACCCATATTCTCGGCGAGCTTTTGGAACGCCGCAGGGAGCTTCTTCCCGACCGCCGTCGAGGTCTTCACCTCGAACTTCGAGAGCGCGTCGCCCAGCCCTGTGACGGGCTTCTCCGCCTCGGTGACCGCAGCGGTCAGGCGCTTCCATGCCGCGTGCTCCTGGCCCAAGGCGGAGCCGTCGAAGGCTGACTGCGCGGCGTGGTCCTCCCGGGCCTTCGCAGCCGCCGCACGGGGGGCGTCGGCGGCCTTGGCTGCGGCTGCGACGGCGGCGGCCTCCTTCTTGGCAGCCGCCGCCACGCCCGCCGCCCCCGCGTCGGCGGCGGGACCGAGGGCCTTGAGCTTCGCGGCGAGCTCTCGCACGCCCGCGTCCGCCTTCGCGAGGGCGGCCTCGTCGAAGTCGAAGCCGAGTTCTGCGAAAAGCGTTCTCAGAGCCCCGGCCATACTCACTCCTTCAGATCATCAAAAGCGTCCAGGACGTCGCAGGCGTCGGCGACCATTTGAAGCGTCCACCGCTCTTCGATGGTCGTGAGCCCATCGGTGTACCGGCCACTCGTCGCGATGCGATGAATAGGCCAGCACAGATGGCCGGGGACGGTGAGTGTCACCCCACCGGGGCGATGTCGGGCGCCTTCGCGGCCTTCGCCGCGTCGACCAAAGGGCCGAAGCTGACCTCGCCCGCGAACTTCACCCACTCGAACATCTCCACGGGCTTGCCGCGAAAGTGCTCGTCGAACCCGTACCCGCCAGCGGAGTTCTTGCCGAGGCTCAAGGAGCCCCCGCCAAGGTCCACCCGGGACACGTCCGCGAAGGCCTCGCAGACGAAGAGGATGGTGTCCTCGTCGAGGTTCGCCGCCAGCCCGGCCAGGAGCTTCCCGACCGCGTTGGCGGCCTCCGCCAGGGAGGTGACGTCGCCGAACCCCGGGGCAGCCATCTTGAGCACCCTGGTCATCACCTGGAGGCTCTTGCGGGTGGGGAGGGGCTGCACCCGGTAGGCGCACCCCCCGATCACCCGCGACTGCTCAGGAAGGTCCAGGGCGCCCATCAGGCGAGCACCACGCCGTCCGCGCCCCTCACGAGCTTCGCGAGGCCCAGCACCCAGGAGCGCTTGCCGACCTCGGCACCGTACGCGTTGGACGGCGCGGACATGATCCAGGCTTCGGCCGACTGTTCGACGATCTGGTTGTTGAGGTCCGCGACCTCGAACACCCCGAAGGACACACCGAGCAGCCGCTGGCGCTCGAAGAGGGCCGTGAGCAGCCGGTGCGTGTCCGAGGTGGACATGCACGACAGGGTGGCCTTCCCCGACTGATCGGCGGTCTGGGAGACCGTGACGGAGCCGTCAGCGCCCACGTGGGTCGTGGTCTGCTCCTTGTTGAACTCGGTCGTGATGAAGTCGCCGTCATCCCGACCATGGTCAAGGCTGCGACCTGCGAAGGAGGCCTTGATCTTCTGCGGGTTGTGGACTCGTGCTCCGGGCATTTTGGGCTCCTATCAGATTGAGGCAGTGCCAGTGACGGCGATGGTGTGGACGGCGCCCGCGAGCTGCGCTGCGAAGGTGACACTCGGGAGGTGCCGTGCGGAACGGTTGGCCGAGGAGGTGGCGCTCGCGAGGGGGGCGACCACCGTGGGCTTGGGGGAGGCAGCGAAGAGGCCGACCGCGACACCCGCCTCCAGGATCCCGAAGAGGGCCGCAGCGACGAGCCGGATGCCCTCGTCGGTGTACGCGATCTTGGCGTTGCTGGTCTGGAGGGCGAACAAAGCCTCCTGCATCCGAGCGCGGGTCCAGTCGAGACCCCGCACCACGTCGACCCACTCGCCCAGGCTCACCTTGCCGTCGACCGTGACGGCGCCGCCGTTCTTGCTCTCGTAGACGTTGCCGTTCTTGGCGAGGATGGCCCCGCGCTGGGTCGTGGTCGGCGAGAGCACCGTGACGCCAGCGATGGTCTTGAAGGCCCAGGTGTCCGAGCCGGGGTCCGCCGGGAGGCGGTTGCCGAGGAGGCCCGCAGCGAGCCAGCCGGTGGAGGAGCCGATGGCGGGGTAGAACGAGCAGGTCGTGTACCCGTAGGCCGCTGCCTTGAGGGCGCTCATCACGTCCGTGGTGGTCGCGACCACACCGCAGCCCGAGTCGGCCGACTGGGTGACGAAGAGCCTGCGGTTGGTCTCGGCCCAGGCGGCGACGGCGAGGATCTCCGCCGAGCTGTTGGAGTCGAGCGCCAGTCCGTAGAAGTCGGGGTCCAGCGCGAGGAGCTCGTTGAGGTCCGCCGCGAGGCCCGGATCGGCCGTCGCGTCGAGCAGGGTCAGGTTGGTGGTGCCGAGCACGTATCCGTGGAGGATGCCCGCGACGGCCGCGGTGCAGACGACGTGGGTGCCGCTCGCCCCGCTGGCTGTGACGGTCGCGAGCGTGCCCATGGTGAAGGTGCCGCCGAGGCCGGTCTGCCCTGGGATGCTGACGCTGGTGACGGTGCGGAAGTGCTTGGAGCCGTTGGCCGTGGTGGAGGTCGCCACCGCGAATGTCTCAGTGATCACCGCGCTGTCCGCGTTGGTGCCCGTGACGGTGATCGTCGTCGGGTCCCAGTCGGTCGAGGAGTCGAACGTGAAGGACAGGCGTCGCGGGGGGCTCATCACGGTCGCCCCGATGGCGCCGTTGAGGCTCGCGCCGGTGAGCGTCTGCGTGGTGACCGCCGAGGCGCCGCCCGTGGCGATGATGGCCGTGGGGGCAGCCGCAGGCAGGAGGGCGTTGATGGCCGCTGCGAGGCCCGTGCAGACCTCCGCAACGGTGGGGTCCGCGTCGGCGGTGAAGGACGCCGCTCGCCCGGAGACGGTCGCGGTGTAGACCTCACCCGCGACCGGGGTCGCCGGGATCAGATGGACCGCCTGGGTGAACAGGCGGATGCGCTGGCCGACCTTCACCGACACCGGGCGGGGGTTCTGCGCGAGGGCCGCGGAGGCCATCAGGTAGGCCGGGTCCGAGGTTAGGAACCCGTCAGCCGCCATGGCCGCGAGCGTCGTGTACGCACGGACGCGGGCGCCCGAGGTCCACGGGACGCCGCACACCGCGAACATCGCCGTGCCGAAGCCAGCGCGGGTCTGAGTGTCGGTCGTCGCCGACACTGAAATCGTGAAGAAATCGCTGAGCGAGCTCATGGAAGGGTGCCTCCTGGCGAGATGGATGCGGCGACGGTTGGGCTCATGGTCGCGATCGTGCCGACCGTGGCGATATAACTGGTGCGTCCGTCGAGGTCTACCTCGGTCGCGACCGCGTTGAAGCGCACGTCCATCGAGCGGCGCGAGATCATCCGGCCGTTGTCGTCCTCGTAGTCGGTGACGACGACCTGCTCGGCGCCGACGAGGGCGAGTCCCAGGGCTTCGAGTGCGGCGAGCGTCGACGGCCAGCGGAGGCGCGTGCGGGCGCGGCTGACGAGCGCGTGGGCGTTCACGCCGGGGAGCTGGTTGTGCACCTCGACGTCGATCTGGACGACGAGGACGCGGTTACCGCTGACGGTGGGGGTCATCTCCAGCAAGGGGTCGGCGTTGGCGGCGAAGGCGTAGTCAACCGCGTCGACCCCGACGCTCACTTCGGAGACGTGGCGCAGCAACACGAGGCTCCCGTTGTGCTGCACACGCGGTTCGTTCTGCCATTGGCAGCACGTGCGCGGGACGCCCGTCAGGGACGCGGCGACGTCGAGGAGCCCGGGGGCGAGGGCGGCGAAATCCATCAGGCGCCCACCGCGTAGGTGATGCTCGACCGGAGCTGGCCTGTGAGGATCAGCGGTGTGGTCTTGCCGCCCTTCCGCCGCAGCGTCGAGGGCGCGAGCGCCGGGGCGATGCCGGCGACGATGCGGGCCTGGATGAGCCCGACGACGAACGCGCCGAGGCGCTGGAGTGCCACGTCTGCGGTGACCTTCCCCGCGAGCACGGCGCGCGCGGCGCGGAGCTGCTCGGTCTGGATCTCCGCGCGCTTCTCATCGATCGTCGCGCGGATGAAGCTGCGCGCGGGGACGTGGCCCCCGCCGAACTCGTGAATGATGGCGATCTCGAGCAACGACCTCGGCGCGGCCGCGGCCTTCGCGGCGACCTTCTTCTGCACGCGGCTCTTCTTCGACGCGGAGCCCTTCGCGGGCTTCTCCTCACGCTTGGACGCGTCGGCGAGCACGCCCACGCGGACCTTGCGGCCGCCGGAGAGCGCGCGAGCGCGGGCCATGAGCTCGCGCAGGCCGTTGTCCGTCGTGGTGACCTTGCCGCTCACAGGTCGACTCCGGTGACCCAGAATCCACCGCCGCACTGGCGCACGAGGGCGTCGTACTCGACGCCGTAGGTGGTGGTGCCGTGGAGCCCGGGGCCAGCGGCCTTCGGGTCGATGCGGGCCTGCTGGCCGAAGGGACTTACGGCGAGCTTGTGCGCGGCGAGCAGCGAGACGGCCTGGTCGGCCTTCTCGCCGAACACCCGCTCGTCGACCTCGGTGACGGCGTCGTCGATCGCCGCCTGCACCACGGCGTCGTCGGTCGGAGTGAACTCCGGCCGGCGCGTGCGCAGGCTGGCGGGCGTGACGGCCATGGATCAGCCCTGGCGGGGAGTGCGGGCGGGCTTCTCGGCGGGCGCCGAGGCGTCGGAGGCGTCGGCCGCGGCCTTCGCCGGGGCGGCGAGCAGCCCGTCGAGGTCGGCGCGGAGATGGGCGTTCTCGGTCACCAGCGCGTCGTGCTGGCCGCGGAGGCTGGCATACGCGGCGTCGAAGCGGGCGGTGAGCGCGGACTCGGCATCGCGCACCGCCGCGGCGATGGCGCCCTCCTCGACGGGCGCTCCCTGGCGCAGGGCCAGCAGCGCCTCGAGCTCGTTCACCCGAGCCTGGAGGACCCGGGCGTCGTCGCCCGCTACCGCCTTCGCACGGGTGAGCGCGTCGACGGCGGCGTGGAGTTCCTCGATGGTGCGGTTGCGGGCGTTGACGCCCGCGACGAGCTCGCGCACCGCCGCGGCGGAGGGCGGCGGATCGTTGGCGCCGAAGCGCACGTCGGAGGCCGTCGCGGGGACGAGCTGCCCCGACCGGAGCAGCGGAGCGAAGCCCGGGTGCGCGGGGTCGACGTCGAAGGTCGCCCCCGGCTCGTGACTGTCGATGGCGCTGGTGTGGGCGTTGCGGACCCGCATCTCAGCACCCGTCCATGTAGCGCCAGCTCTTCGGGTAGCGGAAGATCACGCCACCGACGCGGGAGTCGCAGTTGACCTCGAAGCCGAGGCCCTTCTGCTGGGGGGCCATCTGGCTGAAGGGCAGCGGCAACAGGAACTGCAACTTGCGCGGGTCGCGCTTGCCCATGGCGATGCGGGCGACGGCCGAGGCCCCCGCGGTCTCGCCGTGGTACCAGTGCTCGACGTTCTTCACGCCGAGGCTCTTGCGCAGGAAGAAGTCGAGCGCGGTCGTCTCGGTGTTCGCGAGCCGCACGGTGTTCGCGATCGCGAAGAGCGACGGCGGGAGCACGACGGTGTCGGGCAGCTCGACCGCGTTGGAGTCGACGAGGATGGCCCGCTCCACCTTCATCAGGTCGGCCACGATCTGGTCGCCGGTCGCGCTCGACCACGTGCCGGTGGCCGGCGACACCATCGAGACGTCGGCGCTGTTGTAGAAGCCGGTGACGCCGATCGAGCTCTCGCCGAGGGCGCAGATGGTGTCGTTCGTGAGCGCGATGGCGTCGCGCGCGGCCATCGCCCGCTCGCTCTCCAGGGGCAGCCCCGCCATCCGACTGCGGCGCAGGTCCTGGATGGAGTAGCCGTAGGACGCGCCGTGCCCGAAGAGCTTGGCGGTCTCCTCCTTGCCCTGGACGTCCACGCGCGGCAGGTCGTCGCCGTAGTTGGCGATGACCGTCGACCTGCCCGCCCTGTCGAGGGAGCGGTAGGTGTACTCCTCCGCGCCCTCGTTGATGTTCGTGCGGGTGGGCACGATGATCGTGCCGCGCAGCTCGGGGTAGAGCCGCAGGTAGAGCTCGGCGTCGATGTCCTCGAGCTGGCGAGCGAACATGGCGGTTTCGTTGGCGTCCATGCGGAAGTCGCCCTGGCGGGCGATCGCTGCGACGGAGGCCAGGTACATGTCGTATCGGGGGGTGCGCTTCATGGCGATCCTCAGCTCAGGTCCAGGTCGATGACGGCGACGCCGGCCGAGCCCGAGCGCCAGAAGGACGCGCCCTTGAGGCGGGCGCAGTCGTTGGAATCCGCGGTGGCGCGGACGTGGCCCGCGACCTCAGAGCCGGTCACCACGAGGCGCACGAACACCGGGTCTCCGTCGACGTAGCTGGTCTCGCTCGTGACGAAGACGCGGCCCTTGCGGACGCAGGGGACGGGGTAGCCGACGGGGTAGCCCTCGGGCTCGCGCGTGGCGTCGTAGAGCGCGACGCCGTGGACGTCGCGGCCCGTGATCGATCCGACGAGCGCGCCGAAGCCGAGGGTCGCCGTGCCGGCCACCCCGGACTGCGCCGGGAGGTAGAGCGAGGTCACGCTCGCGAAGAGAAGGACGCCGGTCACCGTGACCGCGCCCCCGTTGGGGATCAGGAGGTTCTCCTGGATGACGTCGCCCGCATCGTCGAGGCCGGTCACCGTGGCCACGGTGGCGTCCCAGTCGGCGTGCGAGTTGAGCGTCAGCGTGATGTTGCGCGGGGGGATCAACCGTTCGGCGCCCATCGCGCCGTTGAGCGAGGCGCCGGAGAGGGTCTGCGCGGTCACCGCGCTCGACGCGGTGGCGATGATCCCGTCCGCGTCGGCGGCGTCGGGCGGCGTCGGGAGGTAGCCCTTCGCCGGGACGGCGCCCTTCACCACGACGAGGCCCGCGGCGATGATCGCCGCGGCGATGACGCTCTTCACGTCGTGGGTGCCGGAGTCGGCGAGGCCTCCGGCGAAGCCGAGGGCGCGGGTCGTGGGGTACGTGGTCTGAATGCCGGCCATGACTCAGCGGCTCCCGGCGCCAGTGGCGCCCGTGGTGGTGGTGGAGATGGGACGCTTCCATGCGTCCTCGGTGCGGCGGCGGAGGCCCGCCGGGGTGGCGTCGTCGGTCGCGTCGGCGCGGTCGACCCCGGGGCCAGCGGCAGCGCGGTGCGCCGCGGCGAGGCCGTCGTTGCGCTCGGCGGCGCCGAGCAGCGCGGCGTCGTAGAGGCCCTGGATGCGGTCGGTGGAGAGGCCGTCGAGCTTCACGCTCGGGAACGCCGCGGCGATGACCTTCGCGCGGACTCCCGCGGGCTTCAGGCCGTCGAGCTTCACCTCGGCGCCGAGCACCCGACGGGCGTCGTCGTGGAGGGCGAGGCGCTTCGCGAGGGCGGCGTCGAGCACCTCCTCGGGGACCATCTCTTCGGTGACCTCGGGCGCAACCTCCTTGGCTGCCTCGGCCGCCTTCAGCTTCGCCGCGAGGACGGCGATCTGCGTCATGGCGTCGGTGAGCGCCGCCTGCGAGGCCTCACACGCGGCGATCGCCTCGCCGCCGTCGTCGGCCTTCTTCTGCACCTCGTCGACCGCGCCCTGCGCGACGACCTCGTCCTCGGCGGCGTCGAGCTTGATCTCGCGCCCCGCGATCTTGATCTTCTTCATGGGTTCTCCCGCGGCGTCGAGCCGCACCTCGAACGCCGCGCCGTCGAGGCGCAGCGACACTTCCGGCCCCGACCGGCCCTCACCCGGCGCGAGCAGCGCGACGTGGTTGTGGCGGATGTTTCGCTGCACGGCGTCGTAGCGCTCGCCGTCGGTCGTCACGCCTGGCGTGGGGTCGACCTCGCAGGTGTAGCCGCACGACACCTCGCGCCGCTCCCCAGCCCGGACCTTCGCCACGAGGTCGGCGTCCTGCACCATGAGGTCGACCACGAGCAGGTCGGCGTCGCGGCGGCAGTCGTCGGCGGCGTGGCCGCGCGAGACGGCCGCGAAGGTCTCGGGCGTCACCAGCGCGGCGGGGTGCTCGTCGGTGACCGGCGCGCCGCGGAGGGACGCGAGCGAGTCGGCCGCGAAGACCTCGTCGGCGGGGCGGTACTCCTTCCACGACCGGGCGCCGTCGGAGTACGGCAGCACCCCCGCGCGGGCGACCGCGGCCTCGACGCGCAAGCCGCCCTGGGGCGTCGGGCGGACGCCTCGGGTGGGGCCAGCGAAGTCGGTGCGGGTGACACGGAGCACGCCCCTACGGTGCGGGGCAGGGGACGGCGGGCGCTAGATGCGAGGGGGACGCATCCGGGTGGACGCGGGAGGGACGTCGCCGTCGCCCCACTCGATCACGGGCTCTGCGGTGCAGCGGCATTGGTAAAATATCCCCGGGTGCGCGCGGTTGCCCTTCTTGTCCTGCACCGGCGGCTCGTCGTAGCGGAACACCTTCCCGTCGAGCGCCCGGTGCGTCGCGCGCACGTCGCCGTCCCCGCTCGTGCGCCACGTGTACTCCTCGATGCCCGCCGCGGCGTGGCGCCGCTCGGTCACCTGCGCGTTGAGGCTGAGCACCTGGTCGCGGGCGATGAGCGCGGCCTGCCGCTTCGTGACGCCGCCCTCGGCGAGGATGCGGTCGCGGATCGTCTCGACGCGGGCGTTCGGGGCGTCGTCGAGGATGGCCTTCACGCGGCTGACCTTGTCCGCGGCCATGCTGGTGATGAGGTCGAGGTTCGCGCGGCGGAAGGCCGCGATGGTCGGCGTGAGGTTCGGCTCGACGGCCGAGAGGTCGACGCCGACGATCGCCTTCGCCTGCCGCGCCCACTCGGCTTTCGACGTCGTGGTGACGTTCGCCGCCACAGCGTTGATGACGAGGTCGAGGAAGGTGCCGCGCTTCTTCACCACGTCCGCGGCCACACGTCGCAGCCGCGCGAGCACGTCAGCGCGTCGGAACGGCGGCACCCCGTCGCCGTCGGCCGCGTCGAGGCGCACCCCGAGCTCGTCGGAGAGCGCCGCCGCGATGGCGTCGTTGAGCTCCGTGGCGATGGTCGAGAGCGCGCGGGTGTACGCCGTCGGGCGCGGCAGCTGCGCGGGGGGCGCTTGCCGTGGGGGGTGTCGCTTCGATGCGGCCGCGACGAGGGCCCGGCGCTGGGCGAGCTGGGCGGCGGTCGCCATCAGGGGGCCTCGGGCTTCGCCACGTCATCCACCGGCACCGCGACGACGTCACCCACCTCCAGCACGTCGCCCTCGTCGGTCTCCGTCGGCTCCCTCGCGGTGAACGCACCGAGCTCAAGGCCGCCGTCGCGGGCGCGCTGGATGAGCCGCGCCGTGTACGCCTGATGGCCGCGGAGCGACGCCTGCGACCTCGCGAGGTCGCCGCGCATGGCGGTCATCTCCGCCGCGTGCCCCGACTCGGGCGTGGTGAAGAAGCTCTTCCCCGCCTCGCCCATCGCGGCGTCGGCGTCGGCCGGGTCCATCCCCATGCTCTGCACCAGCAGCGCCACGCCCGCGTCGCGGGGCAGCTCGCGCGCGGCCACCTTCGCGATGATGCCCGCCGCGCCCTCAGCGTGGTCGGCACCGGGCGCGTCGCCAGCCGTCGTCAGCGCCACGGCGTCGGCGTCGGCCGCCATCGCCTCCTCCCGCGCGCCGAGGTCGATGGTGGTCTCCGCGCTCCAGCCCTCCGGGCGGAAGCGCGAGGCGGCCACCTCGTCGGCGGTCACCACCTGCGCGGTGATGTACGCCGCGTCTGACTGCGCGGTCGCCAGTCGGATCTGCGCCTGCTCGAGCGGCGTCGGCTGCCAGAGCGACGCATACTCGATCGCCAGCTTCGGGGGCACCCGGCCGCCCGTGGGCCCGTCGTGCGCGAGGCAGAGCAGCCGGGTGAGGCGTAGGTGGCGCGGGCGCAGCCGGTTGGTCTGCTGGCTCTCGACGCGGTCATAGAACGCACGCACGTCGCTCTCGCCGGTGGCACTGAGGCCCGCGGGCGACTGCCCCATCAGGATGGTCACGGGGATCTCGACCGCGCCGCTCAGGTACAGCAGGTTCTTGTCGATGATCGACGCCACGCCCGTGAGCGCCCCGACCTCGGTGCGCGTGTATTCCTCGCCCTCCCCGATGAGCACCGAGCGATTGATGCTCCGGCCGAGGTCCATCATCTCTAACCGCGTCTTGAGGAGGTCCTTCTTGTCGGCCGCCATCATCGCCATGAGGCCGTTGATCTTGAAAACGGCTTCGGACGACTGCTGCAGCAGCGTCCCGGTCGCCTCAAAGGCGCCGTTGAAATGCGCGAGGACGTTGTACACGCGGTTGAGCTCCGACTCGCCCCAGCCCTGCAGTTGCTGCTGGCGCCGCCGGGTCGCGAGGCCCCCGCCGAAGCGAATGAGTCGCGACTCGTGCACGACCGCGTTGTCGGCCCCGCCCCCCGCCGAGGTGCGGGTGATGCGGTAGGTCTCGACGGCGCCGTACTTCGGGCGGAGCTTCTCGCCGTAGTAGGTGTGCGGCTGGAGCTCGCGCCGGTCGAGCACCGTCAGGAAGCGGATGGTGCGGATGTTCGCCTCGTCGAGCGGGAGCATCGGGTCGCGGCCGTCGTCGGCGCCGACGAAGATCGCCCCGCCGCCGAAGACGCGCTCCCATGTCCAGGCCGCGAGCAGGCACTGGTTGGCCTCCGCGGCCTCCAGCGCCGCCGCGACGGCGCCCTCTTCGCCCGCATCCCCCGTCCGCAGCCGGTACCCCCGTCGGAGCGCCTCCTCAGGCACCACGCGGCAGATGCGCGAGGCGTAGGGGTCGCCGACGAACAGCGCCTCCAGGTACTCATCCGGGAGGACCGCATCGGCCGCGAAATCGAGGCGCTTGGAGCGCTGCGACGTGCCCGCGCCGGTCACCAGATTGATCCACCCATCGGCGCGCTCGAAGGCCGCCTTCACCCTGGTCACGATATCCATCAGCGCCATCCTCTGCCCGTCGCGGGCCTCGTCGGAACCTGATCCTGCGCGGGGAGCACCGCGCGCACGTACCCCTGCTGCTCCAGCGCGAATCGAACCCAGCCCTCGCGCGGCGTCAGCACCGTGACGCAGCCGTCCGCGTCGACCACTCGCGCCCCGGCGGCGTCGCGCAGGAGGACCGCGTCCGCCCCGTGGAGGTCGCGGAGCGTGCGCTCCAGCGCGTCGAGGGACGGCGGATCCGCGGCGTGCGGGCGCACCCGGATCGCGCGCACGTCAAGGGACGGCAGCACCTCGGCCGGGAGCTCGTCCACCACGACCGGCGCGGGGCGCGCGGCGGCGGGACGAAGGGCGACGGGCGCGCTGAAGAAGCTCTTCATCCCCGCCATGGCGGCCTCCAGCAGCGCGAGGCCCGACCGGCCGACGTGATTCAAATACTGGCTCATCGCGTCGACCTGATCGTCGTGCGCGGCGGCGGGAAAGGTGATGACCTCGTGGACGCACGCGGGCACCCACGGCGCGCCGCGGCGGCCGTCGGGGTAGCGGGCCTTCTCGGGGTCGGGGAAGAGCACGTTGCCCGCGGCGAAGAGCGGCTCGACCGCCGCGAGCCGCGCCGCCTTCGAGTCGGAGCCGGGGTTCACGGCGACGAGGCCCGAGACCTGTTGCTCCAGGGTGCTGATGATCGCGGGCCCGTTGGCCTTGTCCTCGACAAGCTTCAGCAGCGCGTCGGGGTAGCGCGTGCAGAAGGCCAGGAGGTGCGCGATCGTCTCGACGAAACTGCACTGGCCGAGGTCCTGGTCGACGAGGTAGTGGCTGGCGCCGACCGTGTACCAGGCCTGGATGCACACCGGGTCCGAGGATGCCTTGCCCTTGAATGCGGCATCGACGCTGATGCCCCACGTGCCGCCCGGAGGCAGCTCGGTCCAGTACCGGATCCAGGCCTCCTTGATGATCCCGCCGCCCGCCGGCGATGGTCGCTGCTGGAGCTGCGCGGCGGTGGCGCGAGGGCCGAGACGGGTCTCCAGCCGCGCGAGGGCGTCGGCCGGGTAGCGGTCGGGCACGAGCAGCTCGCCGTCGGTCGTGCGCCAGTCGCGCGGGTAGGCGTGGGGGTGCGCGCGCTCGTAGCGCATCGGGAGGCAGAGCACCGTGGCGCCCTCACGCACCATCTCCGCGGTCAGGTCGCGCTCATGCAGCCGCTGCATCACCAGGATGCGCCGCGGGTGCTTCGGGTCGCGGAAGCGCGTGGGCATCGTCTCGCGCCACCACGTCAGGGTCGCGTCGAGCTCGGCGGTACTCGCGACCCCGTGCGGGTCGTGCGGGTCGTCGATAATGTGGGCGTCCCCGTGCTGCCCAGTGACCGAGCCGCCCGTGGTGGTGCTGTAGCGAGAGCCGCCCGTGGTGTTTTGGAAGTAGCCCACCGCCGTCGAGGCGTCCGCCCCGTGTGGAATGCCGACGCCGGGCCAGCGCGCCGCCCACCAGTCGCCGGCGACGAGCTCGCGGTGATGACGGGCGTCCTTCATTGCCACATCGAGGGCGTAGCTCGCGGCGATCCAGCGCCACGTCGGGCGGTCGATCCAGACGAAGGCCGCGAAGAGCGTGGAGACGACGAGCGACTTCGAACACCCCGGCGGCTCGTTGATCACCAGCGCGTCGAAGTCGCCGCGGAGCCATGCCTCGAGGTGCTCGCACACGGCGTCGATGTGCCGCCCGGGGATCATCGCGGCGGGCTCCACCTGCGACCAGGCGCGGCCGACGAAGGCCCGCAGTCCCCCGCGGAGCACGCGCTCGCGGTCCACCGCCACGCGAAGATCGTGGGCCTGCGCGATCACCGCCCGCCGATCCGCGCCAGCAGCGCGTCGAGCTGGTCGAGTTCCTCCGCCGAGAGCGTCGAGGTGTCCATCGGGATCGCCGGCGTCTCGATGCGCTGGGTGCGGGGGAGGCCCACGCGGTCCATCGCCATGCCGATGGCGCGCAGGGCGTCCGAGGGGTCACCCTCCCTCGCGATCGTCACCAGCTTGCGACCCATCTCGGGGAGGGCACCCAACAGCTCGGCGCGGGTCTCTTCGAGGGCGCTCGCGAACTTCTGCTCGACGCTCGCGGTCGCGGTCGCAAGCGTCTCGGCCCCCGCCGGCGTGTCGCGCCAGCGTTGCACCGTGGTGCGCACGACACCGACGCGGCGCGCGGTCTCGGACACGGAGACGCCCTCGGCGAGCAGTCGCATGGCCTGGTCGCGCGGGGTGCTGCCGCGTCGGTGCTGCGCGGTGCTGCGAGGTGCTGTCATCGGGTGGGCTCTGTCGGCCGCACGGCGAGGAGCTCGGGGCCCAGCAGCGCGCGGAGGAGCTTCATTCTCTGCCGATCGGTGAGGGCCGCTGCCCACTGCTGGACCGGATCCCCCTGGCCAGTGCCCGGCGGCGGCCCCGGCGGGTGCGGGTCGGGGAGCGGCAACATGGCGGCGCGGAACTTCCGGTAGCATCTGCGGCAGCACGTCCGGCGATGCTGCGGGTCCTGACCGCAGAGCACGCACCGGGCGATGATGGCGACGCTCGAGGGCCGCTCGACATCGCGCGGGTCGCTCGGGCGCGGGTCATCGGGCGGGTCGAGGGCTTCGAAGGCGATCACGGGAGGGCTCCTTCCGGGGCCCGCAGGAGCGAGAGCATCTCCGCGGCGGGCGAGCGGGTCGGGCGACGAGAGGCGCACCATGACGGGGGAGCGGCGCGGGCCCCCTCCGTGAGTTCGACCCGGACTGCGGTCATCGCGGGGCGGCACCGGTGATGGTGCGCAGCTCCGCGTTGACCGTCTCCCACGGCACGGTGCGCCCGGCCTTCGCGTCGGCCGCGGCGGCCTCGAGCTGCGCCTCACCCTCCGGGGTGAGGGTGAAGTCGTCATCCTCCGGCACCGCCGCGAGCCGGTAGCGCCCCGGCGGAAGCTCCGCCAGGAGCTCGCCCACGCCCGCCGGGACATCCGTTCCGTTCCAGTCGATCACCCTCGCCGCGTCACCCATGCCCGGAGGGTGCTCGCGGGGGTCGTGACGGTCAACGCGCCCACCCATCACGCAGCCACCGGCCAGAGCACGGCGCGCGCGGTCTGCCGCGCGCCGTTGCCACCGACGACGTGCACGGTGGTCGTGCGCGGCATCGTCGGGTCATGCTGGCGCGCGGCCCAGCGCTCATAGAGCCGGGCGACGTGCCGCGGCGTGTAGCCGATGATCGGGGCCAACGATGCCAACGTCAGCGGGCGCAACTCAA
>Ga0209702_10003429_pt1 | contig 25045 bp, 27 predicted proteins | sample FRY01_FD_187210 | JGI IMG/M metagenome (GOLD analysis project Ga0209702, IMG submission 187210) | Freshwater microbial communities from Lake Fryxell liftoff mats and glacier meltwater in Antarctica - FRY-01 (SPAdes) (version 2) | ecosystem: Environmental > Aquatic > Freshwater > Ice > Glacier... | reverse complement strand
TACGGTAGCCCCTGAAAATTTTGTTGCCGGTAGCTCCAAGCCTGAACCAGTAGCCCCTAGCGCTGACACGGTGGCGAAGAGGGCCGCTATGGCGAAGAAGCGGGCGGACGCTGCAGCGAAGGTCGAGAAGGCAGAGGCTAAAGTAACCACCGAAGGCGGTAAGTCTTCGGATGGCATTAACAAAACTCCACCTTCGGTGCCTACCCTCCCTTCGGAGAAGCGCGCGGCTGTACAACTTCAGGCACAGCGTCGTAAGACTACGGGGCGTGGTGGTAAGTTTAGAAATATAGACGGCGGTGGGAGAACTGAGCTTGCACCGACGCCTTCTCTAACTAGAGGGCTTGCTCTAACTAGAGGGCTTGCCCGCCTGACGAAGTTGTGGCGCGCTAAGAAGCTTAGCGATGGCATGTTTGCTGTACTTGTTTCGGACCTACAACGGCAGAGTTTCGAAGATAGAGCAGATGCAAAGTATGAAAAGGCGTTACGTCCTAGGGTTCGCGGCGCGTCGTACATTCGTCAGCGCCTGCTTGAAGCCGAGCGCCGTGGGGATTTGACGGCAGAAGGTGTGGATTTTGCAGAGTGGTTCATACAGCGTAACCCGCAACTTGTAGACGACCTTGGTGTGTCCGTGAGGGCTCCGCCTAAAAACGGGGCTGACTATGTAAGCGGAGAGTATGTTCCGGTATCTCGTCTTATGCGCCTCATAAAAGGCTCCGACTCCGACAACACCACAGTGCATGAGATAATGCATCATCTAGAACGTATGATGCTCACGGATGTGCAAGGTGCCATCGTAAAGGCATGGAGAAAAGCCACTGCAGATGCGGCGCGCGATGCCGACAGCGCCGAGGCTCGACAGTATTTCGCGCTTGTTCAGAACCCGTCTGTAGCCAATCAGGGTAGAGCAATAGATATACTCACCGACCCTTCGAATAACCTAGACTATGAACTATACCAGTATTTCAACCCTTCGGAGTTCTGGGCAGTAAACGCCACACGCATACTAGGTAATAAGTATTATTCCAGCATTTCTGTGCTTGCGCGTGCGCGCGAATGGCTCCGTGATTTGGGGCAACATATCAAAGCCATATTTGGCCTGCCCTCCGAACACCTGCTACTTAGAACCCTTCGGGATTTGTCACGTAGTAATGGTGCGTTCCAATCCCGCGCCATGCTCTCCAACCTGACAACGAGATTTTACTCTGTCGGGAACTCCACGCCCACGCCCACGCCCACCGCTGCACCCAAGACGGCGAAGACCACCAAGGCAAGGACACGTAAGGGCCTGCCCAAGAAGCTCGCCCGCGATCTCGCCAAGATGATACAGGCAGAGAATAGGGCGTCGGCTGCGGAACAGGCGGTGATCGCGGATAGTGCGACACCGAACAATGTGATTGACGTTATTACGGCAGGGGTTGCAGCGCGCAGTGCTGACCCTCTGATCTCGGCTATCCGTAGTATAGATAACACCACAAGAAGTAAATTTGGTAGGACGTTCTATAAAGCGCTGCCGTCTTCTGCGATTGCGGATATCATCTCTCGGCACGTACCCGGCGTTAAGGAAATGGAAATCCTGTCAGAAAGGATGACCGCTACTACGAGCCAAATGATTGCGAAGGGTACCGAACATATCAATGCTCTGCAGGACTTCATAAGCAAGCGTGGGTACGAAACGATCAGCATCGCCATGCACACGGCGCGACTTAACCGCCCTGACCCCGACACGTATCCGACGCTGACGGCTGCACTGGCTGGCGACCCCCTTCTGAAGGACTATGATGCGCGCATCGGCGCTGCGGGGGCTACGCCTAAGTCGGAGACGGCCCTCAAGCGGGAGCGGGCCAAGCGTGTCGCTGAACTCACCGCGTTCTACAAAACGTGGGAGGCACTAGGTAAGCAGTCGGGTGGACATGCGATGTACCGTCGCATACGGGACTACTATAAAGACCTGTATGACGTTACGCGTGCCGAACTCGATAAGAACATCAAAGACCTAGATATTTCGGAAGATGCTAAGGAACAGCTATTCAATAAGGTTAGCGGCCTGTTTGTGTATGGTTCTGATGGCACAACCGATAGCGTAAACGAGGATTATCCCAACTCACGTATAGATAAAATACACGAAGAGTATTTCCCACTCTCGCGCCACGGAGACTTCTGGCTGCGGGTTAAGGGTGGACCGTTCAAGAAGGAACTCAACCACTTTGACACGCCTGAACAGCGGAACGCCTACCTGCGCCAGCGGGAAGCGGAGTTGAAGGCGGAAGGCTACACCGACGCGGAGTTTTCCGTAGGGGACAGTGTTGAGGCTCTGCAGAAGGAACTGAGCAACAGCGGCGAAGCCCTGTCGAAGGTCATGCAGATCATTGACAAGACTGACTTCGACACCACCGGTACCCGCCCCGCTCAGTTCCTGAACGATAAAGAGTGGCGCGATGCTAAGATAGCGGCGCTTAAGGGCAAACTAACAGAGGTGTATCTCCTGCGCGCTCCGGAGCGCAGCCTGCGTAAGAACTTCATCCAAGCCGATAAGGTGGCAGGCTTTAGTTCTAATGTGGAGCGTAACTTGCAGGAGATGACGAGCCGGTACGCCTCGCAGTTCTCCAAGATCAAGTACGGGTCGGAGATAGACAACGCCATCGACGGAGCCCTTAAGTCGCTCAACGGCATGCCCGACATCCACCTGCGTGCACGGATGGAGACCGCTACTCTAGTGCTTGCCGAGCGCCTGCGGGAGCAGACCGACGCCCCGGAGCAAAGCAAGATCGTCACGGGTATAAACCGTGTGGCCTTCTTTATGTTCCTTACGTCGGGTGCCACTGCAATAGCGCAGATGACCAGCATCCCGGTTCGCGTTGCGCCTAGACTGTGGCGCGAGTTTGGTGTTGACGCCACTAACTGGACTATGCTCAAGTACCTTAACCTGATGAAGACCATAGGTATGCCTGAGAAGGGCATCAACGGTACTATTCGTCAGCCTACGGTTATGGACTCCAAGTATGTCCGTAATAAACCTGTGCTTCTTAAGGCCATGAAGGAGGCTCACGAAAATCGGGGGGCATTCGAGAGCCAGAACGCTATCGCTATGAAGCAGCAGGGCGGTAACATTAACCGTCCGGGTATGTCGTTCCTCGATAGGGTCTACAATGTAACCACACTACCATTCAACACCACTGAGCGCATCACGCAGGAGATGGCGTTTGGTATGTCGTTTGAACTTGAATACGCAAAGAACAATGGTGACTACCGTAAAGCCTTCGAGAAGGCTATGATTATTAAGAAGGATACACTTGGCAGGTACGCCGAGTACGAGCGCCCCAGCTTTATGCGTGGTGACGTGGGCCGCTCTGTGTTCCTGTTCAAAATGTACTCTGTAATTACAACCTCGTTCTTCCTCAAGAACGTCGCTACCATGATCCACATATCGACGCCTGCGGCGGAGCGCGGCGCTGCCTTTAATGAGGTGGCCAATGTGGTACTCATGGGGTTTGCCTTCCACGGTATGGTGGGCATGCCGCTGTATGGGCTTATTACTAACGTCATAGACTTGCTGGACATTGATGATTGGTTCAAAGACGACGAAGAGAAAAAACGTGAGCGGTTGGCTAACCCGTTCACGGTAGATGACTCTGACTACCGGTTCCGTAACGAGTGGCTACCGAAGCACTTCGGTGCGATCATGGTACCGGGAATAGACGGTAAGCCCCACCCGCTTAGCGACGTAATCCGTAATGGTGCGGTGTCTGAACTTACAGGGTGGAATATTGGTTCGCGTACTTCGTTTAACGGTCTCTGGTATAGAGAGGGTGCGGAGGGCAGAGGGTGGGCCGAGACTGTACAGAACGCTATCGTGGCTAACATCCCCGGTGCGTCGCTGGGCGTTAATTTCGTGGGTGGTATGGAGGATATACAGAAGGGCGAGTTTGTCAGGGGCATGGAGAAGATGCTGCCCGCAGCCGTCAAAGGTGCGCCCACCGCCTACCGTCTCAACAGCGAGGGTGCGAAGACCCGCAACAACGACGTGATCCTGCCGTCCGAAGCGTTCAACAACCTTGAGCTAGTTGGTCAGATTTTGGGTTTCCAGCCTATGAAGCTCGCTGAACTGCAGAAGCGTCGTACGGACGCACGGAAGCTCCTCACCGAGGCACAGCGCCAGAAGAACAGCCTCACGGAGCGCATGAACCTCGCCATAGGTGATAAGGATCGGGATAAGGCGGTAAAGATTTGGGCTGACATGCAGAAGTTCAATGAGCGCTACCCTGCCCCCGGTATGGTTATAACCCCGCAGGCGGTAGTTAAGTCGTTCAACTTGCACATCAGCAAGAAGAAGTATGGTCTCGGCGGGCTGGATATGACCGCTAAGCAAGCGCCGTACTTCTATGATGATATGTTAGAAGCTATGCCCGACGAGTACGATAGCGATGAGGGGTATGATGATTAAGCTGTATATCTTGGGTGGGGTTTTGGGGGCGTTCCTTCTGTTGGGGGGCCTCACCAAGTGCGCCTACGACGACAAGAAAAAGGCGGAGACCGCAGCAGCCGCCGCTGCAGCACAGGCTGCACTCTCACAACAAACCACAGCAGCTTTGGATGTTTACGCCACAAAAGCGAGTTCGGTACGCGAGAGAACTGTCATCGCTACGCGCACAATACGGGAGACACCTAGTGCGGACACCCCTCTTCCTGAAGACCTGTTGGCTTCTTGGCGCTCTGGCATTGACCGGGTGCGGGACAACAGCGCCACCGCCACCGCACCTGACGGTGCCCGCGAACCTTAGAGCCAAGTGCGTTGGGCCTGACCCCTCTACCGTCGTTACGGTGGGCGATCTTGGCGTGTTCAGCATCGAGCAGGAGAGCGCTCTTGGCGTCTGTGAGGCTCGGAGAGGGGCACTGGTACAGATGATCGACGCCACTGCGCCACAGGCCCGAAAAAAGTTCTTATTTTTCTGAGTGTTACGACGGGGCCGGGTAAGCCGGTAAGCGGCTGTTGTCCGGACGGTTTTGCGCGGAATTCGGGAGGGGGGCTCATCTAGTCCGCAACCCGTCGTAACGCCTATGAATAAACACCAAGAACCCCCCGGTGTGAAGCCCCTTTATGCTCGCCAGATGCGTAACCCGCGCACGCCGTCGTGAATGACCGACTTCATGATTACCTTGAGCCCCAGCATATCGGTGGTGCACAGCACCTCTGCCCGCGCCGTCGAGGGGCTGAGACATGGAATGAAGATAGAGCTACCCTTTGCGAATAGCTCCCACTTCACAAGGTAGTCAACCTTCTCCACCTGCATCGGTGCCCACAGCATCATCCACCTTTATGAATTCGTTGTTGCTGCAGTCCATAACCAACGCGTGTACTCCGGGGGCGTTGACACTGGTCCCCTTGGACATACGCTTAACTTCTGTACCAATCATGATACCACGCAACTGCAACTCGTTTAGTACGTCTCTGTAGTTAGTCTGGAACTTGATGCAAGCTTCTTTGAACGGACCCGACGCGATATACATACGCTTGGTATCGGGTTCGAACCGCACTAGTAGCTCCCCGCGCGGTTCCATAATCGGAAGCTGCATCATACCTGCAGAGGTCTTCTTGTTGTTGATGACCAGAACGTTTTGCATGTGCTCGTTGATGTAAGCCCCCAGAATAGCGGCGGGGTCGTCATCTACGCGGTGCACTTCGTCCCGCAGCGCAATAATGTGGTTCTCAACCCACCGCTTCAGCACCTGCATATCCCAATCAATTATTCCTAGGTACTTGGCTATGAAGCCGCCTGTGATGTTGGCAGCGGCTAGGCTGGACCAGAAGCGCTCGCGTTGAGTTATGTTTATGTGTTTGTCGATAGAAGCTTGTACCTTTAGGAACAGCTCACGTACGGTGTCTAAGTTGTTAACTATATATCGTAGGTAGATTTCTCCCGCGTGCCCGTAGTTTTCCATAAGAACGTGATCAAACATGTTCTTGCCTTCTGCTCGGTCGATAGCACCGTTGAAGGCAAGCTTTATCTCCATGAGACGCATGGTCTCCCCATCAGGGTTCTTCTTGAGCCCTAGGAGTTTTTCGTAGATGGACACGTTGGAACTACAGACTGAGACCGTCCGCCACGACGTAGCGTTGACGCGCATCTCGTTGGCGGACTGCTTCATGCGGTCCTTCCCCGTCCCCTGTGTCATGTTGTAGACCATGTTGGAGAGGTCGTTGGGCGGCATGTTAGTAATTTCGTCCATAGTAAACGGGAGATTGTTCAACGTCCCCAGCTTATGCATTTTGCTGTTTAGCGTGTCTTCTTTAATAGCACATAGTTTGCTGGGGTGGCCGTACACACTGTTGATCATCTGCAGGACGGTAGTCTTGCCCGTGCCAGAGACGGAGCTAATCATGTTAATGAGGGCACCGGATTGACCTGTAAATCGAAACAGGGGAGCCCCGAAGGCGGACAGAGTTGCGAACGCGTTTGGCTCCATTCCGGGCCGTCCGTAAAGAGCGAATACTTCTTTCCACTTCTCAAAAGTTCCTGCAGTACCAATACGACTGGCGATGACTTCTGTGGTGGATGACGTAGGGCTATGAAATACGCCGTCTGGCGTTATCTCTTTGCTGCCCAAGATAAACTTGCGGTCGTTGTCGGCCCATCCGAACTGAAGTCTCATAAGCTCTGCCTTTAACATGCGTTGTAGTTCGCGAACCGCCCTATATAGGTAGTCCGTAATAAGGATAAGTCTTTTCTCACTAGCGATGACCCCCTGCATAGCGAGTATCTTCCGAAGCTCGGCCTTGTCTGTCAGCTTGATGTTTGGGACTACGAACTCCGATACCCCGTCGTGGGGCATGTGGAGGCGCATGACCACTACGTCTCCTAGGACCGGGTCGCGCATGCGTCTCACGACGTACAGGTCATGCTCATACACAAACTCGGGTTCCCCCTCCGGCTTGTCCGGATGTTTGTAAATCCCGCCTGTCGTGGGACGGAAATAGGGGTGAGGGTACTTAGGGATTGCGTACTCTACCGGGTTACCGGCCAGATCGTTCTGGACTACGGTTGCATCTTCTGTCTCGGCCTCCACTACAACACGCCCTAGTGCTAGTGGGTTGGTGATCTTGCCTTTGAACGCACACCCGTCGCATCCACCGGGATTTTCTTTTTCGATAACTTCGCAAGAGTGAGGGCCTTTAATCCCCCTCATCTTTAGTTCTGTTTTCTCCGGAGTGTAGTCAGGATGGCCACGAGATATTTCTTGTGCGTACCTGTCGCTATCCTCACAGGACTTTACTATGGATAGTGCGTCGAACCACCTAGGTTCCGACAGGGTCGCTTGGTTATCGTAACAGTTGAGAAGCTGCGCGCAGCCTTTGCCCTCCCTGCTTACACGCAGGATTTTTTCGAAGGATGACGGCGCGTGTTTCGCCATCTCCCCGCCTAGGGCAGACCGTTTGCGCCCTTTGGAGCCGGGGATTGCACTGCTTGCGGGCGCTGTGGCCTCTGGGGCAGGTGTGTAGCCTACGAGCGTGCAGAAGGCGTCGAAGCCCGACGCCGCTGCGGGCCGTAGCACAGACACAGGTAAGGGAGGATCGCTTTTGTAGTTAACGGTATTAGGCACTCTAAGGATGCGTGCCGCCTCAAACACCGAAGGGTCAGCGTGCAGATTGTTAGAGTAGCACAACTCTTTGAATTTCGCCGTTACCGGCTCCCACTCCTCCCGCGTAAGGTCGCGGTCCATAACCCAATAAGCGTGTATACCCCTGCCCGAATTTACCAGATACGGTATAGGCAGAGATGTGTCCTTGCAGAACTTACGCAGGGCAGTTATGGCAGTGGTTTGGTCTATGTACCCTTTAGGGCGACCTGTAGTCGCATTGACTACAGCTTTGTCTTCGCCGCAGTCTAGGTCTACCCAAAAAGCCTTTAGGGCTAGAACGTTGTCCTTAACCCGGCTTGTGCCGTCCTTGTACTTAGCTACGCCAAAGTACACGTTCCGGTTTTGGTTTTTTAGTTTGTCTATCGCATCTTCTGCATCCTCATACGTACTACACAAGATTTGTCGCACGTCGTTACCGGAAGTAATTCCGACGATAGCGATCCAGCCGTCTTGCGGCTGCACAAAGGGTAGAAAAGTAGCAGCCATGACGCCCCGACACGTTCTTTTTTATAGGACTAGGCTAACCTAATTCGGCAATTAGAGCTTCCATCATCAACCGGTAGCGACTGTGCGGTTTACGGGAGCCTACAAACCAATTGTATATGGTCTGCTTGCTTACCCCCAACCGTATAGCTACGGTTTTGGCGGGCACATCTTGCGAAATGCAAACCCTCCCTAGGCGGACGCCGAGGATATCGGCGTCCGCTTCGTTGTTCTTCTGCATTATTTTTAGGCTATATCCTGTGGACATAGTGGGTCTCCCGTTAGTCTTCGTCGGCCCACTCGCCAAGCACCGAAGCCAACTTACCCTCCACATCGGGAGATCGCGTCTCTGCATCACCAGCCGTGCGAACGGTAGGCTCTGAAGCGGCGGTTTCCGTAGCGGCGGGCAGCTTCTTGACCCTATCTACCTGTGCCACCGTCAGCTTGACGTACGACTGCGCCTCCGGCAGGGATTGCGCCTTCTGCACTGCGGTGTACTCGTCGTCGGTCAGCGCTCGCACGGGGGAGAACTGAAGCTGCATCGTGTCAGCGTCCGCATCATAGCTCACGGTCGTTACCACGGTATCGGGTGACTCCCCGTTATTCAGAAGGAACCGTACGTAACTCTCGAACGGGTGCACGTTGCCTTCGCCCTTACCAAACAAAGACTTGGCAGGCACGTTGAGTTGGTAGAGTTCATCGTAGGGCTCGCCAACCACCAAGACAGCAAGCCGCCGCTGGAAGCGGCACGCGCGCCCACCATTCGCGCCTGAACCAGCGATGTTCTGTTTGCAGTCAGCACAGTTGTCCGACTGTTTGGCACTTGCCGACGCTTCCGGCACATCGCCAACATTAGACCAGCAATCCGGAAGTGTCGGCTCCGCACTAGGGTCATACTGCTTAGCGTAGAACACGCGAGACACTTTCGGGAGCGCGTTGGCGATGATGATATCCAACTCGCCTCGCACGGCAGCGCCAACCTGCTCACCGTTAACCATGCGTTTGAAGGTACCAACGTTACTCGTTTGGATGCGCCGGTTCGTACCGTTGCTAGCCATCGTCTGGCCTAGCGCGCTGGGAGGACGACGAGAGGCGCTTACCGCGCTACCGTCTTTATAGATGCTGACTTCACTCATCAGTGGACCCTTTTTGACTGTTGGAAGGTTTACGCACTTGAACTGTATATTTCCGATTAGCCTGTAGGCCCTCCGGAAGCAGTGTCGGGTTCTCGCCTAGGAACTGCTGCATGTTGCCGTTATGGATGCGCTGTTCCAGTAGGTATGGAGCGTTCTGTTCTGAGATAAACTTATACATCGCGGACCAATCACTAGTCCAATACCGGGATACTAGTCGCCTAGAGATCGTACCGCAAGCGGTTCGGATTGTCTCTGCGTTCTGTTCATTGCATCTACGTAGAAGTTCGGCGGCAAGCGTTTCGAACTCTTCTTCGTCGGCTTTCAAGCTTTCTTCAAACTCTGCTTTTCGTTCTTTTATGCCCTCGCGCTTGCCTAAGTAGGCAGTCACAAGTTTATCCAGTGGCTCGGTGGCTATGTCCATGCTGTTTCCCTCTCGACTACCCAAACCTACGCAAAGTGTTTGGCACAGTCAAACGTTTTCTTGGCGCGGGAGGCACATAAACAATGGCGTGGTGGGCGGGGCAATAGGAACGCCCAGCCTTCTGTCCACAGAAAAGTGTTTCAGCCCCAACCCCAGCCACAGGGAAGGTGCAGGTGAACGAGCGCCGCTCTACAAGGGTCACTCCGGTACCGTTGAAGGTCGCATGCTCTAGCGGGGGCGGGGCACGTGTGGGCTTGGTCTCTGGCGCGGCCTCGGGGGCCGCTGCCTTCCCCGGTGCGGGGGTCTTACGCAGGTTATTCATGCGAGAAGGTAGCGGCTTCGCTTGTCTCTTCTCCGCCTTGGGAAGTTTACCCTCTGCGCGCAAGCGCATGACCTTACCTGATATGGAGCCACGCCCCACCTTCAGTGTTGCAGCTATCTCCCGTGACGTTAGCCCAGAACGAAACATCTCTATCAGTCGTGTTTCTTGGGCTTCGGTCCACCTTATGGAGTCTTTCATTCAAATACCTCCTTGTACAGAGCTACCAATTCACTCTGTTGTTGTAGTCCTCGTCGCAACATAGTGTACACCTTATCTTCCACAGGGCTACCCTTAATGTGCACGATGGTCATCGGGTTGTGCTGGCCGGGGCGGTCGATACGGGCGTTGGCCTGTAGGTAGGTTTCCACGCTCGTAACCGGTGCGTACCATATGACGGTGTTCGCTGCAGTTAGAGTTAGTCCGTGAGCCGCTGTCTGCGGCTGCAGGATTAGAACTTGCGGTACACTTGAAGTCTGGAATTGCTTGATGATGTCACCACGACGCGAGATGGGCACATTGCCGTTTATAACGTCACAGGTGATGTTGTTCCTCTCTAGCTCCGCCTTCAGCAAGGCTATGGTGTGCGTGAACGGAACAAACACAAGCACCTTGTGGGAGGACTCGTTGATTACTTCTAGTACCGCTTTCAGCCTGTTGGAGACATCAAACTCTAGGACTTCTCCGGTATCTGTATAAACAGCACCGCCCGATATCTGCAGCATCTTGTTAATCTTGACGCCTGCATTGACCGCCGTCACGGTCTCCCCCGCTGCCTCAATACGCAGGGTTTTCTTTAGTGTGTTGTAGTAAGAGAGTTGCATTGTAGTGAGAGGGGCGTCCCGCTCCACAAACGTGACCGGAGGCAAGTCCAAACACTGTGATTTCTCAAATCGGATAGCTGGCTGCAGGTAATTGTGTACTATGTCCTTAGCGCCGGGACGTGCAACCCACGTAAACTGTGTGGCCTTGAACATAACCATGTCACGGAACGCGCCTAGGTATTGAGGAGTATCAGGGTTAACGAGCTTGGCGAGACCAAACGCATCCATCGGAGACTGCGCGGCTGGTGTGCCGGTCATCATCCACAGGCGTTTGACGCCCTTCATAACATCGTTAAGAACCTTCCATCGTTGTGTGCGCGGGTTCTTGTAAGCATTAGCTTCGTCTACAACTACTAGGTCAAACTTAGCCTTCTTTATTTCGTCCGCTACGATACCTAACCCGTCGTAGTTAATGATGACGATCTCGGCCCCAGACTTAATGGCCTTTATTCTTGCTTTGCTGTCTCCGTGCGCGATAACGCAACTACGGTGCATAGCGAAACGGAAGATATCTTGCTGCCAAGCTGCCTGCATGATTGACACCGGGCATAGTACTAGCACCCGCTTTATGTCCCCCCGCTTGATAAGGAAGTCCACAGCCCAGATAACCGAGGCGGTCTTACCCGTACCCTGCTCGCTAAAGCAGAAAGCCTTGTCGTGCAGGGTGAAGAAGGAAGAGGTGGTTTTTTGGTGTTTGAACGGTGCTAGCTTACCAGACCACTTGTAATCACGCACGATGGGGGAGGGCACGTTCTTTATCTTTAGCGCCGTCAGCGCTCGCGCCTCGTCTAGCCCCCAATGCACGGCCACGTCATATGTGGACCCCTTCTGCTCTACCACACTGCTTTTACGGATAGCACTGGTGATCGCGTTCGGGTTGCTGGTGTTTACGAGTAATACTTTATCTTTTATAATTTGCACTTCACACTCGCTCGACGGCTACGGGGGTCTTCACTTCATAGTCCTTTTCTACGAAACCCTCGCGGCTACCGTGGACGTATGTGGAGCGCACCCACGTAGTTTTGCCGGATAGCCTACGTATGTGACCGCGCCGGAGGTGGCTGCGTACCCCGCCACCACTGTTTGTAGTCTCGTGCGGGCTGTCCCATATTTCCCCGCCAACGGACAGGACGTGGTAGTCGTAGGTGCCTTTCTTACCCCACTTGCGGGTGTTAGACTCGTGCACCTTGGGTAGCGGTACAACCTGCGTCTTTGTGTCGTGCACTTGCAAAAGACGCCACAGCCCAACTATAGCGGACAGGTCTCTATGGAACTTCATGTGAAATTGTTCCATGTTAACGCCCTTAGCGCGTGCCAATTCTACGCAGTCGATAGTAGCAGCATCTGGCACTAACTGCAATTTCATGCTACGAGGTGTATCACCCTTACGGGCATGCATCCAAGCGGGGTATATCGCCCAGCCCCCGGAGCCGGATATGTACATCAAGGGCATAAAACATAGATCGAGTTCTATCTGCATCGCTATCGTAATATACCACGTAGGCGCAATGCTGCCATCGTCATCAGTCGCGCAATCCCCTTCAGTTAATATAGCCATAGCAGGGAAAGGTAGCATGACTTCCTCCCCTTCGTCCGGGCCGTCCTTTAAGGAAGTTACCTCCAATATGTTAGGCACGTAGAATTTCGGAGCGTGCTCCAACACGGCGAGGGCGGCATCTATATTAGCCTTTACGGGGTGCCCTGATGCCATTTCCCGCAAGTCTTTCGCCGCTTGCCTAAACTTACCCCACATTCCTGTTTTGTTTACTTGCATGATGTTCCTTATTTTACTGAATGGTCTTTGTTTCTCTTAAACGAGCGGTTGTTGCCCGCAGTCTGTACGCGCCAGTTACTAGGCTTGTTAATGCCACCCTTAGACAAGGGTACTTTATGGTCTACATCTTTACCATCGCCTTTTTTGACGACGCCCTTTTTCATGAGGGCGTTGCGCGCGGCGTTGCGTTCTGCTCGCCGCTTCTTCTGAACTTCTGTACCTTGGTACTGCTCATATTCCCGCTTGTAGTTGCGGTCGTCTTTGTCTTTGTAAGGCATGGCTATCCCCATAAAAATATAGGTAAACCGTAGTCCGATTTAGGCATTTAGTCCACAGGCAAGCTAGGCTTTGTAGGGCGACGACGCCACGCTCTGCGGCGTTTGTTAGCTGGTCTTCCACAACAAAGAGTACATCAGGACTGCTAGACCGGTGGCCCCGGTGGTTAAAAGGCTGCGACCGACCATAGACCAGTTGCTCGGGTCCAAGTCCCAATACCCAAAAGCTGTAAGCAGGTACATGGCCGGGAAAGTGAGTAAGGAGATTAACAGTCGTTTCATTGTGTTTGGGTTCCTGTGGTCTTTTTTGGGTTAGGTTGAAGTCTTCGGGTTCCGCACCTCGCCGTTCACGATAAAGCCGTGCCAATAGGTGTCGTTTTGACAGTTGATCGAGGGCGAGATCGTCCCCGGGTTTTGGCTGGCGTCGTGCTTGCCCCCTAACCGTTTACTCAGGTCGTGCAGGTTAGCCAGAGATAGACCCTTCCGCGCTGCCAGAGGCAGTTCTTGGAACCACTTAATTATTGTCGTCAGGTGATGCGGCTGGTAGTTACTCCCGCCACAGAACGGGCACGGCTTGAGGTTGGTCATCGTGCTTCTTCCTTATTCATCATTACTCTCCTTGTTCTTCCTCGTACTTACCATTTTCATGGCTTCATCTTCTAGCCTTCTGTACTCAAAGGAAGTAATGGCTCCCCTATATGCCAGCAGCTTGAACGCCGCCGCTACGGCTAGCTCACTTTTTAGTGCCGCGTTTGCGTTTCTAAGAGCGGCTACTGCATTGTCGTAAGCTGGCAAGTTCACGCCCAAGCGGTTCAGCCTAGATTTAATACGCGCTTGAGCGCGACGGTAGTACCCCGCCGCCTTACCAGTGCGGTATACCCACGCCGTGTCTACGTTAGGGTCTAACAGCCCAACCTCCAACTGACCTTTCACGTCAGCTAGTACGGCTTCGCAATCTTCATACCAGCCTAGCAGTGTGCCGGGGGCGTTGCATTTAACGATCTCTTCGGCGGTCACTTCATCCGTGTCAAACGCATCGACCTTGCTTGGCAGAGTTACTGTGTGTTCAAACATTTCCTAAGAGCCTTCGTCCAATGTTTCTGTGCTTTTCGCTTTTGCTTCCGCCGCCTCACGGGCGCGACGTATTTTCCTTGCAGCCCAAGTCTCGATATAGTTATGGGTGTTTTTGTCTATCCTACGTTCTCTCGGTACGACGGGTCTGGGTACGACGGGTCTGGGTACTATCCTAGGGGCCACTAGGTCAGGCATACGACGACGCATATAGCCTATGACGACATCTTTAGTCGGCATGCCTAGCTGTGCGGCGATCTGCCGATAGGACTTACCCTCTAAGCGCAAACGACGCATGTCGTAAGCTAGGTGGTCCCACGTGTCCTCCGGCGTTCTTACCATTGTTTATATACCCTGTGCTGTCCTGTTGGATGTATCATACCCCACGCGGGGCAGAGCGCAAGTGCTTATCTTCGCACTCGGTGAAATTCGCACTTCTTTACCGGACACCAGCCGCACAACGGCCCTGACTTCTTAGGCCACACGTCACCCTCTAAGGATGCCTCTAGTTTTTCTAGTTCTGGATTAAATACTCCAATGTAGGTAGTCAGCTTTTCTACCTTGTGTGTCTTAGGTACCCAATCATCGCACACAACAAAGGCCAGCCCGGACTTAATTTCCTGCACGTCGGGGTAGGTAATAAATGTAGCAGCCGCCATGATATCCAACTGCCGGGTATCTGCGTAGCGTGCGTTCTTGCTGGATTTGTAGTCCACCAGCTTGCCCTTGGGGCCATTGATGACCAGCACGTCCACGACGGTTCGCATCCACACGTCGGGGTCGAAGAACCCGCAGGGGGCGAAGCCGGTTTCCGTGGGGGCCTTCTTGACGCCAAGGCGAAGCTCCGTGTGCTTCTCTCCCGGCAAGCGGTCCAGCGCCTCTACGACGGGGACCAGCTTCTTGAACGTCTCGGGGATCGGCGTGCCTGACTTCAAGCGGTCTTCCGCCGCTTGGTGCATCAGCGTGCCATAGGCAGTGGCTTCGTTGCCGGTGTCTTTTACTTCTTTGGTCACATACAAGTTCTTGTACTTGTGTGGACATTGTTCGTAAGTTTTGATCGCGCTGTATGACCACGTAACCATCGTTAGATTTCCCCCTAGTCCCGCCACGCGTAAAGCAATAGCACGAACAGGAAGATTATAATAACGGCGCAGGAGCTATAGTAAATGACTATCTGGAGGTCAGGGCTCATGACGCTTAATCTTCCTGTTCGCTAGAGGGCCTTATGCTTTCTTGTGCGCTGGGGTGCGTGTGTATTTACCCTTCTTGTCGCGGGCGTCGTTCTTCTGCGCCGCTTCCAACTGCACCTCAAGCTCCGCTACCTGCACTTTGAGGGCGGCATTGTGCTTGTTTGCGTTGGATATACTGGAACGTAGCTCACCATTGATGTCGTCCGCAGAATTTTTGGCCTTTGTTACGAACTCAAGCTCATTCGCCAACTGTATATAAACTTTCTGGGCTTCGACTTCTTGGGCCTTAAGTATATTTATCTCTCTGGCTACCGCGTCCAAGTCTGCGCGGAGACCAGCTAACTTCTTTGCGGATATGATCTTAAACATGTTACCTCCTAAAAGAACCAGTTTTTGCGTTTGTGTTTAACAGGGGGACGGTCAGGAACGAATTTCACATAGTTTTCACTTTCCTGTGCCACTAGGTCGTTTTGCAACTGTATTTTATTCATTTGTCTGACCGCAGCTTCAAGACTTTTGTTGTTGTTGTTGTGCGTTAAGGTTATGTTGTTGTGCGTTAAGATTATGTTGTTGTGCGTTCAGGTTCTGGGCTTGGTTGCCTAGCTGTTGGTTTGGGTACCCGGTGTTAGTAAATTTCCCCACTGCCCACTGCCCACTACCCACAGTCCCAGACGGATACGCAGGTGGGTGCCCTATTGGTGTCTTTAGTATATTAGGGTCGTTAGCTTCGTCGGCAGGGGGGCCTTCCAGCAGCATAGCCATAACCTGCCTGTGCATAAGGTCCATTTGCGCTTGCGCCACCGCCGCAGTCAGGCTCTCGCGCTCGGAGCGCGAAAAGTAAGGTAGATAGAACTCCACCATAGATTTCCAACGGTAGTTACCCGTGTGATTATTTTTCCATCCCCCTACCGTAAACTCGTCAGGGTGAGAGGCCAGACGTTTGAGCAGTAGCTCCACCGCAGGGTGCACGACTTCTTCTAGCTCACGTGCGTCCCAAGCGGCGTCTTTCGTCTCAACGCTTCCATCCTGCCCCATATCATACCCCTCCATAACTTACTCCGATCTTAGCTTCACAGCTTAAAGGTAACCCTTTAGCCCACGACGGTCGCGTCTTCATGGTGGCCTGCATAAACGCCATCATCTCGTCGGCGTTATCCTTATGGACTACCGCAGTTAAGGCGTCATGGACGGTCATGGCAATCTTTAATTTCTTACTAGCCAGAATTAGTTGCTCGCCTATGACGATCCGCGCCAGCGCCTGACAGATATTCTCTACTAATTTTCCGCCATATAATTTTACGGGTACAACAGTCTTACCCTTATACGAGTCATAGACGTAGTTAACTGCCCCGGTCGCGTCGCCGTCGTCATCTACCTCTTTTACCTTCACTAGGTTGGGATACCGGAGATACAGACCGTTAGGCAACTTTATACCCTTACTACCTTCCACACTAAGCACGCCGTCAGGGCCTAGCGGAACGGACGCATTGCGCGACATAGCCACCACGGCTCGTTGTGCATCCCGCCACAGTGCGGGTATCTTAGTGTATTTCTTCCTGTAAGTAGCGATGATGGCCTCGCATGACTCCAAGTCCATAATTACCGAGGGTGTTGAGTTTCTTAGCGCTCCTTGGAACTTCAGCCCGCCCATACCGTAGCCTGCTCCGAGGATTGTGGTTTTGCCTACAAATCGTTGGGGCTTAGTTATGTCCTCTAGTGGTATCTCGTAGATATCGCCCGCCATATCCTTGTATACATCTTCGCCCTTTTCGAACGCGGACACAAGGTCGTCTTGCCCTGCCATCCACGCCAGCATGCGGGCTTCGATTTGGGAACTGTCACAATCTATGACGAGGCAGTCTGGCGGCGCTACTATGGCCCTCTTCAGAGCGGAGCCACGGGGTACGTTCTGCATGTTAATCTTGTCGTCACCACCCCACCTACCGGTGTGTGCCGCGTAGTACCTTAGTGGTATAGGTATAACTGGATCAAGAAAACATTGTCCTGCGCGCTTCGCAATATCCAAGAACCTCTGCGTTCGTGTCTCGGCTATCGTGGATTTAAGTCCCAGCCTAGCCGCGACTAGCTGCTGCACTATTAAGTCTGGATGATCTAATAGGGCCTTAAACTTCTCATCCGTTTTGGCGAAAGCCCATGTTTCTTTGTTGGTTGTGGGGCTTATCTTGGTAGGTGGATTTACACCTAACGATGTTAGAAGTTCGGCCAACTTAGGGCCACTCATTACGTCGGCCTTGGCGATTGTGTCGTTCTGCAGTAGCCGCGCTTTTTCTTCCGCTATGCTATCCCTGTATGCCTCTAACCCTGCCATATCCAGCTGCAGCGTAGGCTCTGTGAACATGCGTATAGTTAAGTCCACTAGGTCTAGTTCTGATTTGGGGAAGTCCGCCAGTAGGCAAAGGAACAAGGCGTACGTCAGGTCGCTATCCTTGCAGCAATACATTCCGTAGGCATCCAATGCCGATGGGAGAAAATGCCTTCGGCGCACGCCCAGCGCCGAGATAACCTCCGTGCCCTTTTCTCCTAACTCAAAATGCTGAGCAAGATTTTTGAGGCTTACGCTACTATGTCCAAGCGCCCTAGCCATAGACAGGGTGTCGATTATCTTTTTGGGCCTTATCCCATAATGCCATGCCATAATCGTCATATCGAACATAGCATTATGGGCTAGGGCGGCGCTCGCCTCCCAATCGTACTGTCCTAGGAAGTGGGCAATGGCTCCTTTTCCGCCAGAGCACCAGACCGCCTTACCCTGATTAACTTTCACGCTAACCCCTATAACTTCAAACCTAGGGTCGCGTATGTACTCTTCCATAGTCATTCTGGATAGAGAGTACCCTCTATCGTAGTACGTTTCGAAGTCTATAGTGAGTACATCCATTAGCTTAACAATGCACCGTGGAGATTTTTGTTTTAAGCTCTATTACTTCTGCTTCGGCATCGTTCAGCCGACTAGCAAGCTCCACCATCAACTCTCTCGTAGGCGGATCGTTGTGTGCCGCATGAACGAGTTCATCGTTGGTCATGCTATGAGGATACATCATTTGTACTATTTTCCCCTCGTTCTTGTTGGGTGAGACCGGCTGGCCCTGCGCCCTTACGGGTAGCAACCTCCCAAGCATCTTAGCCTCAGTCCAAACTAAAGCAACAAAAAAGGCGGGGAATTACCCCCGCCTCCATGTTAGTCCGCCTGCTTGCAAGCTTAGTCGTCATCGCCGTTGTCAGTACCGTCGTCTTCATTCAAGGCAGCTTCAGCAACCTTCGGGGTCGGCTCCGAAGTCTTCCAGATGCGGCACCCGCCATCGACAGCGCGGCAGGTATACCAACCGGTACCAGCAGCGTAATAAGCCGCCCGCGAGACATTCGTGGTCTTGCCACCATCCACGAATAGAGAGGCGCCGATGGTCTCCGCTGCAAGTGCGCGCACGACGGCAGTGAGGCCGTTACGCTCAATACGCCCAACGGGCATAGGGACATTGTGATCAATCATGTAGTCAGCCATGTGTTTGCCTTTATATGAAAAGTGGTTAGGGGTTAAAAGGTTAAATTGGTAAGTGTCTCTGGTAGAGGTTGTTTATCACATGCCGCCAGCGCGTCTGCAACAAGGTATGTGCTTGTTTCATCCACGACAAGAGCAAGTCCGTGAGCGGCTGCAATCTTATGGAGTTCAAGTCTCTGCAGAGGAGTTAGTACCCCCTTGCCAGCTTTGCACTCGATACCGATAAACCGCCCCCGGTAACAGGCCACGATATCAGGAACACCGCTTCGCCCAAAACCACCAGTGGCAGGGAAAAAATAGTAGGCTCCCGCAGTTTTTAGTATGCCTACGACTTTGTCTTTAACCTTGCCCTCGGGAGTTCTAGACATATGTGTGCCCCTCATTCCGTTGTCTGTGAGTAGGGATTTAGTGGGTGAATAGGGAACTGTCAAATAAAAAAGAGGGGCGATGATTAATTTCACCGCCCCCAGTGGGAACCTATTGCTACACTAAGAGTTGTACACCACTAGGAATGCGGTCTCGCCCATACGCACGCCCACGTCAGGGAGGAAGGCTAGCGGCGTAGCCGCGTCCACGTCGGGGTCTACTTGCTTAAGCTTAAGCAGACCTACGTTGGTACGTAGTTCGATAGGGACATCATCAAATCGCATACGCAGAAGAGGGGTATCCTCGGTGTCTATCTTCTTGTAGATAACGAAGTAATTGTCGTCATCGAGGTACACGAACGCGCAGCTTTTGTTCAGCTCGGCTTTCATCCTGTCCCAAGCGGCCCGTAGCTCCCTTGCGGCCTGCAGTTTCATTAGTGAGGGCATAAGATTGGCAGCGTCGGGTAGTGTTAGTGGTGCGCCGCCCTCGCCAGTGACAGCACGCATGAAAAGCTCCGGGTCTCTCACGGCCATACTCGCCGCCAGCCTACCAAAGTTGCGCTCCTCTGACGATACCGAGTGGTGAGCCAGCGACAACTGCGAAGCGAAGCTGTGAGAGATGTTTACCATCGTCTCGTCCATAATTTCCTTCGGCGTGTAGGGTCGGAACTTAGTGGCGATGACTTTCATTGCTGCATTAATGTCGGTAAGCACAGTGAACCCCTTACGGGCAAGGTTCGCCACTATTCGCTTGTTCTGCATTGCGTAGCCAGTAACGTTACCACGCCCCATCGCCAAGAACACCTTACCGAGAACCTTCTTGTTCTTGGACGGGTACAGCGCAGATACATGCAAATTTTCTGGGTAAGCCAAGATTTTCCAAGTCGGGAATGCCTTCCTGATCTTTCTGGCTATGTCTAGAAGATACCTACCGACGGTGTAATCTTCTTCCCTCCTGTTCATAGCAACATAGTCAGTTCGATCCCTGCCCACGAAAATACCTCCCGGCACCTCCACGTAATCATACTTACTTGGGTTGTAGTTCTGGTTGTCGTAGTTCATGATGTAATCCTTTTACCTGATGAACAGTAACCGCACAACAGCGGCTACCGCGAATATAAACACACCTACGATTACGCAGGCTGCGACGATCTCCGGCACGGTGTTAGCAGTGGGTAGTCTCCCCCTGCTTAGCTCCGCCACCTCACCGGCTAACACCGGCATGTGGCCTTGCCCGCCACGGTTAAGTAAGTCGCGATAATTATCACGGGTGTTAGGTGTTTCTTGTGGCATTGGGTTCTCCTCTTACGTGCTTACCACTCAATGTCCTTGATCATGACATCCAGCTTGCTCTTAAGGTCTTGCCGAGAGTACGCATCGGCGCGCAGTTCGTCAATCGTAGTACCAGCGATGGTCTGCTCCAACTCCTTCCTTGCCCGTTCCAGCTTCGGGTCGTTGGCGACATTCAGGTGTTGCAGCAAGCCACACAGGTCTTCGGCGTTGGTGATGAAGCTATCGTGGTAACGCTTCTTATCGTCGTCCCCACCCACGGTCAGCTTATCGGACATACCTGTAAGCACCTTATGCAGACGGTCCCAAGGTTCCTTCATCGCCTCGGTGAGCCGGTCTTGGAAGCTGTCGTTGTAGGATTGCTTCAATTCCTCCAACTCCCGAGACGACACGTCCAGCCTGAAATCCCCCGCCTCCGGTACGGGAGAGAACGTCAGCTTGAGTGCGAACTTGTCCTTCACCGCAGCAGGGCTGGGGTAGTCGTCGGCGTCGAACAGCCCGCCAAGGTGTTGCCCCGCAGTGGTCACCAGCGCCGGGTAGTTGCTGACGAAGGCGTCCACCAGTTCGTTGAACCGGTCGTTGCGCTCCTTGCTCTCGGTGCGGTAGTCGAGGAACAGAGAGGTGGGCAGGAGACGTGCGCCGCCGTCGTTCCACGGCAAGGTGCGAGAGTTGTGCCACGTGCGAGTGGACTGCGCGAAGTTGGCGATATCCTTACGGAGAGAAGTACCCGCCATAAGGTTCTTGTGCACCTTGGCAGCGTCGCGTGTGGCGTTGTTGTCGCCGGTCACGGTGGACGTTGCCTCGCGGTCCAGCTTGTTCGCTGTCCACACGCTGATGTTAAGCTCAACGAGAACGGAGGATGATGTGATGCTCATGATGTTATTCCTTTGTGTGATTACATCTAACCCATGTTAGATGTTTGTTTGGTTGGTTGGTTGTTTGGTTAGTTGGTTGGTTGGTTGTTTTAATCTACTCAGGTGGAAGGTTGAACTCCTTGTTAAGTGTGCTCACCATTACCGCAGGTAGCGTGGAGATTGTTCTGCCTAGTTTTGTGCCAAGTACACCATCAGCAAAAGGTTTTACCTCCGGCCAATCCTTAATAAGTTTTTCGAAAGTCTTCCAATTTCCGAGAGCTCCAATAAGCTCGTTGATGCTATTGTACAGCTTGTCTTCTACCCCTTTAGAATTGGCATATGCCTCCACGATCTCCATACCCAACGGATCGTTCGACGCAAACGCTACCCTGTTACGGCTGGCAAACACAGGCAGTGCATCGCTAAGCCGCAGTGACCTATGTTGTCCTCCTACTGTGAGGTGCAATGTAATAGCGGCGTTAAACGCCTCTCGCGGGAACTCCTTCATCTTGTCGAGAAACCCCTTGTGGATATGCTCGTAGACCTTGAGGGCTACGGCGTTTTCCGCCTTGAAGTGCTTCTCCTTCTCGAGTCCGAAACGGTGCTTCGCTACCAATATCGCGATCTCTCTACGGTCTGCTTTCGTCATAGTGGTCATGATGTTATTTCCTTTGGTTGGTTGGTTGGTTGGTTGGTTGGTTGGTTGTTTTAATCTAGCGGAGGTTTCCCCGCCAGCTTAGCCAAGTTGTAGAAACCGGGGTTCAATATAGTGATGTGCGTCTCCGCGTTGTTGTCGGTAACATTATCCTGCGGGTAAATCCAGTAGGTCGTACCTCCTTCCTCTTTAGACTTATACTTAGTCTCGTAAAGCTCAGCCTCCGCCAGTGCTTCGATCACGTGGATGGCTTTATTCAAGTCCAGCACGTAGTCTTTATACCCGATACGCATCTTGACTTTAATAGCCATGTGTTCTCCTCTTCTGTTTCTAACTTCGGTTAGTTGCCTAGTTCTTTTACGTGGATAGTCTTACCACACGTAGCCGTGATACTCTCGCCACGATACTCGTTAACCACCACCCACAGGATAGGCGCAGGCCAGTCATCACCCCATGACGGGACTTCACCATCCGTGAACATGATGATGCACTGCGGTTTGATATCCTCCCGCTTCATGTACTCAAGCATGCATCGCGGGTCGGTTCCTCCACCACCAACGGGCTGGGTAGTTTGCAAGAAAGTCTCCAACGGTGCACCGCCGTCTCCGTACATCTCGACACCGGTAACATGTGCATCCCAATAGATCAGGTCCACCTTCTCGGGGTTCAGGGTACGGAAGATAGCGTCCATCTCCGAGAAAAACCGGGGGAGTTCACTTGAGATAGACCCTGACGTGTCAACCCCCAAGACAATAGAACCGATCTTCTCACCGATGAGCGTAGGCATATAGACACCCTGATGCAGGAACCTGCGGTTCGGACGCCGCCACGACGACATATCGCGCCCCGCACACTGTGACATAACAAACTCCCGCAGCAGTGCCTTCCAGTCCACCTCGGGCTTCAGGATATCCTGTATTACCCTAAGCATATCACCGCCGCCGTCGCCCATCTTCTTCGCGTGAGCAAGCTGCCCTTGGCGCAGGGCTGCATCCACGTCACGAACAAGCTGCTCTTTTTCCTTCTCTGACAGTTCCTCCGCACCAGTCCAGTCGTGGTCATCGAAACCACCCCCCGGCTCTCCCGGCTTAGGCTCCCCCTGCCCCGGTTGGCCCAATCCCGGCTGACCTTTGCCACCGCCACTTTGCCCTTCTTCTTCTTGCTTCTCCTTCTTAAGAATGTCGAACACTTGCTTTGTGTGCATACCTGCAAACCTGCGATCCACACAGCCGATGGCCTGACCGTTCAGCGTAGGCATAGCGATGTAATCTTCTGACGGGTCGTTGTCTGCGAGCAGGAGGTTGATCACGTAGTCACACGCCTTGTTGCAGAGTTCCATGTCCTCCTTCGCGAGTTTCTGCCACGTAGAGATGTGACGGAACGCCTTGTGCAAAGTCTCGTGGAGAACAACGAACGCTATCTCCTCACGTGTAAGACAGGAGATAAACCGACGCCCATAGAGTTCATCTCGCCCGTTAGTGCAGGCCGTAGGTATATCATCCACCACCGTAGCCGTTCCCACCATGAGGATGCCCGACCATAGGGCGAACTTGGGGGTACGCATAAGCGTAGTCTTCGCTTCTATAAGTCGTCGCTCGGCTTTGTGGTCGTCTTTAGGGTCTGTGTTAGGGTCCATGTGGATATTCCTTTTCTAGTATTGCTTTTCTAGTATTGCTTTTCTAGTATTGCTTTTCTAGTATTGCTTTTCTAGTATTGCTTCCTCCTTTTCTAATGAATGTTAGATTTACCCCACCCTACAATATGTCCGCGTTTTTCGACATCCATTCCGCCGTTCTTTTTGACCTGAAGGCGATGGCCTGCTTGCTCGGGCTGCTGGTGATCTGCAGCATGAAGCACGCTTGCCACTCGGGAGAGAACCTAGACAGGTACTCCATGAATGCGTCGAACGTCTCTGCGGTTACCTTCGCCAGCGCACCGTAGATCAGCACCGAACACGCGCCGGGGCTGACCGGGACGTGGGTAGTGCCGGGGTGCGAGAGGATGCTCTTCCACGACGGAAGCTCATCTTGGTACTCGACGTAGGCTTGCATGTCGCGGGCTGCTGCCTCACCGATGGCCCCACTCAATGATGCGAGAGTAGCGTCCCGGTCGTTGAGGTGCCGTGACTTGAGGATATACGACGCAGCTTCCAGCGAGCGTGGGCTAACGAACGACAACTGCTGTGCACGGGGGCTGTAGATATAGGGGTTCTCCACAACCTTGCTCCCCTCCATGTTGGGGTTGTCCAGATAAGACGCGAGGCAGTGAGGGTACTGCTTGACCCACGCTTGCACGACAGCTTCAATGCCATGCTCGGTGGCCCACGCCAGCCACTCGTCAGCGTCGGGCTTGCGGATGTGCAGCCGCACCAGCCGGTTCAGGCTGTGTGCTTTCATGTTGTCCCCAACGCCATCGCTCGACAGGTTGCCCGTAAGAAAGACGATGGTTCCTTCAGGCAGTGGCACGTCACCCAAGCGCGGGTTGGTGCGCTCAAGCAGTGGATGCAACATGTTCTGCACAGGGGGTGATCCCTTGGTGAACTCGTCCAGCATGATCACGACCGGCTGGCCGAGGTGGAGGTTGAAGCGTGCCGAGGGGTAGTAGCGTGTGACCTTCGCCTCGTGGTCCACGGTAGGCATGACAATGTCGCCAAGGTCCAGCGTGCCCACGTCGCTGTAGGAAGCCAGCACGTTCTGGTAGGGACGTGGTGGTGGTGGTGGTGGTGGTGGTGAAGAATTGTCTTCGTTTGTGTTCTGGGTTGTATGTTCGTTTGTGTTCTGGGTTGTATGTTCGTTTGTGTTCTGGGTTGTATGTTCGTTTGTGTTCTGGGCCGCACGCTCGTTCAAGAACTTCTCCCGCAAGGCGCGCACCAGTTCAAGGATGGACGACTTGCCGATACCCGGCTCACCCACAAGGAGATACCGGACTTGAGGGGTGGTTGCGATAGCCATAGCGGCTTGGATGAGCGTGACAGACTTACCGAAGTTGAGTTGTGCCATGATATGTTTTCCTGTTTTCTGATCTAACGTGTGTTAGATTTCTTGCTTGCTTTCTTGCTTGCTTACTTCAGGTGCTTGGCCCACGGGCCTTCGGCGCAGGGGATGATGGCGATAACGGCGATGGCGTGCACAGACATCACGGGGGCCAGCGCGTCCAGAGTGGTTTCGGACGTGGGTCCGTCCACCAGTTCGTTGATGCCCTTGGACGTGCCCCAGAAGCGGATGGTGCGAGCGTTG
>Ga0209702_10003424_pt1 | contig 25060 bp, 22 predicted proteins | sample FRY01_FD_187210 | JGI IMG/M metagenome (GOLD analysis project Ga0209702, IMG submission 187210) | Freshwater microbial communities from Lake Fryxell liftoff mats and glacier meltwater in Antarctica - FRY-01 (SPAdes) (version 2) | ecosystem: Environmental > Aquatic > Freshwater > Ice > Glacier... | reverse complement strand
CACCGGCACGCAGCACTTTGATCAGCGGCCTCTATCCACCAAGCACCGGCGGCGAACACATGCGCAGCATGCTGCCCTATCCGGCTAACCTGAAGATGGGCCCGCAGTTCCTCCGTGAGGCAGGCTACTACTGCACCAATACATCCAAGGAAGATTACACCCTCACAAAGCCAGGGGTCGTCTGGGACGAGTCGTCCAAGGCTGCCCACTGGCGCAATCGCCCAGCGAGACACCCCTTCTTTGCTATTTTCAATTCAACTCGCAGCCATGAAAGCAACATCCGTTTCCGCCCCCACGAGATCATTCACGATCCAGCCCGCGTTCGCGTGCCGGCCTACCACCCCGACACTCCAGCCGTTCGCCAAGATTGGGCGCAGTACTACGACGGCGTGAGCGCTGCCGACGCCGATGCGGGCATGCGACTCAAGGAATTAGCCGAAGCGAATCTCATCGACGACACCATCGTCTTCTACTACTCCGACCACGGCTCGGGCATGCCTCGCAGCAAACGCTGGCCCTACAACTCCGGCCTGCATGTTCCCCTGATCGTATTCATACCAGAGAAGTTCAAGCACCTTCGTCCGCTAGAATACAGTCCAGGCGGCATTTCGGATCGGCTGGTCAGCTTTGTCGATTTTGCGCCAACGCTGCTCAGTCTGGCGGGCATTCAGCCGCCCCAATCCATGCAGGGCCACGCCTTCCTCGGAACATTCAAACAACCAACGCAGCCCTTTCTCTACGGTTTCCGCGGTCGTATGGATGAGCGATACGACTGCGTGCGCACCGTCACTGACGGCCGTTTCGTCTATGTCCGCAATTTTCGTCCCGATAAAATCTATGCGCAACATCTTGCCTTCATGTGGCAAACTCCGACCACGCGAGTCTGGGAGCAGATGCATAAAGATGGCACACTCAATCCCGTCCAGAGTGCCTTCTGGAAGACAAAGCCCCCGGAAGAGCTTTACGATCTCTCCAGCGACCGCGACGAAGTTGTCAATCTCGTAACTCTGGCAGAGCATGGCCCTACGCTCGACGTAATGCGCGCCGCGCTACGAGCCCATGCAGCGCGAATTCGCGATGTGGGCCTACTGCCCGAGGGCGAGATGCACCGCCGCAGCGGCACCGCATCGCCTTACGACATCGGCCATGCACCGACATTTCCCTTTTCACGCATCTATGAGATTGCCGATCTGGCCTCCTCGTTGGCCCCCGATGCTACAGAATCGCTCAAGGCTGCCAGCGCCGACGAAGATGCTGCTGTGCGTTACTGGGCCGTGCTCGGCATGTTGATGCGGGGTACATCGGGCGTTGAGGCTGGCCATCCGCAACTCCTCCTCGCCCTTGACGATGCTTCCGCAGATGTCCGCATTGCCGCGGCCGAAGCCCTCGGCCTCTATGGCAGCCAGGACGACCTGGCCCGATCGATCGCCTTGCTCATCCAGGAGGCCGACTGGCATTCGACAGATTCTTTTTCATCCCTGGCTGCGCTCAATGCGATCGACGCTTTAGGCAGCCGGGCCAAGGCCGCCACGCCCGCGATCCGGGCCTTGCGCAGCCGGAAAGGCAAGCCCCAAAACCAGCAATTTCAAACATACATTGCCCGGCTCATCGATCAACTGCTTGAGGAAAAGTGAGTCCGTCTCGCCACCGCTCGCCATACCGATATAATCTGGCAATGAAAAATCTCTCGCCCGAATCTCAGAGTCTGCCACAGTCGCTATCTCAGACTCTCACTTCTGAGGGTCTTGGATCGTCCGGTCAGCCGCCGCAATTGGTTCGCGTTGGGCACAGCCCCGATCCCGACGATGCGTTTATGTTTTATGCCCTTGCAGCAAACAAAATAAATACTGGGGCCTACCGGTTTGAACACGAACTGGTTGACATCGAGACGCTCAATCGCCGCGCCTTTGCAGGCGAATTAGAACTCACTGCTCTGAGTATTCACGCCTATGCCCACCTGTCCGACCAGTATCTCCTCTGCACCTGTGGTGCCAGCATGGGGGACGGCTACGGGCCGATCGTGGTCGCCAAGCAACCGCTGTCAAAGGCTGATCTTTCTCAGAAAATAATTGCTATTCCAGGCACGCTGACAAGCGCTTTTTTGTCGCTGTCGCTCTGGCTGGGCCAGCCGTTCAAGCATGTGCTTGTGCCGTTTGATCAGATTCTCGATGTTGTCGAGGCCGGTCACTTTGCAGGCCAAGCCGTCGACGCCGGACTTGTGATTCACGAAGGGCAACTGACTTACCGCGAGCAGGGTCTTGATCTCGTGGTCGATCTGGGGGTCTGGTGGAAAGATCGCACCGGTCTGCCCCTGCCGCTGGGAGCCAACGGCATCCGTCGCAATCTAGGGGCTGACGCGATCCGAGAGATCACCCGCCTGCTTTCCGAGAGTATCAACTGGGGCCTCGACCACCGCGCTGAGTCGCTGGAATATGCCATGCAGTGGGGCCGCAATCTGGACCGTGAGCGAACGGACCGTTTTGTGGGGATGTATGTCAACGACTGGACTCGCGACTTTGGCGATGCGGGCCGAGCGTCTGTCAAACTCTTCCTTGACGAGGCCTTTGACGCAGGTCTCATCCCGCAGCGCATTGAACCCGAGTTCGTCGATTTTTGAGCCACAGACTGCTATCCAGCCGTTATGCCGTCAGGGCCTATGAATGCCCGAAATACGGCGGTTCGTTGCCGGGCTTCCACTTGATGTTGCAGCCGATGCTCGGCTTTTGCTCGACCAACGGCTTGCCGCCAGTCAGCAGACTCTCGAGTGCCATTCGCAGATCCCCCCCAGTGACAGGAATCTGACTGCCTGGACGACTGGAGTCGAGCTGACCACGATAGACAAGCGACCTGGCACCGTCGAAAAGAAAAAAATCGGGAGTGCAGGCGGCATGATACTCGTGAGCCACTCCTTGCGTGGCATCGTAAAGGTACGGAAAGAGATAGCCCCGTTCCTCAGCTTCGTGCACCATCTGTTCTGGAGAGTCTGATGGATGTGTGGCCACATCGTTCGAGCTGATCGCCACGATGCCGATACCCCGCGACAGGTAGTCGCGACCCAGAGCCGCTAATTGATCGGCGACGTGTTTCACAAACGGGCAGTGGTTGCAGATAAACATCACCACCGTACCTTGCGGGCCAGCCGCATCGGCCAAGCTCACCAGTCTGCCGTCGACATTGGGCAATTGGAAATCGGGAGCCTGCGTGCCGAGGGGGAGCATCGTGCTAGGAGTGCGGACCATTGGTATCTCCAGTTTAAGAATAAAATCGCTGAGGGGGAAACAAATGCTCTAGAAGTCTACCGTCGCAAGAACACCCGCCGCGCATTGGCTGTTGTCGTGGCGGCACATTTTTCCAGCGACTCGCCTCGGGCAATGGCCAGACACCTCGCTGTGTGCACCAGATGGGCCGGTTCGTTGCGTCGGCCCCGCAGTGGTTCGGGGGATAAGAAAGGACTGTCGGTTTCGATCAGCAGGTGGTCGGCCGGCACTGCGATAGCCACTTCCCGCAGTGCGGCAGACGAGCGAAATGTCACCATCCCGGCAAAGCCAATCATGCACCCAAGTTCCACCGCTTCGGCCGCCTCGGCCGCCGTGCCTGTAAAGGAGTGCAGGACAGCCACCAGCGGTCCTCGTACCATCGCTTCGCGGAGCATGTTCAGGCAGTCGCTGCTGCTGTTACGAGAATGGACCACCAACGGCAGGGCCAGCTTTTGGGCCATGCGAATGTGACGGTCAAAAAAATCCCGCTGCACCTCGTGAGGTGCCTGCTGGCGATACCAATCGAGGCCGGTTTCACCGATCGCCGCCACCCGACCAGAAGCGACCAATCGAGTGATCCGATCCCATTCGTCGGCGTCGATTTCAGCCACATCGTTGGGATGAATCCCCGCTGCGGCGACAAGGCCCGGTTCGCGGCCCGCCAATTCTGCTGCCGCTTCGCTGTCGGCGGCCCGCGTGCCAATGACCGTCATGCCACTGACACCCGCCGCCCGAGCCCGAGCCAAAATGTCTGGTAATTCCTCGCCATACCGCATCGGGTCGAGATGGCAGTGGCTGTCAAAATAATCCATTGCGAACCCCGTCAGTGGCAACTCTTTTTCAGTCCGTTTTATTCCCGTCAGAGGGTTCTTGGCCCACCGCAGTCTGGGTTGTTTGAACAAAACTTCGTTATAATCTGCTCCAGTATGTTCAGGTGCCCAAGCGTTGTTTTGCGAGCCTCGCTGGCCAGTTCAATCGCAATCGGATCAGGGCTGCCGGCAGCGAGAATGGCGTCGATTTGAGAGTTCTGACGGCGGCAGCCCGCCACGATTCTGGGGAGCAAAGATCGCAATTCTAAGTCGTGCAGCGAAGCAAACTGCAATGGGTAGGCGTGGCCCGGAATGGGAATGTCTCGCTCCTCGAGGATGATAGCCGTTCGTTCAATGATATTTTTTTGGTCGCCGACAAGGTCGGCCATGGCTAATTTGATCTCCTCGGGCCCGGGATACGACCAGATGCCCGAATCCGAGATGTACATCGCCAGCGATGAGTTGAGCAGTTTTAACAGGCTCACGAGCAAATCGCTGGTAGAGATGGGCATAGGCATGATGGGCATCTAACCTCAGACAAAAACCGTCGCGAATGAAACCGAGCATCGCGCAAAAATAGGAAACGCTAGGAAGAAAACGCACCGGCCAGTTGGGCGCAGGCATAAAGACCAGACCAGAACAGACCAAATACGACGACTGGCACGACCAAGGCCGTCACCACAGCCCCCGACAACGAAACCAACGATACCGATTCGCCTACCAGATCCGACGGTGGCGGATCGAATGTCATCACCTTGAGAATGCGCAAATAGTAAAACAGGCTGACGACTGTGTTGATGCCACCCACTACAAGCAGCACGAGCATCAGTGGCCGTTCGGCACTGGCTGTAATCGCTTCGACCAGCGATGAGAACACGAGGAACTTTGCGATGAATCCCGCCAGTGGTGGTAGCCCGATTAAGCTCACCAGCACCACTGCCATGGCGATAACGATGCCAGGACTGGAATAAACCAAGCCTGCGTAGGAACTGATTTCTTCGCTGCGAAGTTTGTTGCGCAACATCGCGACAATGGCAAAGGCCCCGAGATTCATAAACACATAGGTGCCCAGATAGAAGGCGACCGCACTGACTGCCGAGCGAGCACCAACCGGCGAGACACCAACCATGGCCACCGCGGCGGCAACGGCCATCATCAAATAGCCGGCATGGGCAATCGTGGAGTAGGCTAATAACCGTTTGACATTGGTCTGACCATAGGCTGCCAAATTGCCGAGCGTGCAGGTGAGGGCAGCCATCAGGCCAATCACATAGACGATGAAGTGCCGCGTTTCGGCTAGCGCCGCGATGGCCTGCGTCGACTCAAGCGATCCCTCTGTCCCGGCAGCCAGCACGGGGACTCCCAGCCCATAAGCCACTCGCAAGAGCAAAGCCACCGCTGCCGCCTTGCTGGCCACCGACAAAAAAGCACCGACTTCGGCAGCGGCTCCAGCAAAGACATCGGGACACCAAAAATGAAATGGCACAGCCGAGAGCTTGAATGCCAGGCCGACTGCCACCATCAGGCCACCCAAGGAAAGCACCATAATGCTGCCGCTATCAACGCCCGCACTGGTAATGCGGGCCAACTCAAGCGACATGCTGGGAAAGTGGCATGTGCCCAGAACACCAGCCAGCAGGCTCACCCCGTACAGCATGACGCCGGCCGCCCCCGCCCCATAGACGGCATATTTAATCGCCGCTTCAGAACTCGCCTTGCGGCCTTTGAGAAAACCCGCCAGCGCATAGGAAGGCACGCTGGCCATTTCGACAGCCATAAAGAGCATCAGCAAGTGGTTGGCCGACGCCATCAAACACATCCCCAATGCGGCGCCCAGCACGAGTGAGTAAAAGTCGGCGCCGTCCTCTCGATCGGGGATGCCCGATGCTTGAGTGAACAGAATGTAGAGCACTAAAAACCCGGTCAGTATGAACCGCACAAAGGCTGTCAGCGAGTCATAGACCAGCAGGCCTGTAAAGAGTTCCTGTCGCGTGGAGAGCGTTTCCCCAACGGCTCTAGCCATCGGCAACCACGGCGATCCGGGCAGACCGCGCAAATCGCACCAGGCAAACCAGAGGGCAAACGACACGCCGCCCAGTGCCACCATGCCGGAATTGAGTCGCCGCAAGAGGGGCGCAATTCTGCAGAGCAAAAGCAACACGACAGTTGTCGCCAAACAGAGTTCAGGCCGAAACAGCGGCAGCGACACATTGAGCGTGTCGTTGAGCGAAGCGGTGATCAGCGTTCCAAGATTCACGATCTCGATTTCCTTTTTCTGTTTTGCCTGAGCTGCTAACGAGACTCGCCTGAGGCATCCGCTTCGCTCCGAGTGAGAGCAGGCACAAGAGCGACAGCGGGGCCGGCTGATTGGTCGTGCATGCGAGTCCAGTTGGCCAGCGTTTCGACCTGTCGATTCACCGTGGGCGTGACATAATTGAAGAGGAGTTGTGGCGCCACGCCAAACACGATTGCCAGAAAAACAAGAGGTGCGGCAATCGAGAGTTCGCGGGGAGTGATCGGGGTCAAGGCTTCGCCATGTGGCCCCTTGTATTCCGCTCCCAGATAGACCCGCTGGATTGCCCAGAGAATGTAGGAAGCCGTCAGAATCACTGTAAAGGCCGAGATCACAGCCAACACGCGGCTGTAATTCCAACTCGAAAGCGTCACGAGCACCTCGCCTATAAAGCCGCACAGTCCGGGCAGCCCCAAGCCGGCAAAGAAGATGGCAATTGCCAGTCCACTGTAAACAGGCATGCGATTGAAGATGCCCCCAAACTCGTTGAGATTGCGGTGATGCACCCGGTCGTAGAGCACGCCCACCATAAAGAACATACCCGCTGAACTGATGCCGTGGGCCAGCATTTGAAACACCGCGCCATTGACGCCCTGCGCCCACGCATCCCAGCGGTATTCGTGTCCGGCCACCGCACTCCAAACACCAATGCCAAGCATCACATAGCCCATGTGACTCACCGAACTGTAAGCCACCATGCGCTTAAAATCTTTTTGCGCCAGCGCCGCAAACGCACCGTACACCATTGAGACAACTCCCAGCCCGCAGACCAGCCACGCTAGCGAGAGACCAGCACCCGGACAGATCGGATAGCAAATTCGCAAGATGCCGTAGCCACCGAGCTTGAGGAGCACGCCTGCCAGAATCATCGAGATTGGCGTCGGAGCCTCGACATGCGCGTCTGGCAGCCAGGTATGCACAGGCACCACAGGCACTTTAATCACAAACCCAATCAAGAGCAGCAAAAAAGCCCACATCTCCAGACTCATCCCCCAGACCTCTGAGGCCGCAAATGGGGAATTCCCCGACTGTCCAATCTGAGCCAGCGCCAGCAAATTAAACGTATGAATCGGCGCATCGGCCGCGCGAATGGCCGCGATCGCCGCATCGCGTGGGGCTGCTGCAATCGCTGGACTGACAACATGCGTGGCCAGCAACTGCTCGTCGGAGAGCGCTCGCAGGTCGCTGGCAAAATAGAGCATCAGAATTGCCAGCAGCATCAGCACACTGCCGAGCAGCGTGTAAAGGAAAAACTTAATCGCCGCATACTCGCGGCGTGGACCGCCCCAGATGCCGATCAAAAAATACATCGGCAGGAGCATGACTTCCCAGAATACGTAAAATAGAAAGAAGTCGAGCGACACAAAGACGCCAAGCATTCCCGTTTCAAGGAGTAAAAACAGAACAAAATAAGCCTTCACATGCCTGGTGATCGGCCAGCTTGCCGCCGCGGCCAACATCGAAAGAAACGTCGTCAAAACCACCAGCGGCATGCTGATGCCGTCGATGCCCAGCAGGTATTCAATGCCAAATGCCTCAATCCATGGCAGCTTGACGATTCCCTGCATTCCCGCCTCGCCAACCTGAAACTGAGCCGGCCCGATCGCCCCAAACAGCCCAGGCACAGCCATCCAGAGCGAGATCACAAAGACCACGGCCGTTGTCGCCAGCGCCACCCAGCGAACGAATTCCTCGCGTGCCTTGGGAATGATGGGCAGCGAGAGCAGAGCAGCCACAAGTGCCGGTAGAAAGACGATGGCCGAAAGAGGCCAGAAAGCGGGCTGTGAGAGAGCGTGCATCGGGGGCATGGCAAGAAATCCGTCGGGTGTTTTTGCTGGGACTAGAGTTTGAAAGCGAAGCGTTTGGGAGGATTGTTTCTGATTTTCTGAATGACTTGAGTTGATCGTTCCAGTGCTTGGATGAGTGGCTCTGTTTGAATGGGTCAATCAAGCTGCCAGCGAGGAACGCAAGAATAAACTCGCCAGCACAAACATTGCCACCGTTCCAATCACGATGAACATCACGTACTGGCGAAGGTGGCCAGTTTGGAGTTTTTTGAGTTCTACCCCTGCGATCCATGTAGCGCTGGCCGTAGCATTGACTAATCCATCCACAAGCGTGCGGTCGATCCAGGCATCGATGCCAGCCAATTGCCTAGCCGTCCAGGCAATGCCGTCGATGAGCTTGTCGATCACGCCCAGATCGATGCTACTGGCAAGGCTGGCTATGCCAAGCACGGGCTGGACAAAAATGGCCCCGTAGAGTTCGTCAAAATACCATCGCTGCTTGAAAAATGTGTAGATCGGACGAAACACCCACGCCACAGCCAGCGGCGAAAGAATCCGCCACACATACATCATCGCCGCCAGCAGCACACCAGCCGCAGCGGTAGCAAATGCTGCCAGCGTAGCCGTCTCGTGGATCGCTCCAACATGACTCTCGTGCTCAGCCGGAATCGTCAGACTGCCAAACAGATAGCCGCTTGTGACCGTGGCAGCCGTGCCAGCAGGTCGGGCCTGCTCCAGCATCGCAGCAATCCCAAAGCCACCCGGCAGCGACCAGCCAGCCACGATTGCCAGGATCGCAAGCGCCACTAGCGGCGCCACCATCACGCGTGGCGATTCGTGGGCATGTTCGGAAATGTGGGCGTCGCGAGGTTGGCCTGCGAAAGTCATGAACCACAGGCGAAACATGTAGAACGCTGTCAGGAAAGCCCCCCCGGCAGCCGCTGCAAAAAGAATCGAGTGACTTGGATTGGCCTGCGAAAAAGAGAGTGCCTGCGCGAGAATCGAATCTTTTGAGTAGTAGCCCGAGAGGCCGATCACAAAAGGCACGCCCGCCCCGATGATGGCCAGACATCCGACGAGCATCGTGCCGGCCGTCCACGGCATCACCTTGGCCAACCCGCCCATCTTTCGCATGTCGTTGGTGTGGCAGGCGTGGATCACTGATCCCGAACAGAGAAAAAGCAGGCTTTTGAAAAAGGCGTGCGTGAACAGATGAAAGAGTCCCGCCACCCAACCGCCTACGCCCAGCGCGAGCATCATGTAGCCGAGTTGGCTGATCGTTGAATAGGCCAGCACCTGCTTGATGTCGGTAGCCACCAGTGCGATCGTGGCAGCCAGAAACAGAGTGATGGCGCCTGTGTAGGCGATCACGAGTAAGACATCGGGCGTGAGCACGGGATAGAAACGCCCCATGAGAAACACGCCGGCTGCCACCATCGTGGCCGAATGAACGAGCGCCGAGACGGGCGTTGGCCCTTCCATGGCATCGGGCAACCAGACAAACAAAGGGAACTGCGCACTTTTCCCCACGCATCCGCAAAAGATGCCGATCCCAGCGACGAAGAGCAGCCAGCGACCGTAGCCCATCGCCCGCCAATCATCGACACGGTTGGCAATCTCACTGGCGCTATCTTCTGGTCGAGCGGCATGATCGAGCGTGATTTCGGCCACCCGATCGGCGGCCGCAAACTTCACCATGCCATCGGGCACCTGGAGGGCGTGATGCGTAGCCTCTGGTCGCACAAGGCTCAAGAGGCCCGGCCTCAGCGTTTCGATTCCCGCTGCATTTGGCCCACTGGAATCGGCGAAGTGCAGCGTGCCCAAAGCTCCCCACAGAGCCATCATGCCGATGATCATGCCGAAGTCACCAACGCGATTGACGATGAAGGCTTTGTTCGCTGCGTTTGAAGCACTCTGCCGCTCGTAGTAGAAGCCGATCAAAAACCACGAACAGATGCCGACGAGTTCCCAGAAAATGAATATCATCGCCAGATTGCCGGCAATGACGATGCCCAACATCGAAAAGCAAAACAACGACAGAGACTGAAAGAATCGGGAAAAGCGGCCGGGTCGATGGAAGTGGCTGCCGTCGGTCAGGTGCACTGTGTGGTCGGTGAAGTCGTGTAATTCATCGTGCATGTAGCCAGCGGCATAGATGTGAATGCAACTGGCGATGAAGGTCACCACCACAAACATCAACACTGTCAACGCATCGATGTACCAGCCGATCGAAAGTTTGAGGGCACCACCTTCGTACAGCGTGTACCAGTCGCCAGAGTAGGCCGGTGGCAACGGTTGGGCGTGGCTATCAGCGTGGCTATCAGCGTGGCTATCGCTGGCCGCATGCGAGTCGTGCGCTACGGCCTGCACGGGATGAACGCTCAGCCAAGTGCCGAGGGCCGCCAGCGAAAGGGCCAAGGAAACGACGATGGCGGCCGTTGCCACCCCTGCCGAACTCTTGCCATGCGGTCCCATCCGCGGCCCAAAAAAAAGGATTGCGACAAATGACACCAGCGGTGTGAGCCACGCGAGGCCAAGCAGCAGCGGGAGAGTTGAGGCTGGATCCATGGTCGGGTTCTACAAGCTATTTCTGTTTTATTTTTATTAAATTCAATGGACAGGAGCGGGGCAACGCGTAGCCCAAACGGCAACCGCGACGGGTTTCTCTCAGCCTTGCAGGTCGTCAGCTTGATCGATATCGACAGTCGAGTGGTTGTTGTAAAAATTAAGCGTGATCGCCAGCGCCACGGCGGCTTCGGCGGCGGCCAAAAGGATGACAAACAGAGCGATCGCCTCGCCATCTAATCCAATGGAGGCCGAACCCTCACCGCGGAGGTAGGGTGAACCGAAGGCGATAAAGTTGACATTGGCGCCATTGAGCACCAGTTCAATGCCCATCAAGATGCCCAGGGCATTGCGCTTGACCGCCATGCAGACAACGCCAGAGGTAAACAGGATCGCCCCCACTACCAGATAGTGAGTCACGCTGACAGGATCGCTCAAAACACCACTGGCAAAAAATCCGGCGGCACAAAGAGGGGCGGTTGGATTCATGAACGCCCCCCCGTGGTGGCAGCATCGGCACCGGCCGTCTCAATACCCCGTGGAATTCGCCGCCGTTTGGCACGAGCTAGATAGGCCGCTCCGACCAACACCACGAGCAGATGCACCGAAACGATTTCAAAGGGCAAGAGATAGCCGCTCCGAATGGAAGCCGCGGCCGGCGTAGCGGTGGGATCATCGTCGACACGCACGCCTAAAAGGGCCATTCCCAAGGGGGTTGCCGAAGGGGCCACCACAAGGCCCATTGCCGGCCGTCGCCAAGAATCGACGGAAAATGCCGCTAAGAGCAGTACCATCAAGAGTGCCGCACCGACGATGCCACCCAGCACCTTATCGCTCGATGGTGTGCGAATCGAAACAAACGGCGACTGAGCCGTGAGCATCACGCCAAACACCAGCAGCACAAGCGTGCCGCCAACATAGATCATCAACTGCATCGCGCCGACAAAATCAGCACCGGCTAAAAAGAAGATTCCGGCTGTCGCACCGAGCGAGAGAACCAAGTAAAATGCCATTCGCACAACATTGTCTGTCAGCACAACGGCCACGGCACACGCGCAGGCCGCAGTGGCAAACAGGTAAAAGAGCAGCGAGTGCCAGTTGATGGCCGCCAGCAATACCATCCCCGTCATGCCCAGAGAGTCTCCCGGCAAGGTTCCCATCATGGCTGCACCTGACTGACTTGTGACACAGGCCCGCTAACCGTCGCCCGACCTCCAGGCCCTTCCAGCCAACCTTCGCGAATCTCGCCGGCCGGCCGCGATAGACCGCGAATCACTCCGCCCGGCAGCAGCAACTGCCAGAACATCGCGCCGACAAACATGACAGCGGCGATCGGCGTGCAGTATTTTAGGCAGGTTGTCATCACCTGATCGATGCGCAGTCTGGGCAGCGTCCACCGTATCCACATCATCACCAGCACGCCCAGCGTGGCCTTGCCCATCAGATTGGCACAGCCCGCCAACCGCACAAAATAGTTGGCCGTATCACCCGTGCCTTCAGAAAGGCCCAGCAGTGTGGCCACTGGGATCGGCCCGTTCCAGCCGCCCATGAATAAAATCGCCGCCAGTGCGCTGACTAAATACATTGAGCCGTATTCAGCCATAAAGAAGAAACTCCAGCGGAGTCCCGAATATTCAGTGTGGAATCCGGCCACGAGCTCGCTTTCGGCCTCGGCCAGATCAAACGGCGCTCTGTTGACGCTCGCGATGGCACATGTCACATAGACCCAGAAGATCACAAAAGTGAACGGGTCGTGAAAGAGATACCAGTTGATGAACCATCCTGCCTGCTTTTCGGCAATCGTGACCAAATCCATGCTGCCGGCCAGCATCACCGGCACAACCACGCACATTCCCAGCGGAACCTCATAGCTGACAACCTGTGCCGCCTCTCGCATGGCGCCAAACAACGACCACTTGGACGCCGACGCATAGCCGGCCAAGATCACTCCAAAGACTTCGAGGCCGAGAACGGCAACAACGAAAAACACCCCAACATTGAGTCTCTGGCCGACAAAATCAAAGGCAAATGGAAGCGCAATAAACGCACAGAACGAGGCACAGAAACTCACGTAGGGGGCCAAACGAAAAAGCATTCCATCGGCTCCATCGGGCATCAGATCTTCCTTGGCTAAGAGTTTGATGCCGTCGGCGAGCGACTGCAGCCAACCAAAGCGACCGCCGGTGCGGGTGGGCCCCAGACGGTCTTGAATCCGCGCGGCAATCTTGCGTTCCGCCCAGATAAAGACAAGCGCTCCGCCAGCGATCACATTGAGCACCAAAAATGCCGCCACACTGGCCGTGAGAGTCCACGCCAGCCACTCGGGCAGTCCGACGGTAGTGATCAGAAAATCGGCCATGCAAAGCCCTGCAAAACAGTCCCGGATCGGGGCGCCGCTGCGGCACAATCCTCGGTCAAAATGCCTTTTTCCCGTTCTGAAACCGACATCGTGAAAATTCGCACGAAGTGTGACCGAAGTCGGCTGGCTTCACAAGTACCGGCCGCAAAAAACGCAAAAAAGAGAGGCCTGCAGCATGATTTCCTAAAAAGTCTAAGCCCCGACCTGAGCTAGGGTTTGGGTTCATTCTGGGGAATGGTTTTCGGACTGCCAACGAAAATCGACTGCTTGTAGCGACTGCTAGGATCGTCTGACGCAATGATAAAAAAGAGATGCCTGATGATCACTTAAAAACTTCAAGGACATGTATGAAACGCCTGTTAATTGTCACTTTTCTTCTGTTTGTCGGATCACCTGCATTCGCTGAGGACGAAGACCTCCATATGCAACTGATGCGAGCGACGGTAAAGATCAGCCACGACCAATCGACTGCCAGCGGATTTATTCTGTTCAAAGGCCAAGAAGAGGGCTATGTCCTCGTGACCGCGGCACATGTTTTTGAGAAGACACCAGGGTTCGAGACAACCGTGGTGTTCCGCAGCAAGGTAGCGGAGGGGGAATATAAGAAGGAGCCCACACAACTCGTCATCCGAAAAAATGACCATTCGCTGTGGCAGAAGCATCCAACCGAAGATGTTGCCGCCATCGCCGTTGTGCCGCCGCAGAACGCCGACTTCTCCGTGATCTCGACCGCTCTCCTTGCCACGGACGACTCGCTGCGAAAGCAGCAGATATCTCCCGGCCAACGCTTGGCAATCCTTGGGTATCCACACCGGGAAGAAGGAAGCGAGGCGGGCTTTGCGATACTCCGGGATGGACCGATATCCACATTCCCTCTGCTACCAACGGTAAAGACGAAAAACTTTTCTGTGAGTACAAACACGTTTGAGGGGGATAGCGGTGCCCCGGCCTACCTTGTTCAAATGAACAAGGTTCGTGACTCCGACCTGAAACCAATTGTAGGCATCGTTACCGGCCAAAGGATGCTGGACGAAGACTTGAAAACGCTTTACGGCAGCACAACTCTACGACACCGTTTTGGGCTTGCAATTGTCGTCCACGCATCGTTCATCGCTGAAACGATTGACCTTCTCATGGATTCCAGATCGAAGCGTTCGGAATGACGCAAGCCGCAGGGCCTCCTTCATTCCGTCATTTCCGCGAAGGCGGGGATCGGCGCAGCTGTTTGATCCCGTGCACCGCTGCTGGGCTCCATGCGTAGCCGCTGGGCAAAGCGGCGGCGAAATGCAACGGCTCAGGCAAGCGCTCTCACCGGTCGATCTCACCCATCACGATGTCGAGACTGCCCACGATCGCTGGAACGTCAGCAATCAGACAGCCCCGGCAGAGCTCGTGCACCACCGAAAGATTGGAAAAAGAACTCGAACGGGCCCGAGCCCGCCACGGAATCGCCGAACCGTCGCTGACCAGATAAAATCCCATTTGACCCTTCGGGCATTCTGTCTCTAAATAGGCATCTCCGGCCGGAATTTTTTCGAACAGTTTGAGGGGCTCGCCCAGCGGGCCCTTGCAGGCGGCGTAGCGGTCAATCGCCTGCCGCACCAGATCCATCGACTGCACCACCTCCAGCATCCGCACAAAAAAGCGATGCCAGCAGTCGCCCAGCACGGCATCGATCGGCACCGCTGGATAGGCATGATCGCGCGGGTAGTGCCCATTTTTTTCAACGGCCACCTCAAAGGCATAGCCGTCATACATTCCCGTGTAGATACTCTCGCCGTCGCGTCGCAGGTCTTGATCGACGCCGCTGCCTCGCAGCACAGGCCCGGAACAGCCATAGTCGATTGCCATCTCGCGAGAGAGCACGCCGATGCCACCAGTCCGCTTGATAAAGATCGCATTGGTCGTCAAGAGAGCGTGGTATTCCTGAATCACCGGTTCAAACTGATCCAGAAAAGCCTCGCACTTTTCGAGCCAGCCAGGCGGCAGATCGGCCGTCAGACCACCGACTGTGATATAGCTGTAAGTCAGCCGAGCGCCGCAGGCTTCCTCAAAAAGATCGAGGATTTTCTCTCGTTCGCGAAAGGCGTAGAGAAACGGGCTGAAGCTGCCTAGATCGAGGCCGTAGGCACCCATGCCGACCAAGTGGCTGGAGATCCGCCCAAGTTCTGTAATCAAGACGCGGAGATGGCGGGCCTTCTCGCTGACCTCGTGCCGCATGAGTTTTTCCACGACCAGAGCCCAGCCGAGATTCATGTTCATCGCAGCCAGATAGTCCATTCGATCGGTGTAGGGGATCCATTGCCGAGCGCTCAGATTTTCACCGATCTTTTCTGCGCAGCGGTGGAGGTAACCGATGTGGGGTTCCAGTTCCGAAACCACTTCGCCGTCGGTGCGCAGCACCAACCGCAACACACCATGTGTGCTGGGATGCTGCGGCCCCATGTTGACGAGCATTTCGTCAGTGCGAACGTCAAACTCAATGATCCGCGGATCGTCGTCGATGAGATGTGCCATACGATTCCTGTCAGCGTTTTCTACATGTGATTCGATGTGGTTCTGGCGAACGACTGCTGCGATGAGCGCGGCCGCTGCTACTTGGCCCGGATGCCGTGGTAGTCCAGTGGCATCTGATAATCTTTACGCAGCGGATAGCCTTCCCAGTCTTCGGGGCAAAGGATGCGACGCATGTCTGGGTGGCCTGTAAATTCGATGCCGGAAAGATCATAGACCTCCCGCTCGTGCCAGTCGGCAGTTCGCCAGACACACGCCACGCTACCCACCTCGGGCAACTGCCCGGGCAGATCATCTTTCCAGCGAGGCAGTTTCACTTTGAGCACGAGGCTCACGCGCGAAACAGTGCTCCAGAGGTGGTAGACCAATTCGGTGTGGGGCTGCCAACTGACTTTTGCCGCCTTCTTTGCATCGGGCTCAAACCAGTCGATCGCCGTAAGGCACTCCAGCGAGTCAAACCGCGAGTCGCTCGAATTCTTCAGCCAGCGACAGACATCAACGATCCGTGCCGCAACCACTTCCACCCACGGATCGATCACATCCAGCGCGGTCCCCAGTACGGCCCCGGGAAAAGCTGCTTCGAGTTTTTCCAGAAACGCCGGGCCACGCATAGATGCACCTGTTGAAAAATGACGGACAAAAATTGGAGATTCAAAACAAGCTGAAAAAACGCCTCAAACGAACTGCTACTTCGCCACGAAACGCTCAGCAGAGACAGCCCGCACCCAGTCGAGGTCACCACGGTTCCAGACATAGGCAAAGCCCACGAGCAAGACGGCAAAGAATGCGGCCATGTCGACGACCGCCGTGCGGGCCAAGAGTGAACCGGCTCGCGTCACCGCCCACTCCCCCTGAGCAACCGACTGACTGCGTTCCCCTCGAGTCTGCTCAATCATCCGCAGAGTGGCGGCATCGGGCACAAACTCCGGCACGGTCGGTTGGCGAATGCCGAGTTCTTTGAGCAAGCCGGTGGCCGCAGGCGAAAGGCCGACAATCCCGTCACCAGCCACCGATCCTGCGCCTGTGACTGCAGAGGTGGCTGCAATGCTTGTGTCGACGGAATCAGCCACTTGCTGCACGGTGACGAGCCCAGGATCCGACAGTTGCACGGCTTTGCCAAACACAGTGGCCCAAGGAAAAAATAGCGCCACTTCCACATCAAAGATAATGAACAATAGGGCGACCACATAAAACCGCAGATCAAATTGCACAAAGCTGGAGCCGATCGCTGGCTCGCCGCATTCGTACACCTCAAGTTTTTCGACATTGGGCAACCGTGGACGGACAAGCCAGCCCACCAGCAAATTGACGCAGAGAAATGCTCCGCCCACAGCCACAAAAAGAGCCACGTAGCCCGCGATTAAAACCGGATGGATGGAAGAGGATTCGTTCATAGGGGCTCTTGTCTCGAACTGGATTACTGATTTGGACCGCCATGCACCGGTTCCACAATCACTTTGGAGGCAGCCACGGCCGTTGGATTGATCGTTGATCGGCCCCAGGCGACCTCCACGGGCAGTCGGGCAAAATCTACGATCGTGCCATCGCGGCTGTAGCAACTCAAATCGTGCGAGGCACCCATGAAAATGCAATCAACCGGGCACGGTTCAACGCAGAGGGCGCAGAACATGCACTTCGAGTAGTCAATAGCAAACCCACTGACGCGAAAACCCTTGCCATCAGTGACGCGTTCCTTGCCGATATAGATGCAATCGACCGGACAGGCCTTGGCACATTGGTCGCAGGCGATACAGGTCGTCAGATCGAAACGATGAAAACCCCGATAGCGGGACGCCACCGGCACCGGCAATTCTGGATACTCAAAATGCTCGGTGAACGTGCGGCGATTTTGATTGTAGGTGCTGCTAAAAACTCGCAGGGTCACGAGCATTCCTTGCAGCACCGTGCGAACGGCCGAAAATAGATTGCGAAACCATTCTCTCATTCTCTTGTCTCTCTCGTCGTGTCGCCCAAGGTGTGCCCGGCAGAGTTTTTTGAAAAAGATTTCATCTCTGCCGTGAGTATAGAGAGACGATCGTCAGCAACAAGATGCAGTTGGGTTTTCCGTACCGAAACCGGTTATGGGTTAGTGATTTTCGCCTGAAGCGCGAGTGTCCTCCTGGCGACCGGGCGGTTGTTCGGCCGAATGACCAGTTCTGCTTTAAACGCCTAAACAGCGGAAAAATGCCGGTTAGGCAACTGAAAAATATGCCTTTCGGGCTCCCGAAAGGCATCCCTTTGCTTGACGAACCGACCGAAACCTTTATAGTTAGGGAGGTTGGGCTGTGGCCGGTCGGCGTCAGCGGCAAGGAAGAATCTATGCTGGTTCTGTCTCGGAAAAAAGACGAGAGCATCGTCATCAACAACGATATCACAATCGTTGTGGTGGAAATTCGTGGTGATAAAGTGCGTTTGGGCGTTGAAGCTCCCAAAGAAGTGCCTGTGCATCGGCGCGAAGTCTTTGATGCGATCGCTCGGGGCGAACCCGTCGACGCCAAGGTTGCTTCTGGTGTGCGGACTGCTGTGGTTATTGATCACGAAAAATCGACGACAGAAACCGTTTCTCCGCTGGTAAAGCCTGCCGTTGCTCCAAAAGTGGACTAGCTTTTGACCGCGACAACGCCGCTACTGGCCTAGGCAGTTGCGGTGCCAGCGATGTCGGGTATGTTCTTACCCATCTGCTTGCTTGGCTAGCCGCACGTGCTGGAGACATGTCGATAACGCCCGTTGGCCTTTGATGATATGGATGGAAACTTTCGTGGAGCTTATTGTTTTCAGTCCAGACCGTTGTCTAAAATTTTTCTGTTCGAGTGTGGATTTTTTGGCTTCAAGTAGGCCCCGTCGTCTAGTGGTTAGGACACTGGCCTTTCACGCCTGTAACACGGGTTCGAGTCCCGTCGGGGTCATTTTAAAAACTGTTCTGAGCGGGAGTGATCGTTAGAACCGCCCGTCGATCTCATGACTGACAAAGCGACAAATAACACTCCAATTCTAAACAACGCCGTCGAGGCCCAACCGCTGGCAACCACCACTCTGCCTGCTCCAGAACTCGGGCCGGCAATCCTGCCCACAGAATCTGCCTACGATGCCGTCTTACTCGTCTCATTTGGCGGGCCGGATGGGCCAGACGATGTGATTCCGTTTCTGGAGAATGTGCTCCGTGGCCGTAATGTGCCGCGTGAGCGAATGCTTGAAGTTGCCGAGCACTACAACCACTTTGGCGGCATGAGCCCGATCAATGGCCAAAATCTTGCCTTGTTGACGGCTTTACGAGCAGAACTTAATCGCCGCGGTCCACACCTGCCGGTCTACTGGGGCAACCGCAACTGGCATCCGCTGCTCAGCGACACGCTCCGCGAAATGGCTGACGCTGGCGTAAAGCGGGCCATTGCGTTTGTGACGAGTGCCTACAGCAGTTACTCCGGTTGCCGGCAGTATCGAGAAAACATCGCAGCAGCCTGTGCAGACCTTGGCGAATGTGCGCCGCAGGTTGACAAAATCCGCGTGTTCTTTAACCACCCAGGATTCGTGGGTCCGATGGCTGCCAACGTGACCCGCGCCTTAGAGCATTTTCCAGCGGATCAGCGGTTGGATGTGCCGGTGCTCTTCACCGCGCACAGCATCCCGACATCGATGTCCGATTCCTGCCGGTATCTTCAGCAACTCACCGAGACTGCGCGACTGGTAGCGGCTGAAGTAGGAGTCAGACACTCCAATCTCGTTTTTCAAAGCCGCAGCGGACCACCCACGCAACCGTGGCTTGAGCCAGATGTCTGCGACGCTATTCGAGCGTTGCACCAGCAGGGCCAGACGCGCCTGGCCATCGTGCCAATCGGCTTTATCTCTGATCACATGGAAGTGCTTTATGACCTCGACACAGAGGCCGCCGATCTCTGTCGATCGTTGGGCATCGACATGGTGCGAGTGGCGACGGTCGGCACCGACCCATCCTTCGTGAGCATGCTGCGCGACCTGATCGCCGAGCGTGCTTGGAATCAGTCCGGTCGCTCGGCCATCGGCAGCCTGCCAGCCAATCACGATGTCTGCCCACTCGACTGCTGCCCGGCCCCGCTGGCGCGGCCGACCGAAAGAAAACGAGGCGATCAACCTTCCGCAGATCAACCGGTCGCACAGCGGCCTCTGTGCCAATGATACGTGAGACACCTGCCTTTCCCCTATGAGACTAGAGGGCGCAGGAGGACAGGACATGGAGAACCACAAGATGTTAGGAACCCAAGAGGCGTTAGTGGGCCCAACGGAAGGAGGGCCAGGCCCGACTGGAGTTCCGCCCACCAACGCGGCCGCCGCAGGGCCGAGAGGGAGTGGGCTCACAGGAGCGGCTAGCAACGGTCACAAGCGACCCGATCCCGCGGTGCCGGAGAAGCCCGTGCGTCGGCGGTTTGATGCCGAGTACAAGGCCCGCATTCTGCGAGAAGCAGATCAACCCACGCAGCCGGGGCAACTCGGTGCCATGCTGCGTCGCGAAGGTCTCTACGGGTCGCACCTTTCGATGTGGCGAAAGCAAACGGGACGAGGCAGCGCTCGCCGGCCTCACGCCTAAGCGTCGGGGAAGGAAGCCTGACCCGAATGCGCAGCTCATGAAAAAGCTTCGTCGGACGGAGGCCATTCTCTTTCGTCCAAAAAAACTCTCCTAGATCAACGGGGATCGAGTTGCCGCCAAACGACAACGTGAACGAGCCATGATCGCCATCGAGGAACTCTCCCCCTCCGTGGGAACAGCAGCCGCGTGCGCCGCCATCTGCGTGCCGCGGGCAACGGTCTACAGGCGCCGTCTGCCTGCGGTTGCGACCGCGATAGAAGCCACGGCCAAAGCCGCCACTGGAATTGAACGGAGAAGAATGCCGGCAAGTCCTAGACATCCTCCACAGCGAGCCATTCGTCGATAAAGCTCCGGCCTAAACCTACGCGAAACTTCTGGGGCCAGCCAAATGGACCTACTACTACCTCTCTGTGATCCTCGACATCTAGAGCGGCTAGGTCGTGGGATGGATGCTCGCCCACCGGGAGTCTCAGCATCTCGCCGCACGATTGATTCGCGAGACGCTGATCAAGGAGGGCATTCCCCACCGATCAACTGACGATTTCATAGTGACCGTGGCCAGGCCATGCGGTCCCAGGCCGTCGCGCAACTGCTAGCCACCCTAGGCGTGACCAAGGCCGACCCTATGTCAGCGACGACAACCCGTTCTCAGAGAGCCAGTTCAAGACGTTGAAATACCGACCCGACTTCCCAAGCCGCTTCGCCAGCCACGAACATTGCCTCGACCATTGCCCGAGGATTCTTTCACTGGCATAACGACGAGCACTGCCACTGGAGGCATTGGCCTCCTGACCCCGGCTGTTGTCCACGCCGGCAGCAGAGGTATGGATCAATCCGCCTAAAAATCGCCCACACGTTCGCACACTCGGACGAACACGCTACAGTAATTTCGTTCAGCAAGTGTCTCAAAGTCATTGACACGTTCCGGCCAGCATGAGACTCGTTGTGGCCAATTCTCTTCTTGACACGCCGAACCCCACTAAGGGCCGCGAACATGTCACGCTCGTGCATGGCTTCCTGGCCAACACTCTGATGCTTTTCTATCTTCGGCACAGGCTCCGCGATGCTGGATTTCAAACTCGGGCCTGGGGCTACCTCAATATGTGCTGCTCGATACGGCAGCACGCTCAGCGGTTTGCCTGCGAACTTCAGAGCCTCGATGCCGATCCCGGCATTGCGACAATTCATCTCGTGCTGCACAGTATGGGAAGTATCATTGCCCGCGCGGCGCTTGAGCAATTTCGGCCCCATAAATTGGGGCGACTGGTGATGCTCGCCCCGCCCAATCGGGGCTCATTTGCAGCCACGCGAGCGATGGCTGCCTGGGGCGGTCTGTTCAAGCCACTCCGTGAACTTTCCACTGCCAGCGATAGCTTCGTCAATCGCTTGAGCATGCCTGACGATGTGGATATTGGAATCATCGCGGCGCGGTACGACTTTCTCGTCTCGCTCGAGAGCACGCGACCTGATGTGCCGCACGCCCATGCGATTTTACCGTGTCTGCATTCCAGCCTGCTGTTTCGCCGCGATTCAGCCGATCTGATCGCGATGTTTCTCAAGCAAGGCTCCTTTGGGCATAACTGCCAGATCTCGACTCCGCAGGCTTCCCCGAGTGCCTTACCGGCTCAGGCAGGCTCTCAGATGGAACCCCTTTCGGGAAACGCCCTGAGCAGAAGCGATGGGGCTGTGCCCTGATGACCAACCGCCATCCACGACCACTGGGCAAGAGCACTGTGACGGTTTCCCCATTAGGGCTCGGCTGCTGGCCCTTGGCTGGCATGACGCGATCTGGCATCACACCCGCTGCTGCCGTCGCCACAGTCGCGGCCGCCGTCGACGCCGGCATCACGCATTTCGACACCGCCTATTGCTACGGCGAGAATGGCGAAAGCGAATTGGCCATTGCCGAGGCGATCCGGGGCCGACGGGCCGATGTTATGATCGCTAGCAAGTGCGGGATTCACTGGGAGCCTGGCCGCGTGCAAACGGTCGACGGTCGGCCGCAGCGGATCCGTGCAGAAGTTGAGGAGAGCCTGCGACGGCTCGACACCGACTACCTTGACCTCGTCTACCTGCACGCCCCCGACCCTCGGATTCCGATTGAGGAGTCGGCCAGCGAACTTTCACGCCTACTCCAAGCAGGAAAAACCCGCGCGGTTGGTACATCGAATGTATCTGTCGATCAATTGCAGCGGTTTGCTCTCAACTGCCAGGTCTCTGCTTGCCAGTTGCACTACAACATGCTGCAACGCGAGATTGAGGCCGAGATTCTGCCCTGGTGCCGCGATCACAGCGTCGCAATGATTGTCTACTGGCCACTGATGAAAGGTCTCTTAGCCGGAGAGATGCGGCGCGATCAGCTTTTTCCAGCGTCCGACAGCCGCCACAAATACCCGATGTTTCAGGGCGACGAGTTTCAGCGCAATCTCGACTTTGTCGAGGCTATTCGACCCGTGGCCGTGCGGCTCAACTGCGATCTTTCCAATCTCGTGCTGGCGTGGACGACAGAGCAACCGGGTGTCAGTAGCGTGTTGTTTGGAGCCACATCTCCAGAACAGTCGCGGGCCAACGCGCAGGCGTTTGAGTGTCACCTCGACGATGCTGCAAGACAGACAATCGCGACTGCAATCAAAGCCCGAGGCACTGTTGCTAGCCGCAAAGCTGTCTAGTCACTTGACCGCAATGCAGCCGACAAACCAGCGACACAAATACGACCGCCTCCGCTGCGACGACCGCCTCCGCTGCGACGACCGCCTCCGCTGCGACGACCGCCCACGCTGCGACGACCGCCCACGCTGCGACGACCGCCTCCGCTGCGACAACCGCCTACGCAGCGACAACCGCTTGCGCTTAAGCGCCGACGGTCTCCGGCTGTACGGCAGCAACGCTGACATACGATTGCCGCACCTTGAGGCATGTCTGCCGAAACGATTCTGGTCGGCTAACACCCGACAGTCGCAGCGTTTCAATCGGTCCACGGCGAAAGACAAGATCGCCCGCCGCATACCACTCCTGCCCAGGACGAACCAGCAGATCAATCGCATCAAAGCGGGAGAGTTCAACAAAACGCTCAACATGCGGGTTCACTCCGCGCTCGATGATCACGCGACGATTGGTCAGTCGGTAACGGCGGATCGCCCATGGCAGACGCATCGAAAGGTAGAGCATCAAACCCAGCGGCATGCTCGCCAAAAGCGCCACCCGACCCACGGTGATCACTCCGAAGCCTGCTCGGATTCGAAACAGTCGTCCGAGCCACTGTCCAAGCGCAGTCGCAGCGACTGAAGGCCAGACCGTCATGACTGTTGCCTCGGAAACGGCTGGAGGATAAACACCGGCGATCGAATGAACGACTGAATGCGTGGACTGTGTCATCAGTGAATCACATATTTTAAAAGGTGGTCGGTTGGCAATCGCGTGAATCGCGCCTGCGGTGAGCACGAAATCGTACCTCACCCTCGAACGAACAAAAGGGGAGAGTCCTCGGCCAGCATCTCCAACCCACAATAAAAAAACCCGCTGGAGCTCAGCCGAGCCCCAGCGGGTCCAAATTCTTTAATTTTCTGGCAGTTTGCCGATGTCGAAGATTGCTCTCACGACTCAACGGATCTCTTTTGGCGGCATCCTCATCATTCGATCGCGTAGCCTAAACCACGCAACCTGAAAGAGAGGCACGATCGTCTCCACAATCTTTTGAACCTGAAGCTTTCCGCACAGTGGTTATGACCACAATCAGTTTACACCGAATGGCCATCCACCGAGCGTTCCACTATCAGGGTGCCACCGCAGGCCCGAAGGCTTGCACGCTCAACGGCGTGATGCCGAAGAACTGGTGACGGTATCCTTAGAAAGGAGGTGATCCAGCCGCAGGTTCCCCTACGGCTACCTTGTTACGACTTAGTCCCAATCGCAGAGTTTATCTTAGACGCCTGGCTCCTTGCGGTTACCTCGGCGGCTTCGGATACCCCCCACTTTCGTGGCTTGACGGGCGGTGTGTACAAGGCTCAGGAACACATTCACCGCGGTATGCTGACCCGCGATTACTAGCGATTCCAGCTTCATGCAGGCGAGTTGCAGCCTGCAATCCGAACTAGGGCACGATTTTTGGGATTTGCTTGCTCTCGCGAGTTTGCGTCCCTTTGTGCGTGCCATTGTAGGACGTGTGCAGCCCTAGTCATAAGGGCCATGAGGACTTGACGTCATCCCCACCTTCCTCCGGTTTAACACCGGCGGTCTCACTAGAGTCCCCACCATTACGTGCTGGCAACTAGTGACAAGGGTTTCGCTCGTTAAGCGACTTAACGCGACATCTCACGACACGAGCTGACGACAGCCATGCAGCACCTGTGTATGTTCCACCCGAAGGCGTGGCCCTACTTTCATAGGGTTAATCCATACATGTCAAGACTAGGATAAGGTTCTTCGCGTAGCCTCGAATTAAGCCACATCCTCCACCGCTTGTGTGAGCCCCCGTCAATTTCTTTGAGTTTCAGCCTTGCGACCATACTCCCCAGGCGGAGCACTTAACACTTTCGCTACGACTGAAAGGCTATGGAGGACCCTTCAATCAAGTGCTCATCGTTTACAGCTAAGACTACCGGGGTATCTAATCCCGTTTGCTACCTTAGCTTTCGTGCCTCAGCGTCAGAAAAGACCCAGTAAGCCGCCTTCGCCACCGGTGTTCCTCAAGATATCAACGCATTTCACCGCTCCACCTTGAGTTCCGCTTACCTCTGTCTCCCTCGAGCACGGTAGTTTTGAATGCAGTTCCTCGGTTGAGCCGAGGGCTTTCACACCCAACTTTCCGCACAGCCTACGCACCCTTTAAGCCCAGTAATTCCGAATAACGTTCGTACGGTTCGTCTTACCGCGGCTGCTGGCACGAACTTAGCCCGTACTTCCTCCACGGATAGGT
>Ga0209702_10003422_pt1 | contig 25075 bp, 20 predicted proteins | sample FRY01_FD_187210 | JGI IMG/M metagenome (GOLD analysis project Ga0209702, IMG submission 187210) | Freshwater microbial communities from Lake Fryxell liftoff mats and glacier meltwater in Antarctica - FRY-01 (SPAdes) (version 2) | ecosystem: Environmental > Aquatic > Freshwater > Ice > Glacier... | reverse complement strand
GCCCGGTCCAACGCCGCATAGCCACGCACTGCCAGCCCTTGGCGGCGACACACAAGACATTGACTCAGCTCCGGCGTGTTGCCGGGGCCCGACGGTGTTTCCCGATTCCAACCGAGGCGTAGGAACCGAGAAACACCGCACGGATGAGTTCAACTCCGGGTTGGAGCAGACTCATCAAGGAACAAACGTCGGGGCGACACGATTCGAACGTGCGACCTCTACGTCCCGAACGTAGCGCTCTACCAGGCTGAGCTACGCCCCGATTGGTGCGGTAAAATTTTCCGCACAAGGAAGAGATAGAAAGAGACTACCTGACGGTAAGGAGCGCAACAACCGCGCTGTTTCTCAAGCCTTGTTGAGCGGGTCTGTTCACTCAGGCGGTTGCCAGAGAAGGCAGTGTCACGGCGATATCGATGCCGTCAGGACGCCAGTCGATCAGTTCCATTTCGGCGGTGCGACGGCCGCGAAACTCGTTGATCTTTGGCTTGAAGGCGACATGAAATGGCTGCCCGGGCGGCGGCAGGTGATCGAGCCACTCAAACGCCCCAAACGCGACGGCGCGAACTTTGACACCATGCTGCACAAGTTGCATGGAAAGGTGCCGGCCGTCGGCGCCGATTTTGCGAGGAACTTCTGCGAAGTGGACGCTTGAAGCGCAGAGAATCGGGCGGCGGTTGCCATTGCCAAACGGTGCCAGCCGATCGAGCTGCATAACGGTGTCGAGCGTGAGGCCGGCGAGTGTTGTCTCGCCGTCAATCGCGATCTGCGGCCGTCGCAGTTCTTGAGGCAGCCTGGCATCAACGGCCGCCAGAAAGGCTGCGCGGAATGCAGGAATCTTGTCGTCTTCGATCCGCAGACCTGCGGCTGCGGCATGGCCGCCGCAAGTCAGGAGGTGTTCGCGACAGGCCACGAGCGCCTCGTGGACATCAAACCCCGGCACGCTGCGCAAACTCCCAATCGCCGGTCGGCCCTGATGCTCGTCCTGTGAAATCATGACCACCGGCCGGTGAAACCGTTCGGCCAATCGGCCGGCCACGATGCCGATCACGCCCGCATGCCAGCCGCGTTCGGCGAGGACTAAGGCTGCATCAACCGTGGGGTCAAACTGTTCCTGCACCTGCTTGGTCGCCGCCAATTGGATGCTGCGTTCGATCGTATCTCGCTGGCCGTTGAGTTCGTGAATCCAATCGGCCAGTTGCACGGCTCGGGCGGCATCGGAGGTCGTTAAAAGTTCGATGCCAAACGCCGCCTGACCCAGCCTGCCGGCCGCGTTGAGTCGTGGCGCCAGTCGAAATGCCACATCTTCGCTCTCCAGTTGCGACTTCTCGTGAAGTTTCGCCAGTTCTAGCAGGCGATTGATTCCCGGGCCGCCTCTCAGCCGCAGGCACTCAAGGCCATGCTTTACATAAATCCTATTTTCATCCAGCAGCGGCACAACATCGGCCACCGTGCCCAAGCTCGCCAAACCAATTCCTCGCAGCAGCATCTCGCGGAGGCGGGGGGTGACTTGCTTTGAGCCGCAGGCCCGCGTGGCAATTGCCCATGCCAGCTTGAAGGCCACGCCAGCGCCGCAGAGTTCGCCAAAGGGATAGCCTGCTCCAGGCAGGCGAGGATGAACCAGAACATCGGCCTCGGGCAGCGTGTCGGCAAACGAATGGTGGTCTGTGATGATCAGTTCCAGACCGAGCTGCTTGGCCGTCAGCGCCTCAGCCACGCTGGCGATGCCGCAGTCGACCGTGATGACGAGTTGGGCCCCTTTCTGCCAGAGTGTTTTGAGTGCCTCGCTATTGAGACCGTAGCCTTCTTCAAAGCGATCGGGCACATACCATGTTGCTTTGGCATCGATCGCTTCCAGGCAGCCGATCAGAATCGCCGTGGCACACATTCCATCGGCATCGTAATCGCCATAGACAACGATTTGCTTGCCGGCTCGCGCTGCGGCAAGGATTCGATCAGCGGCCGCCGGAATACCTGGCAGCATGTCGGGATCGCGCAGATCGGAGAGCGACCCGGTTAAAAAAGCTTTGACTTGAGCGGCGTCGGTGAGGCCGCGCACAGCGAGCAGTCGGGCCAGGACAGCCGAAACGCCTGCCGAACGCTCGATTTTCGTGACCATCGTCTGGTCGTGCGGTGCGAGATGCCAGCATTTGGGCACAGGAAACTCCGGTGAAAATCTCGTCAGGGAAGGAGAGTATACGAAAACCAGACAGCCGCGTGCAGCGTCCGCCGCAGCCTGTTGATTGGCAGGGCACCGGATTCCCGCCTTCGCGGGAATGACGGCTGAAGGGGCGACGCGTTATGCCGCTGATTCAAAGGAAGAAGAATCAATTCGGGCTTGCCAAAGAGGGATGGAATGGCCGCAGGGTATTGCCGCAGATCGAACACGGTATAGTGTTGAAGCAGTGCCGCCGAGCGCCATTTTTGTGAGGAGCTTTGTATGTCGATCGCCGATGTCGTTTTTCCAATTCTGCCCCCGAAGCTGAATCGCGCGGATGTCCCCAAGGGGAAGGAGCTCTGCGACTCTTGCACCGCAAAATGCTGCCGCTATTTCGCGCTGCCACTCGACACGCCGACCACCCGCGAGGATTTTGAATTCATTCGCTGGTTTCTGCTCCACGATCTGTCCTCTGTTTTTACCGAGGAGGGGAATTGGTATGTCTGCGTGCACACCGTCTGCAAACATTTGCAGTCAGATAACCGCTGCGGCATTTATGAGACACGGCCGACGATTTGCCGCGACTATAAAACCACCGAGTGCGAATACGAGGACGATTCGGTCTACGACCAGTATTTTGAAACCGCTGAGCAAGTCGAGGAATATATGGATACCGTGTTCGGACCTGGGGGCCAGGCGTTCGGTGATGGCCGGAAGAAGAAAAACCGCAAGGCGTCGATCCGAGGTCGCAAGCCCGCCTTGCTGCCGATTCTCTAAGCAGAAGTTTTTGAGCCAGACATTTAAGCGATCTGTCGCCTTGCCGCCCTCTACCGGAAGTGGCCTTTAGGAACCTATTTTTCCGTGATCGAACCCCGCACCCTGAAAGGCTTTCGCGATTTTTTGCCTGCGCAGGCCATGGCTCGCGAGCAGATTCTTGAGACGGCCCGCCGTGTCTACCGCTTGTACGGCTTTGCGCCGATCGATACTCCGGCGCTTGAATATCTGGAAATACTGACGGGGAAGGGGAGCGAGGAAACCGACAAGCAACTCTACCGGTTCACCGACCACGGGGGCCGAGAAGTGGGGCTGCGATTCGATCTGACGGTTCCCTTTGCGCGATTTTGTGCCCAGCACATCGGCCAGTTGAGCATGCCCTTTAAGCGTTACCATCTGGCCAGCGTCTGGCGCGGCGAAAATACGCAGCGAGGCCGGTACCGCGAATTTATGCAATGTGATTTCGATACGATTGGCACAACCAGTCCCGTCGCCGATCTGGAGATGGTGCTGGTCGTACACGATTTGCTCGCGGCCATCGGCTTGCAGCAATTCACGGTGCGGCTCAACGATCGCCGCGTGCTCGGCGGGGTGCTCGACGAGTTGGGGCTGGGCGATCGCTCAACCGCCGTGCTGCGGTCGCTCGATAAACTTGGCAAAGCGACGCCCCAGGCGGTGGCAGCCGAGCTTGAGTCTGGGGGCGTGTCGGCTGAAAAAGCAGAAAAACTGCTCGGCATGGCCATGCTTTCGGGGCCGCCCAAGACGGTGCTCGAAGCATTGGAAACCTTGGTGGGCAGATCGGAAATCGGTCAAGCGGGTGTGGCGGCGCTTTGGGCAGTGCTCGACGGTGTCAAGCAGGCGGGCTTGGCAGACGGCCGCGTGATCGTCGACCCTTCCATTGCCCGTGGCCTCGACTACTACACGGGCATCGTTTTGGAAAGTTTTCTGGAAGAGTTGCCGACGCTTGGAAGCATCTGTTCGGGTGGTCGCTACGACAACCTTGCCGGACTCTACACCAAGCAATCGCTGCCTGGTGTTGGCGCATCGCTGGGCATCGATCGTTTACTCGCGGGACTCGAAGAACTTGGTCGCCTGTCGACCGTGGAAACACCTGCCGAGGTGTTTTGTGTTTACTTCGACGAAGCCCATCTAGCCGACTATCTGCGCATCACCGCTCTGATTCGCTCAGCCGGCATGGCGGTGGAATTCTTTCCCGAACCGCGACGCGTCGGCCAGCAGATCAAAATGGCCGTGAAGAAGGGATTTCGTTTGGCGCTGCTCATCGGCAGTGATGAATTCGCGGCGGGAACGGCCCAGCTTAAAAATCTCGCGGCGCAGACAAGCTGCACGGTCGACTGGCATGGCGATGTGCATGTGCTGGTCGATGCCATCCACTCGCAACTGGAAGCGATTCGCACCGGGCATTAGCCCCGCCGCCGCTGTCCCCGCCGTCTGTCATGGGGTCAGATCACGATTGCCGCAGATGCGATCGCGGTAGAGCAAGAGACCGTGGGCAGCGTGGTAAAGAGCGCCGCACTCCACATCCACATCGGCAGTTTGCTCAAGCATCGTCACCAACCGCTCGGCGGCACGCAGCACCCAGGGTTCCGCCAGGCGCTGGTCGTCGAGCGATAAAGCCAGTACCTCGAAGATGTGACCTGTGGCACTCAGCGTGGAAAAGATGTCGCTCGATGTTCCGGGCCGCTCAAAGGAGTGGATCGAAAAACTGCCGTCGGCCTGCTGGAACCTCCGGGCGCGGTCGATAGCATCGTCAACGCTATCGGCAGCAGCAGCCCAGCCACCGGTCAACTCTTGGGACTCTTCTTGAGAGCCGGTGGCATGTTTGTTTTTTATTTCCCTGGCGGCGATGTGGCTCTTGAGTGCGGCGGCTAGGCCGTAGAGCCTGTGAGCGCCGCCGCAGGCACTGGAAAAAAGATCGGCGTCGGCCTCCATTTGCACGACCCGTTCGGTGGTCCATGTTGATCCGTCTCGTGCCTGCCACGTTGCATCGGGGGGCAGATACGCCGAAAGCGCCATTAAAGTCCACGTTGCCTCTTGCCCAGGCTGAATGTCAAACTGGGCCTGCTCCAGGAGATCGCCGACAGAGTACTCGCGGCCGGCGACCCTCAGCGGAGTGTCGAGTGGAATGCCGCCGCTGCTGGAGTGTCCGCGGGCAACGCTCTGAGACTGCCAGCCACACTGCGAGAGGTACCCCAGCCACTGATCGGGATGGCCTTGTCCCGTCGTGCTGCCCTCTTCGACTACGGCGATCACGCCAACCTTGCCCGGCCGCAATGCCCAGCCGTTGAGCGCACCTCCGTCGAGGAGATAGTCGAGCGCACTCGAGATTTCGGCAGCGTGCTTTGTGTCGCCGCTTTGAGTGTCCCCGTGCGCCATTTGAAAGTCTCGGCCGAATGCCAAAATGCCATGCACCACCTGCCACGCCCCATGCACGGAGGCATTCAATCGCCGGCCGTCGCGGGCATGGGCAAGCACTGCTTCGATACGGGTACACAGCGAGGCAGGATCGGCCGGAGATTCCACAGCCGTGGTAGGCGGAGGGCTGCAGCCGACGAGAAGTGCCAGAATGGCAATCAGCCAAACGGTCTGAAAAATGGCCGGCCAATCGGCATGAACTTTTTGAGCGTGGGGATCGTACATAAAACCAATGGCTGAGCCAGAGTGTGGGCGAAAAAAGGGGGTGCGGGGGAACGGGGCCGATCGGCGAGGCTTTGCTACCGGCGTTTTGCTAGAATAGCCTCCAGCGACTTGTTGCCAGTATGAGCCCTCGTATTTTGTTTGAGGAGACTTCAAACGCCATGCCATTTTTCTTCGACCCCTATTACATGGTGGCGATTGCCCCGGCCCTGTTCTTGGCGATGTGGGCGCAGTGGCGGGTGCAGGCAGCGTTTGCGGCAGCGGCCAAAGAGCCTGCTCCACTTTCGGGGGCCGCAGCAGCCAGGCACATTCTGGATTCAGCCGGGGCGACTGAGGTGGTGATCGAACCAGTGCCAGGTCAACTCACCGATCACTACGACCCACGCACCAAGATTTTACGGCTCTCAGAGAATGTCTACAGTTCTCGCTCGCTGGCGGCCGTTGGCATTGCCGCGCATGAAGCGGGCCACGCGCTGCAGGATGTGCAAGGCTATTCGTTGATGTCGATTCGCAATGCCGCGGTGGGCGTGGCCAATATCGGCAGCGGCTTCGGGCTGTTTGTCTTCATGGTGGGCCTGGGAATGGCCCTGCAGCCACTCGCTTGGTTGGGAATCGCGCTGTTTGCTGCGACAGTCTTTTTTCAGCTTGTGAATCTGCCGGTGGAAATCGATGCCAGCAATCGAGCGAAGGCTCAGCTTGTCAGCCTGGGCATCGTGCCGTTGGCCGACATGCCTGCGGTCAATTCCGTGCTCAACGCGGCGGCATGGACCTATGTTGCCGGCACGCTGCAGAGCGTTTTAACGCTGCTCTACTACGCCAGCTACCTCACCGGCAGCAGCGATTCTGAGCGCTCATAAAAGGGGTGGCTGCGCGCTGAATGTTCAGACGCGTCATCGCGGACGCATCCAGCATCCAGGAGAGGATCAACCCACTCCGTTTGAGAAAGCCCAAAACAAGACTCCTCCGCAGAATCCGTGGGTCAAAAAAGGCCACAGGAATCGGTGCGTGGAGCGCACTTGAGTCATCGTCCATGCCTTGCCGTATGACGTGATCGGCGCGTCGGCTTTGGGCAGCCTGGAAGCACTCCATCGTTTCCTTCCTGAAAAGCCCGTAGCGCTAGCGAGGGAGAGTTGGCGTGCCGCATTGTTGAAAGCCACCGCCATATTTTGGCGATGGTTTTATATCCCACCCCCCGTCGCTCGCGCTCGGGGCTTTTCAAATGCGGCGTGTTGCTTGGGTTTTTAAGAAGCCCGTAGCGCGAGTGAGGGAGAGTTGGCGGGCCGCACGGCAAAAGTTGCCGCTGCACTAGACGATGGTATTTCCCGTATTCCCGTCGCTCAGCTTCCGGGCTTTTCAAGATGGGAGACGCAGCGCCGTTCGCGCCCACTTTCTCCGCGAGGAGTTCCAGCGATTCTGGCAATACGCGAGCCCAACATGGGCCGGGAAGTTCCTCGACTCGTGGTGCACCGGCGCCCTGCGGCGCCATCGCCCGCTCATCCTCAACTGGTTCCATGCCCTAGGCATGATCTCGACGGGGGTTGTCGAGGGATTCAACGGCAAGGCAAAACTGACCACCAGAAAAGCGTACGGCTTTCGCATCCCTCAAGGCATCGAATTCGCGCTGTTTCATGTGATGTGGCTACCCAGGGCCGGAATGTGCCCACAGATTCTGCTGAGGAGGCCAAAACAAGGGCATGCGTTTAGTGATTGAGCGAATAGAGGAGAACATTGAGAGCGATCTTCTCGGCGTCCTCCCGACCGTAGCCAGTGCACTCCATCGAGTTTTGCTTTTCGAGCGCACAGGACAGATCGTAAGGAGAAAAGATCACCGCCCAGCGATCCCCTATCCGAATCCCCTCGAGCTTGGGCGCGATCTGTCGCTTGCGGGCCGCTAGCGGGCCGTCGCCACCGGAGGGCTCGCGAAGCGTCACGGTGCGGATGTCGTAGCCGCCATATTCTTTGGCGGTAAAAACAGGGTCGTCGACGGGAATCTCCGCGAGGGTGTGCTTGGGAAGCAGGGCCGCAATTTCCGTACGAAACGCGGCGGTGAAAGCGCTTGACGCGCAGACGCTGTCGACCAGCAAGGTGCCGCCACGCTCCAAAAACTGCCGCAGCGGTTGGCGGCGGGGTTCATCGAAGCTGAAGCCCTGTCGACCATGCATGAAGACGAGGTGGTAATTGAAGAGGGCTGGGTCGGAGGGATCGATTTGACTCGGCGTGTCGTCGACGCGAACGCCCAGCTCTCTGGCTGCTGCGCGGAGGATGTTGGCCAGTGCCGCTGGCGCCGCATCGCACATGCCGGCATGTCGGAGCTTGGCAACCGAAATTTTTCCGCGCTCAACTCGCTCGAGCTTGGCATCAGGGCCACGGTCGAGCGCGAAGAGCTCGTCCTTGCGTTTGAGCTCTCGATTGGTGGCATAGGCCAGCACATTTGTGCCGATGGCAAGCGCCGCATCGATCTCGCGGCGAACTCCTGCGGGCAACGTCCGGCTGGAGGCACCGCCGATCTCCCACAAGCAGGAGAGGCTCGGCATTGCGGAGGCTGGCTTGTCGGAGTCGGTTGGGGGGGCGTAGATCAGGCAGGTGCGGCAGCCGTAGTCGATTCCCATCAGTGGTCGGTGCAATTCCGGCGGCACGATTTCCTCGGCGTTCCAAGCGGGGTGTTCCGGCGGCAGAAGGCGGAGTCGGTATTCCGGCTCTGGGAATATCTCGCCGACAAGTTGCCGCAGGCGAAGATCGAAGTCGCCGCTCGACGGGCAGCAGGCCTCCGCGAAGATGAAGCCGCCTTCGTCGATGTAGCGACGCAAACGCTGGCCGGGATTGGCTCCGAGATCAAAGGCATTCTTGCCAGAGATCCAAAGCACAGGAGCCTGCAGGAGGTCGTCAATGGTGGCGCTGGGCGTGTCGAGCACATGCCAGGAAAGTCCGGCCGGATAATCCTTTCGCCAGCGGGCCTCCACATGTTCGACCAGGTGAGCGATGTCGTGGCCGTGGCGGTTCCAGTCGGTGCCGGGATCGTGGCGACTTTTGGCCACGATCACAGGCCGACGGCCCTTGGCCAGAAACAAGAGGGCAAAACTTGTCGCCACCACTGGATCTTCGATGCGTCCGCCGCGAAAGGCACCCGATAGGCCGTCCTGCGAGTTGACGAACATCTTCGCCCCCTCCAGATACCAGTCGGAATCGCCGATGAATCGCCGCGCGGTGAAACGCCCGACGCGTTCTAAGCCGTAGAGGTAGTAGTAGAGCCAGGTCTGACCGCCGCTGCCGGGATTTTCCACAACCGAAAACCGCTTGCCGAGCCAGTCGAGGCCCCGTTCCAAAACCCGGGGCGATGCGCCGCCGCCGCAGCAGGAAACCGTGTCGCGAGCAGCCCGTGCATCGGGAGTGCCGATGTGTTCAGAGGTAATCCAGACGCTGGCGATGCCGGCGCATGTCATGCTACCGGAGCCGCCGTTGTTGCCCATCGTGTAGCCCCATGAACCGTCGCCGTTGGCACAGGAAACCCAGTATTGCTGCGCCTTCATCCAGACATCGCCCCGCACTGTCACGCCGGCGACATCGGCCTCATGGAGAGCAAGCAAAGCAAACTGCGAGTTGGAATTATCACCCGTGCCGCGGTTCGCTCCATAGGACCACGAGCCTGTGGCCGGCCCCTGCGCGACCTGACTTTTTTCCAGCCACTCGACATTCCGATTGAGGATTGCCCGATCGGCGTCGGGGGCGAGCATCGCCAGCACCAGAGTTTGCAAGGAAACGGAGTAGGTTTCCTCCGGTTTTTGCTTGCGCAGCCAGTCGAGTCCTCGCTGCATTGCCACATGGTTGGGTTCGATTCCCGCATTGGCAAGCGCCAAGAGCACCAGCGATGTCGCCCCAACGCGAGTGTCGTCTGTGCGCATGGCACACTCCCAGGAACCGTTCGCCTCTTGTTCGCGGATCAGCCAGTCGCGGGCCTTCTCAATTGACCGTTGGATTTTTTCTGGTGACAAGGGGGCCGCGTCCCGCTCGGCAGCAAAAAGCGATGCCGTCCATTCAGGCAGCCACGCCACCGTCCACGTGGGCAGGAGGAACAGCAGCAGGATGGCCTGAAAACGGGTCAGACAAGCCAACCGTTTGAAAAAATCCACGACAGGCCTCAGAGCAGGGTGAAGCAACCGAGTGGTCGCTGCAGATGCCAGCAGCGAAAAAAGATCTGGGAGAAATGGTCTCCTTGAGTTGAGCGCTCTAAGTGTAGCAGACCGCCGATGGCACCCGTGGCCGGCGTCGATGTCTGCTGTTGTCGGGGAGGGGTCCAGAGGCTTGCATTTGAGCTGGACATTGCCTGCCATACTTGATGCCGGCTGCCGCGCCGCCATGATTGCGGTATTCGCACTCCTGCAGCGTGATCGGCCGCCCCCGTTTGCTGCTTTGAGGATGGCAGTCGATACTTGCTGGTGGGCCAAAAACGGATGGAAGAAGTAGGATCAGCCAAAGTACGGCCACACCGAAGGAAGGATCACAGCAGTGTCTACAGCTCCGCGCACCAAGACGCTCGATGACATTTTGCAGGAGTTTTCCCAGCACCGAAAGGCAATGCAGGAGGAACTGCAAAAGGTGATTATTGGGCAAAATGAAGTGATCGAGCAGCTCTTCGCCGCGATTTTTACTCGTGGTCATTGCCTGCTGGAGGGCGTGCCGGGGCTGGCTAAGACATTGATGGTTTCGACGCTAGCCAAGATTCTGGATGTCGGCTTCAAGCGGGTGCAGTTTACGCCCGACCTGATGCCCTCGGATATCACGGGCACCAATGTGCTGGAAGAAGACGATGCCGGCCGCCGCAGCTTCCGCTTTGTGCAAGGCCCGATTTTCACCAATATCCTCTTGGCCGACGAGATCAATCGCACCCCCCCCAAGACGCAGGCGGCCCTTTTGCAGGCGATGCAGGAGCGAGAGGTTTCTGTGGGACAAGAAACCTACAGCCTGCCTGATCCCTTCTTCACGATTGCAACGCAGAACCCGATCGAGCAGGAGGGCACCTATCCTCTGCCAGAAGCGCAGCTCGATCGCTTTATGTTTAACATCAAAGTTGGCTATCCGACGGCTCCGGAGGAGGAGCAGATTTTGATGGCGACCACCCGATCGGAAAAGCCCGAGGTGCGCAAGGTGCTTTCCGGTCGCGCGATCGTCAATATTCAGAAGCTGGTCGGCAGCGTGGCGGTGAGCGAATACATCGTCAAGTATGTGGCCAGACTCGTGCGTGCGACGCGACCGAAGGATGCGCAGGCGCCAGCCTATGTGACCGAACTGGTGGACTGGGGGGCTGGGCCTCGGGCGGGCCAATTCTTGATTCAGGGGGGCAAGGCGATGGCGGCAATGGACGGCCGATTTAGTGTCTCTCTGGATGACATTCGCCGGATTGCCGTGCCGGTACTGCGCCACCGCATTGCCACCAATTTTCAGGCGCAGGCCGACGGGCTGACAAGCGAATCGATCGTGGAGCGATTGGTGCGAGAGATTCCTGAACCAGAGATCCCCAAGCTGGTGAAGTGAGAGGGACGCATGGTCCGCGCGGTCGAGGAATATCTGAAACCGGAGGTGGTGCGGCAGATCGCGAGGCTGGACTTGCGCGCGCAGTTCATCGTGCGGGGCTTTTTGCAGGGCTTGCACGCTAGTCCCTATCAGGGTTTTTCGGTCGAGTTTAGCGAGCACCGCCGCTACACCCCGGGCGACGACCCCAAAGACATCGACTGGCTGGTCTATGCCAAGACCGACAAGCACTATGTCAAGAAGTTTGAGGCAGAGACAAATATCACCGGCTATCTGGTGATCGATACAAGCGCTTCGATGGCCTACACCTATCAGCAGCAAGTCACCAAGCTCGACTACTCAATCTCATTGGCAGCAGCGCTTTGCTGGCTGATGGTGCACCAGCAGGACCCCTGCGGGCTGATGGTGTTTGATGAAAAACTGCACGCCAGCCTGCCGGCTCGCTCGAAGCGATCGCAGATTGCGCAGGTGCTCTCCATCCTGTCGAAAGTCAAGCCATCAGGAAAAACCGATATTGGCAAAAGCCTTGTGCAAGCGGCGGCGATGCTGCGGCATCGTTCGCTGTTGATGATTTTCAGCGATCTGCTCGCCGATCCTGAGCCGATTCGAGACGCCCTGCTGCGACTTCGACATCGCGGCCACGATGTGATTTTGTTTCACATTCTGGATGAGGCAGAAGTGAAATTTCCATTTGACGGGATGGTCGACTTCACCGACCCGGAAACGCAGGACCGTCTTGTGATCGATGCCGATGCCGTCCGCCGTCAGTATGTGGCGAGCGTGCAGGCGTTTCGGGAAGACTACCGAACATTTTGTTTTCACGGAGGAATCGACTACGTACCCCTCGACACAAGCATGCAGTTTGACCGTGCCCTGATGGAATATCTCGTCAGCCGTCGCAATCGATTCTGACGCACCACCCAGCAATCGCTAAAAAAAGTTCATGGTCCTTTCGTTTTTGACCCCAATGCTGCTCGGCGGGGCGGCGCTTGTCGCCGTGCCGATCGCGCTGCACCTGATCATGCGGCGCAAGCCTGTGAAGCGAGACTTTCCCGCGCTACGATTTTTGCGTGAGAAGTCGGTGGCTAACCGGCGGCGGTTGCGACTCAGCCATCTGCTGCTGCTCTTATTGCGGATGGCAGCGATCCTGCTCTTGGCGCTAGCACTGGCCCGGCCGGTGCTCCGTGGGGCCGGTTGGCTGGCCGATGGAGAGGGGCCTGTAGCGGCAGCCTTTGTCTTTGACACGTCGCCGAGAATGTTGCTTCGCGAGGCCAACCGCACGCGTCTGGAACAGGCCGCAGCGATGGCTCGAGTGCTCTTTGAAAAGCTGCCGCCACTGAGCAAGGTGGCCGTGCTCGACACAGCCGGAAGTCCTGCTGCCTTTGCTCCCACGATTGCCGCCGCCGCTACGCGTATCGACCGCTTGGCCGCCGCCACGCCAGCGATGTCGCTCTCAGCCGCGATGGCCGAGGGGCTTAGGGTGCTGGATGGATCAAAGCTCGTCCGGCACGAAATGTATGTCTTCACCGATTGTTCTCAGGGCGAATGGAATGGGCCAGTGCCGCCAGACATAGCGACCGCCCACCCCGATACCAGCCTGCTCTACATCGACGTGGCAGCGACTGCTCCGCAAAACTTTGCACTCGATGCGATTGATCTTTCCAGTGAGTCGCTGGCTGTCGGAATGCCGCTTTCGATCGTGGCCAACACCAGCCGGATGGGGCCCGACACAAGCCGCAGTATCGCGGTTGAAATGCTGGCAGCCGATGGCCATTACGCCAGGCGGGCCATCAAGCCGCTGCTCTGGAAGGAAGGCGTCGGCGGACAGGTTGACTTCGAAATTGCAGGGCTTTTGCCGGGCGTGCGGCAAGGTCGAGTTGTGATTGATGGTTCAGACGATCTAGAAGCCGACAACTTGCGATCGTTTACAGTGAGCGTGGGATCGCCGGCCCGCGTGCTGGTGGCGGCGCCGGCTCCGGCCTCACGCACGGGGCTTTTTTTATCGCAGGCAATCGCGCCAATGGCGCTCAAGAAGACGGGCAGGGCGAGGTTTGATGCCACGCTCATCGATATTGCCAAGCTCGATACAACCTCTTGGGACGGCGTTCAAGGCATTGTGCTTGTCGATCCGCCGCCTCTGGAGCCTCGCGTCTGGGAATTGCTTGGGCAGTGGCTGGCCCAGGGCCGTGGGCTGGTGATCTGGCTGGGGCCGCAGGCCGGTGATCCGGCAAGATTCAATTCAGAGGCCGCGCAAAAAGTTTTGGGAGGGCGTATCGTGCGGGTCTGGCGCAGTCCCGACGGCCGGAACTTTCTGGCCCCACTGTCGCTCGACCATCCGATCTTGGCTGCCTTTCGCCGCGTCGGAGATGCGGTGCCGTGGCAAGATTTTCCGGTTGAACGCCTCTGGGAGTTTGAGCGGGTCGAGAGTGGATCTCGCGCGATCCCCGCCGCTCAGCCAGCCGAAGCAGTTGAAAATCCAAGCGGTGCCAGCGTGGTGGCTGCCTACCGCAACGGCCTGCCCGCTTTGCTGGAGCACCGCGTGGGTCAGGGGAATGTTGTGATTATCACAACCCCCGTCTCGCAAGCGGCCGGCGATCCCGACGCTTGGAACACGCTCGCCAGCGGTTTTGAGCCCTGGCCCTTTGTGATGCTTGCCAATGAGACGCTGCTGCACGCCATCGACACGGCCGACGACCGCAACATTGTGGCCGGTCAACCGGCGGTTCTCCATTTGGATCGCCGCGACGTGCCCACGGCTTTTGTGCACACGCCTGCGGGGGACGATTTTCCTGCTGCTGTCGATCAGAAGCGGGGCACAATCAGCGTCACTGCCACAGCGGAGCCGGGCAACTATTGCATCCGCTCGGGCGGCGATGTGGGAGGCATTGCGGAGGGATTCAGCGCAAACCTTGCTCCGGCTGCGACAGACTATAAACACCTCGCCCCCGAAACGCTCGCGGCTCTGTTTGGCGAGGGGCATCGGCTGGCCCGCAGCGAAGCGGATTTGGTTCGCGATGTCAATCTGGAACGCATCGGCGCGGAACTCTACGGCTGGACTATTTTGCTTGTAGCGCTGGTGATGGTGGGCGACTGGATCGTGGCCAATCGTTTTTATACCCCCCGCGACAAAGCCTCAGCCGAGTCGAGCACCGCAGCTACATTTGCCGAAGCCATGCAGGCGGGGAATCCCCCGACTGATTCTTTAGGGTCAAGCGATCAGGCGGTACCTCGCGGCGTAGGAGTGCCGCCGCCGGTGCCGTTGAATCGCAAAAAGACAAATCGGCAAGAGGCAGACGCATGATTGCCGTCACCTCGCTCGATGACTTTTCGATGCACATTGAAGCCGTTGGCTCATGGCCGTTTGTGGCCGTGGTGGCCGCTGCGCTCGGGGTCGTGCTCTTTGCCGTGGGTCCGGATCGATCGCGAGTGTCGGGGGCCAGGGTGACGGCACTTATGCTGCTGCGATTACTTGCCTTTGTGGCGATTGTGATTTGTCTGTTGCGGCCAACATTTGTATCGACCAAGAAAGCCAGGCAACAGGCTACAGTGATTCTGTTGGCCGATGCTTCTGAGAGCATGTCGGTGGCCGATGGGCCAAACGGTCGCACGCGTTGGCAGGAGTTACAAGCGGCTCTGTCTGCCGCCACGCCAGCGGCCAATGTGCTGGTGGCCGACGGCAATTTTACAATCGCTGCTTGGCGATTTGATCGGGAGATGCAAAGCATTTCCGCCCAGCCGGAGGATCCTTTTCCACTCGGGTCTTGGAAAAGTCTGGCCACGAGCGATGAAACGGCGATCGGCGCGGCCATCGACGACAGTACGCGAGCAAGCGCCGGCAAGAATCTGGCCGGGATCATTGTGCTCAGCGACGGTGCCCAGCACGCCTACTCACCACGAGACCTACCCCCTCAAACGGCCGTTCGCAAGCTCGGTGACATGGCCGTACCGCTGTGGAGCATCACCTTTGGCCAGCAGCGTGCGGCAGGGCAGGGCCGCGACGCATCGATCATCAATCTTTCGGTGGGCGAAACGGTCTACCTCAAAAATTCCCTAGAGGTTTCTGGGCGAGTGCGATTGGATGGTCTGGCCGATCGGCAGGCGGTTGTAAAATTGCTGGCTGAAAACGACTCAGGCAGCATGGAAGAGGTGGCCCGCACAACGGTTCGCGGCAATCCGCAGGGGCTGGAAGAATCGGTCCAGTTGGCATGGACTCCCCAGAGTCTTGGGGAGCGAAAACTATCGCTGTTGGTGGAGCCGCAAGAGGGAGAGGTGGTTGTCACCAACAATGAGCTCTCAACATTTGTCGAAGTCATCGACGGCGGACTGCGGGTGCTCTACCTGGAGGGGGCCCTGCGAGTGGAGCAACGATTTTTGCGTCGCGTGCTCTCGGCCAGCCCCGACATGCAAGTCGATTTTCAATGGATCGATTCGAGCAAGCGGGCCAAGTGGCCCTTCGATCTAGGCCGTACGCTGGCCGGCAATTACAATGTCTTTTTGATTGGCGATCTCGATTCCTCAAGCCTGAATGGAGCGGACTTGCAGGCCATTCTGGCCAAGGTTCATGCCGGCAGCGGGATTGGCTTGCTGGGCGGATTCCATTCCTTTGAGGCGGGAGGTTGGGGAAGTTCTGCGCTGGCGCCGCTGTTGCCGTTTGAAACCGATCGGCTGGCAAGGCAGGCCTTTGGCGAGCCTATCCGCGAGGGGCTGCACTTACGAGGGCCGCTGAAGATCGTGCCAGACCAGCGGTTTGGAGGCATCTCGATCTTACGGCTGGGCAAGACCGATCAGGAGACGCAGGCGGCGTGGCAGGCGCTATCGCCGCTGGATGGAGCCAACGATCTGGGCCGCTTGGCCCTCTCGGCCAAGCCGCTGGCAGTGTCAGCAGAGGGCAAGCCACTCTTAATAGCTCGCGAGTTTGGCGAGGGCCGCGTGCTGGCGTTTGCCCCCGACTCAACATGGAAGTGGGTGATGCAGGGAGCGGGCGAACAGCATCGCCGGTTTTGGAGACAGATGGTGCTCTGGCTGGCCAGGCAGGACAATCAGGAAAAAGACTCGCTGTGGGTGCGGCTTTCGCAGCGACGCATCTCTCCCGGCACGCTCCTTGAATTCGATAGTGGTCTGACAAAGCCCGACGGAACGGCGCTGACGAATGTCGGCATGGAAGCGGTTGTCACCTCCCCGTCGGGTCAGTCGCGGCCGGTGCGGCTGGCTCAAAAAGGAGAAATCTTTTCGGGTTCGCTGACAGACTTTGCTGATCCCGGCGATTGGAAGCTGATCGTCAAGGCGACTCGGCCAGAGAGCAATGAACGGCTGGAAAAGTCAGCGAGATTTACGGTTTTTCGTCAGGATCTGGAACTCGCCAACCCCCGCGCCAATCCACTCTTGATGCGGCAGTTAGCGGAAGCAACCCCAGGGGGCGTGCGTTCGCCAGAAGAGTTGGCGGACATTTTTGCGGAGATCGGCCAAAAGCCGGCAGCCTTCGAGACACTGGAGCAGTGGTCGTACACGCCGTGGGATAAGTGGCCGATGTTTCTGCTTTTAGCCGCCTGTTTGTGCAGCGAATGGTTTTTGCGCAAACGCTGGGGACTGGTCTGATGCGGGGGGTTTTTGCAGCGACCCCTGCCTGAGTCACTGACGAATGTCAGCGATGCAAAAACTGCCATACGTGTGCACCCGGTCTTTGGCGTGCAGTTCTTCGGCCAGAGGGTGGTCGTAGTGGAGGATGTCGCAGAGTTTCTTTTTCTTGCCGTGAACCTTTACTTCGATCGGGTTGATGAAGGTGCCGTCTAGTCCGGCACTCCGCCAGAGCACGCGAGCGTTTGGCGAGGCCTTGTCTACGATGGCCTGCCACTCCGCTGTCAAGACTTTTTTGGCGGGATCCTTGGACAACCAGTCCATGTGATCCAAGAGTACCAGTCGTGAAATGGCATGCTCGGACTGCTCCAGAAATCCCTGTACGGTGTTTGTGTGCGAGGAAATCTGATTTGCCAGGCCGGCCTTCAGGCGGGCAAAGTTGTCTGGCTTGAGATATTCGGGGCAGGCTTCGGCCGAGTATTCACCCGTTAGATAGACGCGCCATGCGTAGTTGTCTTTCAGTGGGATTTGGGTGAAGACAGCTTCCACTCGATCCACCACAAACTGCATGATGCCGCCGGGATAGCCGTCGTCGATCTGCTTTCGTTGAGCCGGTGGAACCCCTAGCATCGAGAGCGTCATGTCGCGACGCATGGCAAACTTAATGATTGGCACCCAGAGTTTTTTTGCCAGATCATAGTCTTCAAAGAGTTGTCTCTGCTCTTGGATATTCTCGGCAGCCAAGAGCGCATCGACGGCGTCCCGCATTTTGGCAATGCGATTGATGTAGTAATTGACAAACCAAGCAAACGTACCGCTTGTGCAGCGGAAATAAAATGACTTTCGTTTGCCGACTCGAAACAGGCTTCCCTTACGATCCCAGAATGCGCGAGCATCGGCGGCGAGGTGGGGTCGCAGCAGTTGCGGATAGACCGTTTTCCACTCAGGCAGGCAGCCCTTCCCAAACAGCTTCCAGAAGGTGTCGTAGTCGAGTTGCTGAGCCCCGATTCGTTTGAGATCGAGCAGGTGATTCTGCTTAGGATTCATGTCGACAGCATGGACATGCCCGGCACCGGCTAAAGCGTAGTCAATCGCATTGCACCCAGCAGATGTGATCACGACGACGCGATCTTGAGGCGTTAATGCCAAGGCAACTCGATCGAGTCGCGGATCCTCCCAGCACTGGTTGTAGACGATGTTTCGTCCGTGAACGAGGTTGAACCAAGTCTTACTCAGTCGTTCGACAACCATGTTGCGTCAGTCCGTGGAAGAATCAAAGGAAAGGAACCAGAAGCGGCGAGCAAAGACCCTTGTTGGGGCTTTGCCGCACGCTGGCCGCTATGTTCCTAGAACGGAGCCGGATTCTCAACCAAGGGCGCTGCAACTGCGAAATGGTAGAGATTTTCTCAGGCGTTTGTCAAGACTGAAACCATTCCGGCGGCAGTGGGACAGGCGGTTTGTGGGGAACATTGTCGCGGTCTTGGGGATGCGGAAAATCGTGCCGAGGTGAGATTGTTTTGCAGCGGTCGCGACGCAGGTAACTGATCTCCATCATGCGAGGCACACGCAGTGGTCCGATCTGAGCGATGCCGGCGTAATTGTTGGGATGAAGATGCACGGGAATGAAGTCGCACGATAATTTTGTCAGTGCTTGGGTAATATGACGGTGACACAATGGCTGGGCAAGGCAGTCGAGATCATGAAACTCGATCACGATCAGGCGAAACCGCCGCAGGAGTTCGGGATCGATATTTGCAAGGACTTCATACTCACCCCCCTCGATATCCATCTGCAGCAAAAGATCGCCATTGGCCGCGTCGGGATGGCGGCCAAGCCAGGCTGCGAGCGTCGTGTAGATGTCGGAGTTATAGGTTCCGAGAAACTTTTTTTCAAAGCTCATCTCCGTACAGCCTGGCGGCGGCCCGTTGACGGAATAGTCGGCGAGATAGGGAGTGATGCCGCGGCCCTGCAACTCTTTTTCAAATGTCGCCTGCTCGGCCACGCCGGGGGAAAAACAGGCCCGTATTCCCAGCAGATCATCGGGCAGAAGATAGCCGCCGTCCCCCTCACCGCCGATGCGAATCAAAGGGTAGCCGGCGTCCATCGGCCGCAAGAGTTTCATCGTGGAGCGAATCTGACTGTAGGGAGTGCGTCTGGATGCAAAGTAGTTGAGCCGCGCAGCGAGGGCCCCAACCGCGTTTCGAATCAGATTGCTCATGGCAAAGGAGTTTCAAAATCTGGAGAATGGAAATCTGGAGCCCAGCGATTGTCCTCAACCAGGAATCGAGCAGTCAACGGGGATCTAGGGGTAGGAGTGCTCTGTCGGCCAAGGGGTCATTCCTGCTACTTTTCCGCAGCAAGACAGAGCGTTTTCAACGATTTGTCAGGGCCCCGCAGTGCCGCCTGGCGTTGCGGTCGATTCGTTCTCTGCTGGCTCAGGAAGGCCCAAAGATGCCCAGACGCCGACCCATTCGCGATAAGCTGCTATTCGGCGGACTCCTCGTGGGCAGCATGGTTGTCACGCTCTCGGCCAGCAGCTTTTTGGGTGTCTATTCGTATCGCCGACTCGTGCGGGCACTGAGTTGCCGTGCGGGGGAATTGCCCCGTGCCAGTGAGTTAGGAGAATCGGTCGGCATGCTCAGGCTGGCCCATGCAAGGGCGTTTTCCGGCCATGACCCCAGCGATAAAAACTTCAGTCAACAATTGGCTGAAACGGCTTGGGCCCTTGATCGCTATTCCCTTGAATTGGCAGAAGGCGAACTCGACAACATGCCCTTCGGAGATCGCAGTCGGGAGCGGGAGACGGCCCGAGAGATCACGGCTTGCTTGCGTACGATCGAGATGATTGCCCCACCAGGCGTGGACGGCGATGGCCACCTCGTCGACCTATCGATTCAGCCCGCTGCTAAGCTCGCCGAAATTGAAAGCCAAGAGGAGTGGCGTTTGGGGAAACGGCTGGCGATCGAGACGCATCTGGAACGATTGGCAACCCTTTCGGCGGCGTTGCCAAGCTACCTGCAAGAGCGACTACATGATCTCTCGCACGAGGTTCGCATCGGCTACCGAACTCTGATCTTTACAACAGGAGCATCGGCTATGGCGGCAGTGGCCCTGCTGGCAGCCCTAGGCATTCTCACCTACCGCTGGGTGTTTCGGCCCCTGCGACTCCTCGGCCAAGGCTCGCGGCGCGTGGCTTCCGGCGACTTTGCCTTTCGGCTGGAGCTTGACACACAAGACGAAATGGCCGAACTGGCCCACGCCCTCAACGATATGACACAGCGATTCCAAGAAATTCGCGACGACCTCGACCGGCAGGTGCAACTTCGCACGCGAGAAGTGATTCGTAGCGAGCAATTGGCGAGCGTCGGCTTTCTGGCGGCCGGAGTCGCCCACGAGATCAATAATCCGCTGGCCTCGATCGCCATGTGTGCTGAGTCGCTGGAAAGTCGGCTGGAAAATCTGACCACAACCGCTGCGGATGTGCAGGTTACCAAACGCTACCTGGAACTGATTCAAAACGAAGCCTTTCGCTGCAAGGGAATCACCGAAAAGTTGCTCGACTTTTCCAGGCTCGGGGAGGTGCGTCGGCAGGCAACCGCGATCATGTCGCTGGTTAGTGATGTGGCCGATATGCTCCGGCACGTCGGCCGTTTTGCCGGGAAGACGATCGATATCGAAGAAGGCATTGATGTGCTGTTGCTTGTCAATCCGCAAGAGATCAAGCAGGTTGTGCTCAATCTACTGGTCAATGCCCTCGACTGCATTGACGAGTCGGGAAAGGTTTGCGTAAGCATCAAGCGAAGTGGCCGCGAGGCGGTGCTGTCGGTGATAGACAATGGCTGCGGCATGACCGATGAAGTGCTGGAGCACCTCTTTGAACCCTTCTTCACGCGCCGCAAGGCAGGGCAGGGGACAGGACTGGGGCTCTCGATTGTCCACCGTATCATTGCCGACCACGGCGGCCGCATTGAGGCGACAAGCGCCGGCCCCGACCAGGGATCAACATTCCATATCACGCTGCCAATCGCCGATGTCGGCGGCATGCCCTTGCCGGCCGTCAAAGAGACAAGCAAGGAGATCGGCAAGGAACCGCTCGAGGAGGTGGATCATCACAATCAGGCAGCCTAGGCCGATGCGAATTCTGTTTGCCGACGACGAGGCTTCGATTCAGGAATTGATGCGGATTGAATTGCCTCGACTGGGCCACGAGGCGACTGTCTGCCCGGATGGCCGCACGGCGATCGCGGCGCTGGATCGCACAGCATACGACTGTGTGGTCGTCGATCTGGACATGCCTGGGGTGGGTGGACTGGATGTGATCGCGCGGGTGCGTGAGGTGTCGCCCGACACGGAGGCTGTGATCATCACCGGCAAGTCATCGCTTGAGAGCGCTGTAGCCGCTGTGCGATCGGGAGTTTTTGATTACCTAACAAAGCCCTGCAAGCTGGTCGAAATTCAGGCTGTGCTGGAGCGGGTGCGTAAGAAGCGAGAGTTGACGGCCCGACTGCGAGCTCTGGAAGGTCGCGTGCGGCGTGCAGAAGGCACAACGCACCTGATCGGCGCATCCAATGGCCTGGAGCGAGTGCGAAAATTGATTGCGCGTGTCGCTCGCAGTGATTCAAGCGTGCTGGTGCGAGGTGAAACGGGCACCGGCAAGGAGTTAGTGGCCCGAGCCATTCACGAGGGCAGTTCGCGGGCCGCTGGGCCGCTGGTTGCCGTGAACTGCGGCGCGTTGCCCGAGCATCTGGTCGAAAGCGAACTCTTCGGTCATCGCAAGGGAGCCTTTACAGGCGCCGACGAACACCGCGCCGGACTCTTTGAAGTGGCTGACGGCGGTACGCTCTTTCTGGATGAGATTGGCGAGTTGCCAAGGTCGCTGCAGTCGCGTTTGTTGCGAGCCTTGGAGAGCGGCGAGATCCGTCGCGTTGGCGACAACCATCCGATCACAGTCGATGTGCGCGTCGTCTGCGCCACACACAGAGCCCTCGAAGAGATGGTGGCTGCGGGCACGTTTCGAGAAGATTTACTGTTTCGGATCAACACATTTGAAATCGCGATTCCACCATTGCGCGAACGCCTCGAAGACCTGCCTGGTCTGGTGCGGCATTTTGTCCGAACTCAGCGACCGCAGACGCCAGCGGAGTTGGCGGTGGTCGATGCCGAAGTGCTGGAGGTGCTGGCTGCCCATCGCTGGCCGGGCAATATTCGCGAGTTGGCCAATGTGATTGAACATGCGCTGGTGCTTTGTGATGACCTGCCTTTGTCGGTGGAGCATCTGCCGGCGCGGCTGGGGGCCCTGTCAGCACCGGCTTTAGTAACTGGCCCGATCGCTGGCGTTGGCGGCCAGTCGTTCGCCCGCGCAGCGGTCTTAGAATCGGCAGCCAGCGACCAACCGATCAGCCTGCGAGAACTAGAGATGCAGGCGATTTTCGCAGGACTCAAGCGCAATCAGGGTAACAAGGCACGCACGGCCGATGAGCTCGGCATCAGTTTGAAAACGCTTTACAATAAGTTGCACCAGCTCACCGACAGCCCGCTCGATCACGGGGCTTAATCGTGCGACTCGATTGTGGGGTTTCATCGCAGTCACCAACGAGCTATGTTTTTCTGACCACGCCGACTAACACGCCGAGAACATGGGCGTTTTTGACGTAGATAGGCTTCATGGAGCTGTTGGCGGGTTGCAGGCGAATGCGGTCGCGTTCCGGAAACCATTGCTTGAGCGTGGCTTCACCATCTTCTGTCTGTGCCACCACGATGTCGCCGGCATGTGCGGAATGTTGTTTTTGAATCACCACCCAGTCGCCATCGGCAATCTGGGCTTCAATCATTGAGTCGCCCATCACTTTGAGCACGAAGTGGTTGTCGCGGTTGAAGAGCTCTTCAAAGTCGATCCGTTCGTTTTGCTCTTCCGCCACCCGCAGCGATCCCGCCGCCACCCAGCCAGCCATCGGGAGGCCTCTGCGGTGGGCTGGCTCGGCCAACAACTCGATTGCCCGCGACATATTTTTACCACGGGAAATCAACCCCTTGCGTTCCAACGCCTTGAGGTGACAGACCACGCCGTTGGGCGAGCGGATTTTAAAGCCCAATCCGATCTCGCGGACCGTTGGCCCGTAGCCCCGGGAATGGATTTTGTCACGAATGAATTCATAAATCTCCATTTGTCGCTCTGTGGGCAGATTGCCAGGCACATCGTCGACAATCGTTTTTTGGGAGGGAAAGAGATTTCCGGAAGCACAAGAGATGCTCCGCACTGCTGCCAGGCGGGCTGCCGAACGACGGGCTTTGGGTTTGCGGACGGCACTGCCTGCGCCGGATACCTTCGTTGTGCGGGCAACTTTGCGTTTGGCCGTTATTTTTGCCATATGCTTCAGGCGTTGGGGAGCCTGCCTCGGAATGTGGAGTGAAACAAGAGTGGACGATCGTATCTTACTATACGGCCGTCCATTTTCAAGCCCATCCGGTCACTTTTTTCTGAGCAGACGGAAATCATTCCACTCAGACTAGATATAGAGCATCGCCATGTGTCCCATGTGCGGAGAAGCGGAGAAGAGAAGAAGCGGGGAGGGCTCCAGTTTATCGTTTCTTGGGTCTGCCGGGCTTGCGAAGTGTTGCTTGCAAACCGAGCTTGCTGGCCGTCGATTCGATCCATGAGGTGCTACCGTAGGGTGCGCCGCGAACGACACTGCGACGCAAGGCTGCAAGTTCTGCTTCGCTGGCTGGCTGATTCACATAACTCTTCCATTTCTGGGGCACGGGCAAAGGCCACGATGACAGCAGCACTCGTTGCTCGGCCGTTCCATGTTGTCGAATCCATAAACGGCCGTAGGCCCAGTTCTCAGCTCGAGCCGTCAAGTTCGCGCGGAGCGCATTGCGTTCAACATAACGATTGACTTGATAGAAATGCTCATCCGTTTCGATGGGAAACGATTTGAACTGGCTTTGGTAGACGTGCCCATAGCCGACCATGTTGTAATTTTTCTGCCATCGAGTCACATGCGTCACCGTCAATTGCTGCATGAACCGACCTAAATCATCATCTTTCTCAGGCCACAAAGCAAAATGCCAATGGTTGGGCATCAAACAATAGCTCAACATCCGCATCGGTCGCTTTTCCAACGTGTCGCCAATGATGCGTTTAAACGCCAAATAGTCTTCGTCGTTGAAAAACAGGGTCTTCCGGTATTTTAGTGGCACGCCCTGGTCGTTTTTGGGCCGTCAATGGGCTAGAGCGCGTCTGAATTAGGTCTAGCGCCCTCTGCGCAGGCTGGGTAAAGTAGGCACTCCCAAGGAGGTGTCTATGGTGCCGTATTCGAAAGAGTTCCGTGGTCAAGTGCTCGTCGCCTGTGACAAGGGCCGCAGCACGCGTGAGGTTGCGACTCGCTTTGATGTGAGCGAGTCGTGGGTTCGGCGGATCAAGCAAGAGCGTCGAGAACTTAACAAGATCGCCCCTTGCTTGAAGCGACGACGCACGCCCTTATGGGCCGTGCTCGCCGATCGGATGCGTGAGTTAATCCGAGTGAAGCCGGATCTGACGCTTCGAGAACTCAAGGCGGAGTTGCAGACTGAACTCTCGGTGCAGACGCTGTGTACTGCGCTTCAGAAGCTCCGCCTGACCATCAAAAAAAAGTGCTCATCGCCGCAGAACGGGAGCGGCCGGATGTCGCGGAGAAGCGAGAGGAGTTACAGCGGGAGCAGCCGCAGTTGAACCCTGATCAGCTCGTCTTTATCGACGAAACATGGGCGAAAACGAATATGACTCGCCCGCGTGGCCGGGCTCTCAAGGGCCAGCGGGTGCTGGCCAGCGTGCCTCACGGCCACTGGAAGACGACAACGTTCCTCGCGGCGCTTCGCACTACGGGTCTCACGGCGCCGCTGGTCGTGGATGGAGCCATCAACGGCGAAATCTTCCTGAGCTGGGTGAGGCAACATCTGGTGCCGACGCTCAAAGCCGGTGACATCGTCGTGATGGATAATCTCAGCGCTCACAAGGTTGTCGGTGTCCGGGAGGCGATCACAGCTATCGGCGCGAGATTGCTCTACCTGCCGCCGTACAGCCCGGATCTGAACCCCATCGAACTCGTCTTCTCGAAGTTCAAATGGCTCTTGAAAAGCGCATCAGCCAGGACCGTCGAGTCGCTCTGGTCGCTCTGCGGCGACCTCCTTGACCGGTTCACGGAGACTGAATGCCGAAACTGTTTTAGGCACTGCGGCTATCGCTACACATAAGCCAGATGCGCTCTAGATTACCGGGATGGAAACACTCTCTGCACATTATGCCCGGTTGCTCGGGATTGATGAATCTTGGCGGGTTGAAGCTGTCGACCTCCGGCTTGAAGAGCGGCAGGTCGAGATCCGCCTCTCGCACTCTGGCTCCGACATCTT
>Ga0209702_10003421_pt1 | contig 25079 bp, 25 predicted proteins | sample FRY01_FD_187210 | JGI IMG/M metagenome (GOLD analysis project Ga0209702, IMG submission 187210) | Freshwater microbial communities from Lake Fryxell liftoff mats and glacier meltwater in Antarctica - FRY-01 (SPAdes) (version 2) | ecosystem: Environmental > Aquatic > Freshwater > Ice > Glacier... | reverse complement strand
TGGATGGGGGGGGGGCGTTGGTGGGGAGCGGGGGGTGGAACCGCCGACGCCTCGCAGAGGCACCGCTACGTGGGGCGGGGGCTGATGACCGGGGGACGGTCAGGTGGGACGGTCAGGGTTTTGAGAGGGTGAGTTGGGCGGCGGCGTGGTGGAAGGCGGCGGAGGCGGGGGATTTGGAGGGGGGGAGGAGGGCGACGGGTTGGCCGTTGTCGCAGGACTCGCGGGTGTAGGGATCGAGGGGGATCTGGGCGAGGAGGGGGACGTGGAGGCGTTCGGCCTCGCGTTTGCCGCCGTCTTTGCCGAAGAGGTGGTATTTGGTCCCGTGTTCGCATTCGAACCAGGCCATGTTTTCGATGATGCCGAGGATGGGGACGTTGACCTTGGCGAACATGGTGACGGCCTTTCGGGCGTCGATGAGGGCCATTTCCTGGGGGGTGGTGACGATGACGGTGCCGTCGAGGGCGACGGTCTGCACGATGGTGAGCTGGATGTCGCCGGTGCCGGGGGGGAGGTCGAGGACGAGGACATCGAGTTCACCCCAGGCGACCTGTTTGAGGAACTGCTGGGTGTAGCGATTGGCGAGGGGGCCGCGGACGATGACGGGAGAGCCGTCGCCGAGGAGGAAGCCCATGGACATGAGCTTGATGCCGTGGGCCTCGATGGGGATGATGTTGTCGTTTTGGTCTGCGTTCGGTTGTTTGCCGGTCGCGCCGAAGAGGAGGGCGACGGAGGGGCCGTAGAGGTCGCAGTCGCAGAGGCCGACCTTGAGGCCCTGTTGGGAGAGGGCGATGGCGAGGTTGGCGGCGACGGTGGATTTGCCGACGCCGCCCTTGCCGGAGGCCACGGCGATGATTTTTTTGACGCCGGGGAGGGATTGTTTGCCGGCCACGCCGCCGGGGGTGGTGGGGGAGCCGGGAGGATCCTGGATGTCGATGTCGATCTTGACCTTTTCTGGGCCGCCGACGAGAGGGTCGAGGACGGCGTGGCAGTCCTTGAAGACCTGTTCGGGGATCTTGGGGTCGCGGGTTTGGAGGCGGAGGGAGACGGTGAGGGTGTCGTTGTCGATGGCGACGGCCTGGACGAGGCCGAAGGAGACGATATCGCGGGAGAAGCCGGGATATTTGACGGTGGCGAGGGCGGTGCGAATGGTGTGTTCGTTCATTGGTAGGATTTGCGGAGGTGGGAGGGGAGGATGCCGAGCTGTTCGCGGTATTTGGCGACGGTGCGGCGGGCGACCTTGATGCCCTGGGTGGTGAGGGCCTTCTCGATGGCGGCGTCGGAGAGGGGTTTGTGGGCGTCTTCCTTGGCGACGATTTCCTGGATGGCTTCGCGGACGCCGGAGTTGGAGACTTCGGCACCTTCGGTGGTGGTGTAGCCGGTCGTGAAGAAGCGGCGCATTTCGGCGACGCCGTGGGGGGTGCGGACGTATTTGCCGGCCACGGCGCGGGAGACGGTGGTGGGGTGGACGCCGATGGTGTCGGCGATTTCGTTCATGGTGAGCGGCTTGAGGTGCCGGGCGCCGAGTTCGAGGAAGGCGGTTTGGTGGCGGATGATTTGTTCGGTGATGGCGAGGATGGTGCCCTGGCGTTGGTCGAGGGCCTTCATGAGGGTGCGGCCGTCGCGGAGTTGGTTGCGGAGGTAGGTGCGGAGTTTGCGGTCGGGACTGGTGCTCAGGAGGTCCTTGTAGTGATCGTTGAGGCGGAGGCGGGGGAGGTATTCGTTGGTGAGGACGGCGGTCCACTCGCCGCTTTCGTCGCGTTCGATGGCGACGTCGGGGACGATGTAGGGATTTCCGGAGGGGTCGAAGGAGGCCCCGGGAGAGGGGTCGAGGTTGGCGATGTGTTCGGCGGCCTCGGCGACCTGCTCGACGGTGCATTTCAGGGCCCGGGCGATGTGCGGGAAGTGTTTGCGGGCCAGTTCGACCAGTTGGGTATCGACGATGCGGTATTCGAGGGAGTCGGCGCGACCGGAGCGTTCGAGTTGGAGGAGGAGGGACTCGCGGAGGTCGGTGGCGGCGATGCCGGCGGGGTCGAAGCTCTGGAGGAGGAGTTTGGCGCGTTCGATGATGTTGTAGGGGATGGCGAGGCGGGCGGAGAGTTCGTCGAGGGGTTCGTCGAAGAAGCCGCGGTCGTCGAGGTTGCCGAGGAGGGCGAGGACGGCCTCGCGGATGTCGGGTTCGGCGAGGGCGAGGTCGAGTTGGTTGAGGAGGTGCGCCTGGAGGGTTTCGGGGCCGACGATGGAGTTGTAGAGGTGCTCGCGTCGTTCCTCGTCGTCGGGGGAGGAGGAGAGGGAGCGGCTTTCGAGGATGGCGAGGTCGCGGAGGTCGTCGTCCGGATCGTCGATCATTTCATCGGGATCGGGCGTGTCGTGTTCGAGGTCCTCGATGGAGAGGGATTCGGTGTCGTCCTCGAGGACGGGGTTGATCTCCATGGCCTGTTGGAGGAGTTGCTGGAGTTCCAGGGTGTTGGCTTGGAGAATTTCCAAGCTCTGGCGCATTTGGGGCGCGAGGGTCTGCTGTTGGCTCAGCGAGTGCTGGAGGGAAGCGTGCGCCATGGGGTTTGCCCGGTGGGGGCGGGGGGACGATGGCACAAAGTTGGCCGGACGCGAAGGAAATGAAGCAGATGTTGTGCCACATTTTTCTCCAGGGTGGGCGGAGGGGTTGAGGGCGAGGGGGTTGGGTGCCGTTGTCCCTTCAGGGCATTTTTACCGGCAGGATGCCTGCGCTCCTTTCGGCGTTGCCGGGGGGGAAGGGGGCTGATAGGTGGAGAGGCATGAGCGGATTTGACGCATTTCGCGACAAGATGACCGGGGCAGGGGTGCGGGAGGCGGCCATTTTGGCCTTTGAGCGGAGTTATGGGACCTTGGTGCGGCAGGAGTCGGGGATGTTGCCGGAGGGGAGCGTGGATCCGGTGGAGGGCTTGCCGAGGGGAGGAGGGGGTGAAGGGGGCTTTGATGCGGGGTTGTTGAAGCAGACCGTGCTGATCAAGCTGAACGGAGGATTGGGCACGAGCATGGGGTTGCAGAAGGCGAAGAGTCTGCTGCCGGTGAAGGACGGGGCGACCTTTTTGGACATCATCGTGCGGCAGATCCTGGCGTTGCGGGAGAGCAGCGGGGCGCGGGTGCGGTGTTTGTTGATGAACAGTTTCAGCACGAGCGAGGACACCCTGGCCTACCTGCGGAAGTATGCGGCGGAGGGGTTGGCGGGGGCGGAGGAGGTGGAGTTGATGCAGAACATGGTGCCGAAGGTGGATGCGGCGACCCTGGCTCCGGTGAGTTGGGCGGCGGATCCGGAGCACGAGTGGTGCCCGCCGGGGCATGGTGATTTGTATCCGGCCCTGTCGGGGAGCGGGTGGTTGGATCGTTTGTTGGCGGAAGGGGTGAAGTACGCCTTTGTGTCGAACAGCGACAATCTGGGTGCGGTGCTCGACGCGGAGTTGCTGGCCTACTTTGCGGAAAGCGGGGCGCCATTTTTGATGGAAGTGACGCGGCGGACGGAGAGCGACAAGAAGGGGGGGCACCTCGCGGTGCGCAAGGTGGACGGGCAGCTCATCCTGCGGGAGGTGGCGCAGTGTCCGGAGGCTGATCTTGAAGAGTTCCAGAATATCGGGAAGCATCGCTTCTTCAACACCAACAACTTATGGCTGCGGTTGGATGCGTTGAAAGAGGCCCTGGATGCGGACGGCGGGGTGTTGCCGCTGCCGGTGATCTGCAATCGCAAGACGGTGGATCCGAGGGACAAGCAGAGCACGGAAGTGTATCAGTTGGAGGGGGCGATGGGTTCGGCGATCGAGTGTTTTGCCGGGGCGGCGGCGGTGGAAGTGCCGCGGACGCGGTTTGCGCCGGTGAAGACGACGGGGGATCTGCTGACGCTGCGGTCGGATGCTTACGAACTACGGGCGGACGGCTGCATGGTGCTGGTGCCGGAGCGGGCCGGGGTGCCGCCAGTGGTGACGTTGGGGGAGGAATACAAGTTGGTCGATGGGCTGGATGTGTTGGGGGTGCCGTCGTTGGTGGGGGCGAAGAGTCTGCGGGTGGAGGGGCCCTGGTCGATCGACTCGGGGGCGGTGATCCGGGGGGATGTGCAGTTGATCAACGAGGGGGCGGAGCGGGCCGTGCTGGGGGCGGGGGTGTGGGAGGATCAGGTGGTCCGGGGAGGCGCGAGGGAGGGGGAGTAAGGGCAATCATCCATTCTGAATAAATTGTTCCGGGGGGAGGCATTTAAATCCTTGTCTTCCCCGCCCGGCAGCCTACTTGCGTCAGCGTAATGGCAACCGAAGACCGAATCGAATTTCCGACTGGTGACTTTGAAGGATTGATTTTTGATTTGGACGGGACGCTGGTCGATTCCATGCCGGCGCATTTTGCGGCGTGGTGCAAGGCCCTGGCGACCTTCAATGCGGGGGGGGTGTTTCAGGAGGATGTGTTTTATGCGATGGGCGGACGGCCGACGCAGGACATCGTGATTGATCTGAACGATCAGTATGGGCTGCATTTGGATCCGGTGGCGGTGTCCGCGGCGAAGCGGGAGGCCTTTTTGAAATCGCTGGGTCAGATTGTGATTTACGAGGAAGTGGTGGAGTATGCGCAATCGCAGCGGGGGAAGGTGCCGATGGCGGTGGCGACGGGGGGGACGCGGATCGTGGCGGAGAAGACGCTGCAGGCGGTGGGATTGAGTGATCTTTTTGACGAAGTGGTGACCTCGGATGATGTGGTGAACGGGAAGCCGGCGCCGGACATCTATTTGGAGGCGGCCAAGCGGATCGATGTGGCACCGGAGCGTTGTGTGGCCTTTGAGGATGCGCAGCCGGGGGTGTTGTCGGCGCGGGCGGCGGGAATGCGGGTGGTGTTGGTGCCTGGGCCGGTGCATTTGGTGTAGGATCGGGCTTGCAATCGGGGGGCGGCTTCCGTTGACTCGCTCATGGCGGATTTGACTCTTGGACTGTCCTTTGACGATGTCCTACTTGTGCCGGGCAAAAGTGCGATTTTGCCGACGGAAGCAGACCTCAGCACGAATTTGACGGCGGGGATTCCCCTGAACATTCCGATTATTTCGGCGGCCATGGACACGGTTTCGGAGGCCGAGTTGGCGATCGCCCTGGCGCGGGAGGGGGGGATGGGGGTGATTCACCGGGCTTGTCCAATTGAGGAGCAGGCGGCGATGGTTTCGAAGGTGAAGCGATCGGAGAACGCGGTGATTCACAATCCGCTGACGGTGCGCAAGGAGCAGACCGTGGCGGAGGTGCGGGCGATCATGGTGAAGCAGGGGTTTTCGGGCTTTCCGGTGATTGATGCGAACGGGCTGTTGCAGGGGATGGTGACGGGGCGGGATGTGCGGCATGATTGTCCGGACGACGTGAAGGTGGCGGACGTGATGACACCACGGGAGCGGTTGGTGACGGCGCCGCCGGACATCAGCTGGGAGGATGCGCGGCAGATGCTTTACAAGCACCGGATTGAGAAGCTGCCCCTGATGAATGCGGATGGAAAGCTGGCCGGGCTGATCACGGGGGCGGACATCGAGAAGCGCATCACCTTCACTAACGCGGCAAAGGATCCCAATGGTCAGTTGCGCTGCGGTGCGGCGGTGGGGGTGGGGGCGGAGTGGAAGGAGCGGGCTGCGGCGCTGGTCTTGGCGGGGGCGGATGCCTTGTTCATCGATGCGGCGACGGGGCACACCACGCGGGTGTTGGATGTGGTTTCGGAATTGCGGTCGTTGTTTGACCTGCCGGTGGTGGCGGGCAATGTGGTGACCGAGCAGGGAGCGAAGGATCTGGTGACGGCGGGAGCGAGTGCGGTGAAGGTGGGGGTGGGTCCGGGATCGATCTGCACGACGCGGGTCATTTCTGGGGTGGGGATGCCGCAGTTCACGGCGATTCAGAATGTGGCGGAGCACTGCCGGGCGAACGGGGTGCGGGTCATCGCGGACGGGGGGATTCGCTACTCGGGGGACATCTGCAAGGCGCTTGCGGCGGGTGCGGACATGGTGATGCTGGGGTCGATCCTGGCGGGCACGCGGGAGAGTCCGGGGCAGACGGTGCATTTTCAGGGGCGGCGCTTCAAGACCTACCGCGGGATGGGTTCGCTGGGGGCGATGAAGAAGGGGGCGGGGGACCGCTACGGGCAGGGGGCGACCGGGAAGCTGGTGGCGGAAGGGGTGGAGGGGCGGGTGCCTTACAAGGGGCCGTTGGAGGACGTGGTGTTTCAGTTGATGGGGGGGCTGCGGTCCGGGATGGGGTATGTGGGGGCGGAAAATCTGGATGCCTTGCGGCGCCTGGCGCACTTTGTGCGGATCACGCCGGGGGGGCTGCGTGAAAGCCATGCGCACGATGTGGTGATCACGGAAGAGCCGACGAACTACCAGCCGATCAGCTGAGGGCGCGGAACAAACTGAACGATTTCAAACGATGGAAGAGAGCAAACATGTGGCGGTGGTGGACTTCGGTTCGCAGTACACTCAATTGATTGTGCGGCGGGTGCGGGAGCTGGGATATTTTGCGAAGCTGTATGCCTTGGAGGAATTCGAGGAGATGGGTTCGCCGGGGGCGATCATTTTGTCGGGTGGACCGAAGAGCACGAGTGAGGTGGATGCGCCGGACCTCGATTTTGTGAAGCTGGAGGGCTATGGCTGTCCGGTGTTGGGGGTGTGCTACGGGATGCAGTTGTTGAACATCAAGTTTGGGGGGACGGTGAAGGGGAGCGACCGGCGGGAGTATGGTCCGGCGGCGCTGAAGCCGGAGTCGTGCAGCGGGCTGTACGAGGGGGTGTCGCACGAGTCGCAGGTGTGGATGAGTCATTCGGACACGGTGGAGACGCTGGGGGAGAGTGCGGAGGTGCTGGCCTCGAACCAGCACGGGACGCCGGTGAGTTTGAAGTGGGGGGAGCGGTTTTACGGGATTCAGTTTCATCCGGAGGTGACGCATAGTCATGAGGGATTGCGGATCCTGCATAATTTCCTGCTGACGGCGGAGGAGTTGCAGGAGTTTCACATCGAAGACTTCAAACGCGAGATGGTGGAAAGCATCCGCAAGACGGTGGGCGACAAGCAGGTGGTTTGTGGGGTGAGCGGCGGGGTGGACAGCACGGTGCTGGCAGTGTTGTTGCATGAGGCGGGAGTGAATATGAGGGCGATCTTTGTGGATCACGGGCTGTTGCGGAAGGACGAGGGGGAGGAGGTGCGGAGCAATTTTCATCGGATGGGGGTGGAGATCGAGACGGTGGAATGTGCGGATCGGTTTTTGACCGCGCTGGCGGGAGTGGAGGATCCGGAGAAGAAGCGGGAGATCATCGGGGGGTTGTTCATCGATGTCTTTTGGGATTCGGTGGGGAATGCGGATTTACTGGCGCAGGGGACGCTGTATCCCGACGTGATCGAGAGTGCTTCGAATGCGAAGTCGAAGGCCTCGAAGATCAAGACGCATCACAATCGGGTGGAGCGGATTCTCGAATTGCAGCGGCAGGGGAAGGTGCTGGAGCCCTTGGCGGAGTTATTCAAGGACGAGGTGCGGGAGTTGGGGCTTTCGCTGGGGATCGCGAAGGACATCGTGGGGCGGCATCCCTTTCCGGGGCCTGGTCTGGCGGTGCGTTGTCCGGGGGCCATCGAGCAGGGCAAGCTGGACATCATCCGGGAGTGTGACGCGATTTTCATCGGCAAGCTCAAGGAGCACGGTTGGTATGACAAGGTGTGGCAGGCCTATGCGGCGCTGGTGCCGGTGAAGACGGTGGGGGTGAAGGGGGACGAGCGGAGTTACGAGTGGGCCATCGCGCTGCGGGCCGTGGTGAGCGAGGATGCCATGACGGCGGATTGGGTGGAGTTGCCGTATGCGATTCTGCGGGAGACGAGCCACCGGATTTTGAACGATGTGGCGGGGATCAACCGGGTGCTCTACGATGTTTCGACGAAGCCACCGGCGAGCATTGAGTGGGAGTGAGGGGAATGCGGAAGGGGGAGTGCGGAGTGCGGAAGTTGGGGAATGGGGAATGAGGAAGTTGGGAGGGGGCGCCAAGGTTGGGTGGACGGGGAACCGGACGTTTTATCAAAACGTCCCTACCGATGGGGGAGGCCCTGAGAACTCCGGGGGGGATTGTAGTGGTGCGGGAGGGGAGGTCGGGCTAGGGTGGCGGGCATGAGTGAGAATGAAGGATCGAGTCCGCCGGAGGTGCCGGCGGAGGTTGTGGCACCTCAGGCGAGTGGGGGCCCGGCTGCGGCGGGGGTGTCGGAGAACACGATGGGGATGCTGACGCATTTGGCTTCGTTGTCGGCGTTCATCGGGGTTCCGGCCGGGAATATTTTGGGGCCCTTGCTGGTGTGGGTGATTAAGAAGGACACCATGCCCTTCGTGGATCGGTGCGGAAAGGAGGCGATTAATTATGGGATCTCGATGACGATTTATTTGATGGTGGCGGGGTTGATGTGTTTTGTGTTGATCGGGTTTTTGCTCTTCCCGGTGGTGCTTCTGTTGATGCTGATCTTTCCGATCATTGCGGCGTTGAAGGCGAACGAGGGGCAGGAGTATGTGTATCCGCTGACGATTCGGTTTGTGAAGTGAGGGGGGTAAGGGGAGTGGGGTGGAGGGAGGGTCGCGGTTGGGAAGGAGGGGGACGGTGGAGATGGGCGACGGTCGCCGCCACCCGGTCAGGGTGGGGAGCGGTGTGGGGAAGGGGTCCCATGGTTGAAACCATGGGCTTTGTGCCCTGCCCCCTTCAGAGACCCGGAAGTCGGAGGGCAAGCAGGTCAGGCCACGTGGGGGTCGGGGCATTGGGCCGGGACGGACTCCCGGGGGCCAGTTGCAGGTTGGAAACCAGCACTACGTTTGGGGAATCGGCTTGGCGCTTGGAAAGCGCCGCCACGGGTGGGGCGGCATGGGTTTGCGGAGGCTGGGCGTTTCTTGGGTTGGGGTGGGGTTTGCGTTGACGGGGGGCGGGAGCGGTTTTAACTCAGCGCTACCGATGAATCTGACACGCACAGCATATGGGACATGGAGTGGAGGCCGCTACATGCACTTTGGAGAGATGTTGGAGGAGGAACGCTACAAGGCGTGCATCCGGCTGGCGTATGAGAGCGGGGTGCGGACCTTTGTGACGGCGGACGTTTACGGCCAGGGGAAGGCAGATGAGGCGCTGGGGGAGGCTTTGGCGGGCTATCCACGGGACAGCTACTGTCTGGTGGGGACGATCGGGCATGATTTTTACGAGGGCTCGCGGAACGGGAGTGCGGGGTATCCGCGGTTCACTGATCCGGAGTTGCGGAGCCCGGCGGAGTATCGGGATTTCCTGCGGATGGCCTGTGAGCGGTCGCTGAAGTCCTGCCGGACGGACCATTTCGACCTGCTCATGCTGCACAACCCGGATGAGAAGGGGTTTACGCAGGAGAAGGTGTGGACGGGGATGAGCGCGCTGAAGGCGGAGGGGTTGATCGAGCAGATCGGGATGGCTCCGGGGCCGGCGAACGGCTTCACCTTGGACATTATCCGGACATTTGAGCTGTATGGCGAGGTGATCGACTGGACGATGATCATTCTGAACCCGCTGGAGCCCTGGCCGGGTCAGCATGTCCTGCCGGCGGCGAAGAAGCACGGGGTGGACATCCTGACGCGGGTGGTGGATTACGGGGGGATTTTTCATGACGATCTGAAGCCGGGGCATGAGTTTCGGCCGGGGGATCACCGGTCGTATCGGCCGGCGGGCTGGGTGGAGCATGGCAATGAGAAGATGGAGCGGATGCGGGCCATCGCGGAGCAGCACGGGCTGTCGATGATCCATTTTGCCTCGATTTGGAACCTCTCGCAGGAGCCGGTGAAGAGTGTGGTGCCGACCTTCATTCAGGAGGCGGGGGAAGGGGCGCGGTTGATCGAAGACAAGATCCGGGAGTATGCGACGCTGCCGGAGGTGACCTTGACCGCGGAGGAGGTGGAGGAGATCCGGGCCATTGGGGACAATACCGGCTGCATGACCCTGAAGGGGGCGAGCAAGCGGCATGAGGTGAGCGAGCGACCGGACGAGTGGCCGATGCGGCCGGAGTTGGTGGAGTTGGCGGAGCGGTATGGGCTGGGGACGGAGTGGTGAGGCGGGCTCCGATTGTGAATAACAGATCTTTGACCTTTCCGAAACAGTCCTCCAGACTGTGTCCATGGTAATGAAGTGTCCCCGCTGTGTACAACGGGTGCATCGGGGCGCGGTGCAGTGCCCGCATTGCGGCTTTGGGATCCGGGATGCGGACCAGGTTTTCGGGTCCCAAGAGGTGCGCCTGAAGTGTTTGACGGATGCGGCGGGGGTGTTGCGGAAGCGGGAGCGGGAGACGGCGCGGCGCTTGTTGATGGAGTTTCAGCGGAAGTTTCCGCAGTTGTTTTTTGCGGTGTATTTCGGGACCTTTCGGGAGTTGCCGAGTTTGCGGCAGTTCGGTTTCTGGTTGCTGAACCGCGGGGCCTTTGAGGATGTTGAGGTGAGTCGGCCGAACGAGGCGGGGATTCTGTTGAGTGTGGATGTGGGGGGGAAGTCGGCGGGGATCAGCTTCGGGTATCAGCTGCAGCCGTTCCTGAGCGATGACACGACCTTTCGGGCCCTTTCCGCGGCGCATCCGTATTTTCTGCAGGAGCAGTATCTCCGGGCCTTGGAGGTGGTGGTGGAGCGCCTCGGCAAGACCCTGCGTCGGCAGGCGCGGCGGGCGAAGCGTGATCCGGAATCCTTCGCTCCGGAGGAGGTGGTGAGCGAGGATGGGAAGGGGGAGATGCTGGAGCGGATCCGGGCCAACCATCGGGCGAAGGAGCCGAAGTTGTGATGAGGAGGTGGCTTCTATTGGGGGTTATATTATCGTTAGGGCTTTCCGCTCAGGAGGAGACGGTGCCGGGGGGGGCGGGTCCGGCGGAGGAGGCGGTGACGGAGGACGAGCCGACGGAGGATTCGAAGGAGGAAGAGGACGGGGTGCTGGAGTGGCCGACCCTGCCGGAATGGGATCCGGAGGATTTGGAGAAGGTGAAGAAGGGGGAGATCCTGCCGGGACAGGATTTGTTGCGGGAGACCAGCGAGGATCTGCGCCTGCCCCCGGCACCGGATCCGATGCCGGAAGAGGCCCTGCCGCCGGAGCCCGATCCGGGCGAGGCGGTGGAGGAGGATCCCACGGTGATCGGGAAGCGGTATCTGGAGACCTACTTTGGGCGGCGTCCGGCGGGCTATTTGATGGATCCGCAGGAGATGCTGTCGCGGCAGGAGTATCGGGACCGGGAGAGTTTTCTGGAGTATCACGCGGGGGATTCGGAAGTGAATCTCTACGTGTATCTCTTTGATGCGGAGCAGCAGTTGCCGGAGGGATACACGATCGAGCGGGTCTTTGCTGATCACTTTGCGCGGCCGGGGCCGACTGCGCTGGTGTTTTACTACCTGGGGCGTCCGGAGCGGAGTGAGATGCTGTTGAGTGAGGGGATCCGGGCGGTGGTTTCCAAGGAGGAACAGGATCGGGCCCTGCGGACCTCGATCCAGGAGGCCTTTGAGAAGAGCGATGCGGCGCATCAGCTGGACAACTTTTCGGTGGAGATGTCGATTCGTCTTTATTGGTTTGAGAAGGCCATGGCTGGACCCGGGATGAAGGAGGCGGACGAGGCGGACATCCTGGCCTTGGAGGAAGCCCGGCCGCCGCTGTCCCTGCCGCAGAGTGAGAACAAGATTCTGCAGTTTCTGACGAAGTCGTTGTGGGCGATGATCATACTGGTGATCTCGGCGGTATTCGGGTGGGTGGGTCGGGTGGTGGCGCGTCGTCGCTTGCGATATGTCTTTCCGGAGGTGGACACCGAACCGTTGTTGGGAGCGCCGCATGCGGCGGGGGTGGGTGCGGTGATTTCGTTTTCCAGTTCGCAGTTGCCGCCATCGCAGCAGCGGGATCATGTGCCGGACTATCTGCAGCGGATGTGAGGACTGACTGGGAACGTGATCCGGGGTTGGCGGAGCGGATATCGGTGAGTGCGGTTTGGGAGGACACCTGCTTTTGCGCGATCGATCCGGGGCCGCGATCGGCCGATGTTTCGGCGATGGCGGGGCTGCTGGAGGCGGGGGAGCGGGTGATCGCGGTGTTTTATTTGGATCCGGGGGTGGAGGAAGGGCCGCCCTTTGGGGCGGGTCGGGAGGAGATGGAGGCGGTTTTTGGACCGTCTTTTCGGTTGGGACGGGAGGAGGTGCCGCAGGGTTGTTTTCCCTCGCGGAAGGGGCGGGAGTGGCTGGCGGAATTCATTAGAAAAGACTGATAATCAACGATATGGTCCTTGATTGTCCTTGCCAAGGAGGGGCATGTGACAATGCTGGGAGAATCCCTCTAGGGGGATAGGCAGTCCAATCGGAGGTTGGCATAGGGTTAGGGGGTTTCCCGTGCCTATTATCCACCAATTGGACTGTCTTTTTTGTGGTGGGCTGGCCTTGCGCGTTGAAAGAGGAAGATAGGAAGGCTATCGTGCCGCGTTATTGGAAGTATGGCAGCGAGCAAGGCAGGACCAAGGTGCGGAAGCGCGAGGTGGGGAGGGGTGTGGCTGCTGGTCGTGGCGGGATGGTTTGCCCTGTTGGGGGTTGGTTTTGGGGGGGACAAGGAGGAGCGGCTGTATGTGAATGACAAGAAGGCTCCGGAGAATCTGAAGGACCTGTTGAAGATCCAGCAGGAGTTGCAGGCGGTGCTGCCCATGGCGCGCGAGGCGACGGTGGGGATCGATCTTGGCGGCGGGGCAGGGAGTGGCGTGGTGGTGAGCGAGGATGGGCTGGTCTTGACGGCGGCGCACGTGAGCGGAGGAGTGGACAAGGAGTTGACGGTGATTTTTGAGGATGGGCGACGCATTAAGGCGAGGACGCTGGGACTGGTGGCGAGTACGGACTGCGCGATGATGCAGATCTCGGAGGAGGGCAAATATCCCTTCGTTGATTTGGACCGCTCGGACACGGCGCGATTGGGTGACTGGGTGTTTTCGCTCGGGCATTCGGGCGGCTTTGACGAGGAGCGCGGCGTGGTGGTGCGTTTGGGTCGGCTGGTGCAGGTAAAGGACTCGACCATTCAATCGGACTGCAACCTGATCGGTGGTGATTCGGGCGGGCCCTTATTTGATTTGAAGGGGCACTTGATCGGCATTCACAGCCGGGTGGGGATATCCAAGGAGCAGAACATGCACGTGCCGGTGCGGGAGTTCCTGAAGAATTGGGAGGGGATGAAGGCGGGCGAGTTTATCGGGGAGGGGCCCTTTGCGCAGAAGCCGGTGGCGGGGACGGCGTTTCTGGGAGTCGAGGTGAAGGATGCGGAAGAAGGCGGGGCGGAGGTTGTGCGGGTGGAGGAGGGAACCCCGGCGGCGGGGGTGGAGATGAAGGTCGGAGATGTGATCACGAAGGTGGATGAAGTGGAGATCAAGGGAAAGGATGACCTGATTTCCTACTTGTTGGAGAAGGGGGCGGGGGAGCGGATCAAGGTGACGATTTTACGGGGTGGCGAGGAGCAGACCATGGCGGTCGAGCTGGGAGAGCGGCCTCCGGAGCCGGTGAAGGGGACGGCCTTTCTCGGGGTGAAGGTGGAGGATCGTGAAGGGGGCGGGGTGGAAGTGGCGCGGGTGGGTGAGGAGACGCCGGCGGCCGAGGTGGGGTTGAAGGTTGGGGATGTGGTGATCAAGATCGATGAGGTGGAGATCAAGACCAAGGACGACTTCACGGCCTACCTGCAGGAGAAGGGGGCGGGAGAGAAGATTGCGGTGACGATTTTACGAGATGGAGAAGAGCAAACACTGGAGATTGAACTGGGTGAGCGGTAGAGCGGTCATAGCCTTGGGCGCGTTGGCGTTGGTGGTCTTGCCGCTGTCCGGGCAGTCCCTGGAGGGGCCGTATCGTTTGAACGGTTCGCAGGTGCAGGCGGCGTTTGAGCCGGTGCGGCAGGTGTTGCAGACGAGCAGTGCGGTCTTGTATTTCGAGCGGACGCCGTTCGGGTTCGGGGCGGTGATGAGTGCGGATGGTTACATCCTGACGAAGGCGAGCGAGGTGGAGGGGAAGAAGGGGATCTCGATCCGGATCGACGACAAGGAATACACCGATGTGACGGTGGTGGCGACGGACTTTGAGTGGGATGTGGCGCTGCTGAAAGTGGCGGCGGAGGGGTTGGTGCCGGTGCGCTGGTCGGAGAAGCCGGAGATCGCGCATGGGAGCTGGGTGGTGTCGAACGGGGCGACGAGCCGGACCCGCCGGAGGGTGCGCCCGGGCATCATCAGTGCCAATGCGCGGGCCATCGGTGGGGAGAGCCAGGTCGTGCTGGGCGTGGTGCTGAAGGTGGAGGAGGAGCGGATCGTGATCGGGGAAGTGGCGGAGGAAAGCGGAGCGAAGGCGGCGGGCTTGGAGGCCGGGGATATTTTGCTGAAGGCGGAGGGCAAGGAAATCAAGGAGCGGGACGAGTTGGTGAAGATGCTGGAGGGGAAAGCGCCGGGGGATATCCTCGCGGTGACCGTGTTGCGGGGGGAAGCGGAGTTGGAGTTGGAGATCAAGCTGACGGCCCGCAACAAGGTGTTTCAGGCACCGATGTCGCGCAATGATCAGATGAGTGGGCCGGTGTCGCAGCGGCGGACGAATTTCGCGCGGGTGATCCAGCATGACACGATGTTATCGGAGCGGTCGGAGGGTGGTCCCCTGCTGGACCTGGATGGTCGGGCGGTGGGTTTGAACATTGCCTATGCGAGTCGGGCGGAGTCCTTTGCCATTCCGGCGGACGAGGTGGTGAATATCTATGCGGATCTTCTGGGGAAGGGGAGGGAGTAGCGGTCAGCGTTGCTGGGCGAGGTGGCTTTTGAAGATGACGAGGGTCCGCTTGCGTTCGGTGGCGTGGTCGATGATGGGGGCGGGGTAGTGGGTGGCGAGGGGGTCTCCGTTGGGGGGAGGGAGGTGGAGGAGTTTTGAGGGGACATCGGCGAGTTCGGGGATCCATTGGCGGATGTAGTTGCCGTCGGGGTCGAAGCGTTTGGACTGGGTCCAGGGGTTTTGGATGCGGAAGTAGGGGGCGGCGTCGGCGCCGGTGCCGGCGCTCCATTGCCAGCCGCCGTTGTTGGAGGCGATTTCCCCGTCGAGGAGGGACTGCATGAAGAACTGTTCGCCGAGTCGCCAGTCGAGGTGGAGGTCCTTGGTGAGGAACATGGCGGTGATCATGCGGACGCGGTTGTGCATGAAGCCGGTGGCGGCGAGTTGGCGCATGCCGGCGTCGACGATGGGGAATCCGGTGTGGCCTGATTTCCAGGCGTGGAAGGCGGGGCCTGGTTCGTGCCAGGGAAGGCCGCGGTAGCTTTCGTTGAATTCGAGTTCGAGGACGTGGGGGAAGTGATGGAGGATCTGCATGTAGAACTCGCGCCAGGCGAGTTCCTTCAGGAAAGTGGTGAGGTTTTCGCGGGTGGCGGGGGAGGTGGTGGCGTGGAGGGCGTGGGCGACCTTTTTGTAGATGGTGCGGATGGAGAGAGTGCCGAAGCGGAGGTCTTGTGAAAGGCGGGAAGTGCCCTCCCGGGCGGGGAAGTCGCGTTGGTCCCTGTAGGCGGCCAGTCGTGAGGAGAGGGCGAGGTCGAGGCGTTGTCGGGCGGCGTGTTCGCCGGCCGGGGGGAGGGTGGTGCGGAGGGAATGGAGTCCCCAGGTGTGAAGGGTTGGTGCGGGCTCGGAGGGGAGGTCGGGCGGGGTGGAGAGCTGGCGGGGTTTGGGCAGGGGCGGGGCCTTCTCGGCGTCGAGCCATTTGCGGCTGTAGGGGGTGAAGACGCGGTAGGGATTGCCGTCGTTGGTGAGGAGTTCGTCGCGCTCATGGAGGGCGACGTCCTTGCAGGGGTGACAGGCCACGCCGAGTTCGCGGCAGAGGGCGGTGATGTTTCTTTCGACGGTGCGGCCGTGGGGATCGGGATCGCGATTGAAGTAGAGGGCGTCGATTTTTTGATCGAGGAGGATGGTGCGCAGGACGGCGGGGGCGTCGCCGGAGCGGAAGATGAGGCGTCCGCCGAGGGTCTCGATGTTGCGGGCCAGGGAGTCGAGGCAGGCGCAGAGGAATTCCTGGCGGGGGGGGCCGGTCCAGAGGTGTTGGCCAGACCAGGTGCTGGTGATGTAGAGGGGGACGACTTGGTCCGCCTCGGTGGCGGCGCGGTGGAGGGCGCTGTTGTCGCTGATGCGCAGGTCCCGCCTGAACCAGTGTAGGGCGCGGGTGGGCATGGAGCAGGGGGGCACGCCGGGGGATCAGGAGGCTCCGAGGAGCTTTTCGGCCTTCCGGACGGTGGACTGGCTGAGTTTACCGTTCACGCGGCGGGAGCTATCGACGAGTTGGCGCAGGTCGGCGAGGGCTGATTCGGCGGCGGCAAGGGATTTCTTGGCGCTGCCGTATTTTTTGTCCGAATAGTAGCGGGTGAAGGTCGCGCCGGCTCGGCTGAGGCAGAGGCGCCATCCTTGGAATGCAGTCGTTTCGTATGTGAAGCGGGTCAGGTTCCTTTTGGATTTCATCATGGGGGGGCGCGGGGGGGACCCGAATATGTACCCGGAGGGGGCCGATACCACTAAAAAAGTGGCCATGGTGTTAGAATCCAAAGGATATCTGTTAGGACGGAGGCGGGGGCGGGGGGTGGTCTGTGCGGGGGCGGAAGGGGCGGGAGAACGTGGGGACGGGGGCCGGAAATGGGGGCATTTTTGCCCTGAAAATAGGGGTTGCAAAGGGGCTGGCTTTCCTCTTTAGTCCCGCCCCGCGAGCCGCAAAATCGCCGTAGGTCCTCCCGACCGGTCCCACTGGATCGGCCTGCTCGCAGGGAGGGAAACCCGGCCACCAAGAAACCACATGTCAGAAGAAGCTATTGCTACTAAGGAGGATACCAAGGAGTCGATCAGGCTCGACCGGTTCGAAGTGCCGAACCGCTTGGTCAAAGACGAGGACACCGCCACCGGCACCTATGCCAAGTTCGTGGCCGAACCATTCGAGCGGGGCTACGGCCACACGATCGGAAACACCCTTCGCCGGGTGCTGCTCTCCTCCCTGGAGGGTGCGGCGATCACCTCGGTCCGGATCGCCGGTGTCCAACACGAGTTTTCGACCCTTGCCGGGGTGGTGGAGGATGTCACCGACATCGTCCTCAACCTGAAGAAGGTCAAGTTCAAGCACCACGGCAAGGATGCCCGGGTGCTGTCCATCAACGTGGACAAGGACGGGGTGGTGACCGCCGGTGACATTACCGAGGACCACATCTACGAAGTGGTCAACAAGGACCAGGTGATCTGCACGCTCGACCGCAAGGTCAAGTTTGACTGCGAATTCGAAGTGCAGGTGGGCCGTGGTTTCCGGACCGGTGAGGAGAACAAGCGTCCGGACATGCCGATCGGGGTGATCGCGATCGATTCCATTTTTTCGCCCGTGACCCGCGTCAAGTATGGGGTGGACGCCACCCGGCTGGGTCAGATGACCGACTATGACAAGTTGATCGTGGACATCTGGACGGACGGTCGGATTGAGCCGCACGAGGCGCTTTTGCATGCTTCGGCCATTCTTCGCCACCACCTCGACGTGTTCGTCAACTATGACGACGACGCGGTGGAGTTCGAGGAGGCCCCGGCCGAGCAGAGCGAGGAGAACGCCACCCTCAAGAAGCTTCTCAACATGAGCGTCAACGAGATCGAGCTTTCGGTCCGTGCCGCCAACTGTCTGAACAACGCCAACATCACTTCGGTGGGTCAGTTGGCGATGAAGACCGAGGCGGAGATGCTCAAGTATCGCAACTTCGGCAAGAAGTCGCTCAACGAGATCAAAGACAAACTTTCCGAGCTGGGGCTGAGCCTTGGAATGACCTTCGATCCGTCCCTCCTTTCGGGACCGATTCCGTCCGTGCAGGCACCGCGCCTGGGATTGGAAGAGGAAGCCCCGGTCGGCTTGGCGGATCTTATCGCCCAAAACATCGACGAGTAAGAAAGACCCGGAACCATGAGGCATCGCAGAAAAACGCCAAAACTCCAACGCACCGCGGATCATCGTCGCTCGATGATGGCCAACCTCGCGTGCTCATTGATCAAAGAGAAGCGGGTTCGCACCACGGTAGCCAAGGCCAAGGCCTTGCGTCCGGTGGTGGAGAAGTTGGTGACCCTCGGCAAGCGTGGCGACGTCCATGCGCGTCGGGTTGCCGTCTCCTTCCTTCGTCAGAAAGAGGCGGTGAGCGCCCTTTTCGAGGAAGTCGCGAAGGCCTGTGCCGACCGTCAGGGCGGCTACTGCCGGATCACCAAACTTGGACCACGTCCATCCGACGCCGCACCGATGGCTTACATCGAGTGGGTTGATCTGGCCGTGGCGGTTGGGGTCGGAGCAGACGACGACGACGAGTAAAGACTTCCCGTGGCGCGAGTCGCGGATCAATTCTCAAGAAAAAGACCCGCTCTGGATCAGGGCGGGTTTTTTTGGATTTGGGGGCTGGAGTTTATTTGAGGTTGATGGGGAGGTTTGGTGGGTTGTGCCGGACGGCGCGGAGCGACCCTCCGTGACCTGACGGGAGCTGTGGCCGGGCTTAACCGAGCGCCCTTCGGGCTAGAGTTTCTTCTTCAGGGCGGCGTATTCGCGCTTCAGTTTCGTCAGGACGGTTTCTGCCTGCATGATTTCCTCGTGAATATCGGCCAAGCGGCGCAGATTGGAGGAAAAGTGGGCACCGCTCCGAACAGAGGGGGGCGTGGCATCGGTTTTCTTCAGCCAATTGCTGATGGTGAGGGGCGTGACGTTGAATTTTGCGGCTGCGGCGGTGATTCCACCGCGTCCTTTTTCGGCGTTGACCTTATCGACAAACTCGAGGACTTGGGATTTTTCCTTGTCGGTGTAGCGCTTTCCTTTGCCGTTGGGTTTCTTGCTCATGATGTGGTAATGAAAATTCACACTCTTAATTAAGAAGGCAAGCAGATAGTCGTCGGAATATGTAAATTTTGCTCAAAGTTATACACATTTGATGGGATGCCGAGGGGGGCAGAGGGGGCTGGAGGGGGCTAGGAGAGGGGGCGGAGGGCGGCGGCGAGATCGTGGAAGGAGGTGATGAAGGAGGTCGCCTTTTGTTGGACGGCGGGGCGAGGGGTGAAGCCGCCGAATCCGACGAAGATATCGACCACGGGTTGAGTCTCCAGATCGGAGACGCCGTCGCCGACCATGACTGTGTGGGTGGGGTGGCGTTGGGAAATGAGGCGTTTGATGATATCAGGTTTGCCTCCGTTGCGGGCGGTGGGGGCGGATTGGTCGAATCCCAGGTAGGAGCCGTCGGGAAGGAAGCGGAGGGGGACGGCGTGGACTTCCTCGATGGCGAGGAATTCGGCGAAGGGTTGGATGGGGGTGGTGAAGCCGCCGGAGATGATGATGGGGGTCCAGCCGGAGGAGCGGGCGAGGCGGAGGGCCTCCCGGACGCCGGGGGCGGCGTGTTTGATGTAGAGTTGGCCGACCTGCTCACAGAGGTCGCGGCTGGGTTGAATGAGGTCGAGGCGGCGGGCGAAGATATCGCCGATGGGGACCTCGCCGTTCATGGCGGCGTTGGTGAGGGCGACAACCTCTGCTTCGACCTGGGGTCCGCGGAGGGCGGCGAGTTCGTCGATGCCTTCGATGGCGGAGAGGGTGGAGTCGCAGTCGAGGAAGAGGAGTTTCACAGGGGGAGTTCGGTGATGGTGAGGGGGGTGCCGGTGGGGGTGCGGTCGTAGAGGTCGAGGACGTCGTTGCAGCTCATGCGGATGCAGCCGTGGGAGGCGGTGGCGCCGAGGTGGTTCAGGTGGTTGGTGCCGTGGATGTAGATGTAGCGATCGTAGGTGTTGAGATTGTCGGGATCGAGGCCTTCGAGGCGGAGGATACGGGTGAGGATGAGGTCCTCGTCGGAGGGGGAGGCGGGGTCCCAGAGGCCGACGGGGAGGCGGGCGGAGAAGATGGTGTGATGCGGTTCGCCGTCGCCGATTTTTTCGCAGATGCGGAAGGATCCGAGCGGGGTTTTGAAGCTGTCCTGTTGGGAGCCGGGGCCGCGACTGGAGGTGGAGACCGTGTATCGGCGGAGGAGTTCGTCGCCGAGGCAGAGGTGGAGGGCTTGGTCGGCGAGGGAGACGCGGATGTGCAGGGAGGGGGGCATCAAGGGGTGCCGGCCGGGGCGGGGGAGAGGGGGCGCTCGGGGAGGGGGGTGGGGGCCTGTTGGCTGGGGTCGGAGCGCTTGGCCTCGAGGCCGAGTTGATTGAGGAGGCTGAGGTCGTGGGCCACGGCGGGGTTGGCGGCGGTGAGGAGTTTGTCGCCGTAGAAGATGGAGTTGGCACCGGCGAAGAAGCAGAGGGCCTGGGCTTCGTCGGAGAGCTGGGTGCGGCCGGCGGAGAGGCGGACGCGGGCCTTGGGGACGGCGATGCGGGTGACGGCGATCATGCGGGCCACATCGAAGGCGGTGACGGGGTCCTTGCCGGCGAGGGGGGTGCCGGGCATGGGCATGAGGGAGTTGATGGGGATGCTTTCGGGGGGTGGGTTGAACTCGGAGATGACCTCGATCATTTTGAGGCGGTCCTCGGTGTTTTCGCCGAGGCCGAGGATGCCGCCGCAGCAGACCGACATACCGGCGTCCTGGACGTGGCGGATGGTGCGGAGGCGGTCGTCGAAGGTGTGGGTGGTGACGATGTTGGGGTAATTTTCGGGGGAGGTGTCGATGTTGTGGTTGTAGGCGGTGACGCCGGCTTCCTTGAGGGCCTGGGCTTCGGTGGCGCCGAGTTCGCCGAGGGTGACGCAGACCTCCATGCCGAGGGAGGCGACATCGCGGACGATGTCGAGGACGTCGTCGAAGCGTTTGGTGCCGGAGCGGACGCCACGCCAGGCGGCACCCATGCAGAAACGGGTGGAGCCGGAGTCCTTGGCGGCGTGGGCGCGTTCCATGACCTGGCATTTTTCCATGAGGCGTTCGGCATCGACGCCGCTGTCGTAGCGGGCCGATTGGGCGCAGTAGGAGCAGTCCTCGGAGCAGCCACCGGTCTTGATGGAGAGGAGGGTGCAGAGTTGCACGGAGTTCTCGGACCAATGGGCCTCGTGCACGGCGCGGGACTGCTTGAGGAGGTCGAAGAAGGGCTGGTGGTAGAGGCGATGAAGTTCGTCGTAGAGCATGATGGAAAGAGGAGAGGAGATTAGCGGACCCAGGAGCCGGAGACGGTGGGCAGTTGGCCATGTCCGACCACGGCGTAGTCTGTTTTGCCACGGGCACCGATGAGGCGGGCACCGAGCGATTTGTTCCAGACGGCGCTCATGCTTTCTCCGGTGTGGCAGCCGTAGCTTTGGCAGACGGCGTTTTTGGCGAAGATGCTGCGGCGGATTTGGGAGAGGTCCTTCTCGTGGATCCAAGCCTGGCTGGCGGCCATGATTGTGCTGCCGTAGTCGAGCATGAAGCAGTGGCGGTTGGAGTGGCCGAAGAAGTCGAAGGTGCGGATGCCGCCGGTGGGGCGGGCGTTGAGGGCGCGGATGGCCTCGCCGCCGGTGCTGACCCAGACGAGCTGGCAATTTCGTTTGGTGGCCTGTTCCTGAATCCAGGTCGTGTAGGGATTGCCGTCCTCCTGGCCGCGCTGGGCGTAGCCGGGGCGGTAAACGATCCAGACGAGATTGGCGTCGGGTCCGTAGGCGCGGCGGATCTCGACCATGCGGAGGGTGGAGGCGCGGATGAAGTTGGCCCACCATTGGTCATGTCGCTCGCCGGGGACGCGGAGATTTTCCCATTTCCGGAGGGTGGGGCCGCCGCAGAGAATGACGTGTTCCTCGGCGGGGGCGGTCACGGTGGCGGCCAGTCCGAGGGCCAGGCAGAGGAGGAGGATTCGCACGTGGCGAGGATGGTCGCCGGGGGGGAGGGGCGCAAGGCGAGAATCGGGGGGCGGATCGGGTGATCGACGCAAGGATGGTTCGGGGAAGCTTTAGCCGCAAGAAGGCACATATCCCACAAAAGGGAGAAGAAGAGCACTGTGTTGATTGCTCTGAGGGCCGGGCGATTTCCAGCATAGGGCGAGGCTTGGGTCGTCAGGAGCCTGAATATGAAGATTCGACTGAAGATGACGGCGGTTGGGGCCCTGCTCTGTGCATGGCTGGGCGTGAGTTTTTTGAGTGTGCCGACCAGTGCGGAGGCCCCGGAGCAGCGTCAGGCGGATGCCCACCGATTGGGGCCGGCCAGATGATGCCGATTGTTGCGGAGCATGCCCCGCAGGTATCCAAGGACAGGGGTTAGCCCAAACTCACGGACGGGCCCCTTTGGGAAGGACCCATGACGGGGGTGGGCATGAGGCACTACATCACATCCCGGGCGATGATTACCAACGACAAGCAGCGCGCGTGATCAGATCGCAAGTGGTGGGACGGGGGGGACTATCAATCGGCGAGAGTTGCAAGAATCGGTTGGGGGTGCGGATGCTTTAGGACGGCCGACGAGCCACGTGTGCCTGTCCGCCATAGCCCGGAGGGCGAAGGAGGAAGGAACGAACTGGTGGGGAGTCATTAATTGTTAGAAGAGTCGATATCAATATGTTCTGACTGGCACCCCTTTTCCGCCCCTTGATTCCCTCACGCCCGGCAAGATCGACGCCTACTGGCGGGCGGCGAACTATCTCTCGGTGGGTCAACCCCCATGTCCCCGCCCTCCGGTCCGGCCCCAAGGCTGGTTCAGGGGCCGCCCGCCAAAAGCAAATTACTAGCAGCTTTCGGTGATCAGAAAGGAGCGGCGGAAGTGCGGATCAAGGGGAAGCGGCATGACCGTTCTGCGGAGATGGTTTTCGCGGCGGGGAGTCCGAGAGGAAATTGGATGGAGAGGGTGCGGAAAGCCGGGGCGGGGGATTTCCCGAAGCTGATGGTGGAGATGGAAGCGGTTATTGAGGTTGGTGGTGGGGTGTGAGGTTCCTGGGGGGCCGGACAGATGATGCCGACTGTTGCGGACCATGCCCCGCAGGATCCAAGGACAGGCGTTAGCCCAAACTCGCGGACTGGCGCGGGGGCTGCCCGGTCGGAGGTAACTTCGCCCTATGTGTTGTAGTGCCGGTTGCGTGGCGGCATGGAGGGGCCCCTTTGGGGAGGACCCATGACGGGGGTGGGCATGAGGCACTACATCACATACCGGGCGATGATTACCGACGACAAGCAGCACGCGTGATCAGGCCGCCAGTGGTGGGACGCGGCGCGGAGCTCTTCCAATCGGCGAGAGCCGCAAGGATCGGTTTGGGGGTGCGGATGCTTTTGGACGGCCCGACGAGGCTCGATGTGACGCAGGAGCATGGTGCAGAGTGAAGACCTGTTAGGAGAGCCGATGTTAATTAGTTCTGACTGGCACTTTTTCCGTTCGCCGCGGAGCAGCGCCGCAGTGGTGGGACGTGGCGCGGAGCACATTCAATCGGCGAGAGCCGCAAGAGTTGGTTGGGGGCGCGGAGGCTTTTGGACGGCCAACGAGCCACGTGTGAGGAACGAACTGGTGGGGAGTCATTTCTTGTTAGAAGAGCCGATGTCAATTAGTTCTGACTGGCACCTTTTCCGTTTCCGTTCATCTAATATTTTCTAGGTTTAGCGCAATGAACATGGTTTCGGCACCCACAGGATTCACAATAACTCCATGGGCTTCACTGGAGGTTACGAACGCTAGCCTCCATTCAGGGTTGGGCACCAACCCAAACACGTCATTCGCAACTGAGGAAAACGAGATGCCCAATGCTCGAAGGGCTCCTTCCTTGTCAGTAGTTGAGTCAAAGACTGCCCCCCCAGAGCTAGACGCCTTAAAAGCATATGCAATTATACGTTTGCGATTGGAAACCCCACCAGTTCGGCCCAATTCCCACCCATCCGTTACTTCAGTATTCTCGGGCAAAAACTCTTTGCATACATTGCCATCAAGGAGTTTGTGCAAGCGCGCCTCAGGAATTTTCTCCCAAACCTCCACTACTGGGCTCCCTACCTTGCATCCGCACAAAAAAAGGCACGCAATAAAAACACCCTTCAAAAAAAGAGCCGTCCTCATTCCGAAACTTTCATGGTTTTAGGTCCTCCGTATTCAAACGTAACCGAAAAATCAAATTCCAGATCCAATATTTTATCTCCTACCAAATCGCCTAATATCACTTCCCACCAATATGGTCCGCCGGGCTTAGTTTTGCTTTCTTTATAGTTGTTAGCATCCATTTCATCGTGCCAAATCGCACTTCCTGAGACATCCTTTGCAATGGCAACTTTCCGGCCATTCTCCATCTTAACGCATACTTCTCCTTTGAGCTTAAACATCACGTCATCTGATGACGTCGCCCCAACGATCGCGAGGCCTGACTCGAATGCTCGACTGTACCAAATCGACGCGTGCATCATTTCTGTAAATCCGTCCTCAAACCGGTAGATGCCAGGATTTGCAGGCAAATAATCATCCTTTAATACGTTTCTCAACACGATGGCAAACTCATCAGACGTCCCCCCCTTAAGTTCTCCCATCAAATCATCATACGCCTTAGGTGTTTCTCTATCGGGTCGATTGCTGTACCTTAGGATCGTTGTGTAATCCGCTAGGAGCGCATAATCCAAATAGCCAAATTTCCCTAGAACATCGAAATTGTTAATCGGACTATTCCGCACGAACCCATACAGATTAACTCCGCCCTGTTCCTCAATGGGATCCCTGGATGGCCATCTCCCCGTCAACGGATCGTAATACCTGTAGCCGTAGTAGTATAGTGGTGGTTGGCTGCGAGGGGAGGACAGTGTGGAGAGAGTGGCCTTTCGGTGAGGCGGGGAGTCACCATCGTAGGAGCAGGCTCGGCGCTGGTTGGGGCGGGAGGGGGTGGTGAGAAGGAGGAGGGGAGCGATGATAAGGGCTTGAAATGGAGGGTGCTGGGGTGGATGTGTGTCGGTGTTGGTAAGGGAGGGAGAGGGGGCGCTATAGGTGTAGAGGGGCTTGCTGGAGTCGTTTTGTTTGGGTGCTGCGGTGGGTGATTGGGGGCGAAGGGAGGGTTTGAGGGTGCTTACGATGAGCTGGGTTGAGGAGGAGGCGGGCGTTGGAGTAGTGCTATGCTGTAGTGATGGGTGGAGGATGGGTGACGGGGGATTTGGGGAGGTGGGGGGAAGGTGGAAGAGGGCGCTGAGGAGGAGGGCGATCACGAAGAGGGCG
>Ga0209702_10003420_pt1 | contig 25088 bp, 19 predicted proteins | sample FRY01_FD_187210 | JGI IMG/M metagenome (GOLD analysis project Ga0209702, IMG submission 187210) | Freshwater microbial communities from Lake Fryxell liftoff mats and glacier meltwater in Antarctica - FRY-01 (SPAdes) (version 2) | ecosystem: Environmental > Aquatic > Freshwater > Ice > Glacier... | reverse complement strand
CTGCAAACTTAAGTAATGGAATTTACATGGTTCGTGCAACTTCTAACGAAGGAACTAACTCTGTGCGCCGCATCACAATAGCGCACTAAGAGAAATTAAAACTCAAAAGAAGCGTTCGGATCTTTAATTAGGTTCGGGCGCTTTTTTTATGTGAATAGATGACCTCAAATCAAAGCTATGAGATTAAAATGAGAGGGCAGAAAGCGTTTCCAAATCCAGAAATTTAGGATCACCCGCATTTATTATTTTTTCCGAAATAGTATAGCATCATGCTGATATATTGCTGTTTAGTCAAATTCAATACCTTGGCCGTTTATAATTTAGACCGAAATAGTATGGCAACTTGCTGATGAAATAGCTTTTTAGTCAAATGCAATTAGAGGAACATGGATATGCTTTCGGTTTAAGCTGTTTACGAATATGCAGAATTTCAGTTTCTTAACCGATTAAGCATTTCTAATTTGCAATTGCTTCGAGCAAGATTCCACGTTACATCAGAATGAATAAAAAAAAATCCCGCCTTTTTAGGTGCGGGATTTTTTTATTGATATCTAATTCAAGTATTAAGAATATTGAGAGGTTCTCTTTCTCGTGTTCTCATCCAAATGAATCTTGCGAATTCTAAGCGCATTTGGTGTGATTTCTACATATTCATCTTTCTGAATGTATTCCATTGCTTCTTCTAAAGAAAACTTAATCGCTGGAGAAATGCGCATCTTATCATCAGATCCTGATGCACGCATATTTGTAAGCTTCTTTTCTTGTGTGATATTTACAACCATATCGCCAGCCTTATTCTGCTCACCGATAATCATTCCCGTGTAAACATCTTCACCTGGATCTACAAAGAAGTAACCACGATCTTGAAGCTTATCAATAGAATATGCAATTGATTTACCTGGATCTTTAGCGATAATAACGCCGTTTGTGCGTTGTGGAATTTCGCCTCTCCACGGTTCATAATCCTTAAAACGGTGAGCTATAATAGCTTCTCCTGCGGATGCCGTCAGAAGGTGGTTTCTCAATCCTATGATTCCTCGTGCTGGGATCTCAAATTCAAGGTGTTGCATATCACCTTTCGGCTCCATAACGCGAAGTTCTCCTTTACGTTGGCTTACCAATTCGATTACCTTTCCTGAATACTCTTCAGGTACGTCGATTGTTAAGTTTTCGATTGGTTCATTTTTAACCCCATTAATCTCTTTAATGATAACCTGAGGCTGACCAACTTGAAGCTCATAACCTTCACGACGCATCGTTTCAATAAGAATCGACAAGTGAAGAATACCACGACCGTAAACTAAGAACTGATCTGCAGAGCTAGTAGGCAATACTTTCAATGCCAAATTCTTTTCTAATTCTTTTTCTAGACGCTCTTTCAAGTGACGGGAAGTCACAAATTTTCCGTCTTTACCATAAAATGGAGAGTTGTTAATGGTAAACAACATACTCATTGTTGGCTCATCAACATCAATTGGCTTAAGACCTTCAGGATTTTCAAAATCAGCAATCGTATCGCCTATTTCAAATCCTTCAATTCCTGTTAACGCACAAATATCGCCTGCTACCACAGATGGAACCTTAACTTTTCCTAATCCTTCAAACGTGTAAAGTTCGCGAATTCTGCTTTTTACAATTCTGCCATCACGTTTAACAAGGCTAACTGGCATATTTTCGCGTAACTCGCCTCTTAAAAGACGACCAACACAAATTCTTCCGATGTAGGTAGAGAAATCTAATGATGTTATCATCATCTGAGGAGTTCCTGCAAGTTGAATAGGAGCAGGGATTTCAGAAAGAATGGTATCTAATAAATATTCAAATCCATCTGTTTGGGTTTTGTAATCAGCACCCATCCAGCCATGCTTAGATGAACCAAAGACAGTCTTGAAATCAAGCTGATCTTCTGTGGCATCTAGGTTGAAAAACAGTTCAAATACTTGATCATGAACTTCATCCGGACGGCAATTTGGCTTATCAACCTTGTTGATGATTACAATAGGCTTTAATCCCAATTCAAGAGCCTTTTGAAGCACGAAGCGCGTTTGAGGCATAGGTCCTTCAAAAGCATCAACCAAAAGCAAAACGCCATCAGCCATGTTCAATACACGTTCAACCTCACCTCCAAAGTCACTGTGACCAGGTGTGTCAATAATGTTAATTTTCACATCTTTAAATCGAACAGATACATTTTTTGATAAGATGGTAATTCCTCGTTCACGCTCTAGATCATTATTGTCTAGAATTAACTCTCCGGTCGCTTGATTGTCGCGGAATAAGTTAGTCTGATGAAGAATTTTGTCAACTAAGGTAGTCTTACCGTGGTCAACGTGGGCAATAATGGCAATATTCCTAATCGCTTGCATAGTCGTTTTTTCGCGGTGCAAAAGTAGTCATTTTAACCTTCTGACGCACTGCTTTATAGAAATGAAATGAAACGATAATATTGGAGATGAAAATGTCAGCAATTATTCGTTATCTCTCTGTTGCCGCTTGTTCTTAAAAAAGTCACCTAAGATTGAAGCACATTCATTCTCCAGAATGCCTCCAATTATTTGTGTTTTAGGATGAAGAATTCGGTCAGAAACAGCAGAAATACCTCGTTTTTGATCATGCGCGCCAAAGACTATTCGGCCTAACTGCGTCCAAAAGGAAGCTCCACTGCACATTGCACAAGGCTCAAGTGTTACGTATAACACGCATTCGCTGAGGTATTTGCTGTTTAAAAAATCTGAAGCGCTTGTAAAGGCTTGCATTTCTGCATGTGCTGTGAAATCCTTTAGTTGCTCCGTTCGATTATAAGCACGAGCAATAATTCGATCATTCCAAACAATCACGCAACCAATGGGCACTTCATCTTCCTGAAAAGCATTTTTAGCTTCCCGAAGTGCTTCCCGCATAAAGAATTCGTCGTTTAAAATCATACCATATCAAATGTATTATTATTCAACATTCAGAAATGCGGTGGGTGCAAGAAACAAACATTGAAGATGTATAGTTAAAGCTTCGAATTGAGTTTAATACCAAGACCGTTGTCCGAAATGTTTTATTGTTATGCCAATGTATTAGCTATTAAGTCTTATAAAAACGGACTACACAGAAATGCTTTCGGTATAAACTAGAACGTATTCAAAATACAAAAGGCTCCTTGAATTTCTTCGGGAGCCTTTTGAAATAAGCAAGACAGAAATCTTATTCTGCTAAAACAATCACTTTGTTATTTAAAACTTCCACAACACCACCGTTTATTTCAAACTTGTGGCGAGTTGAATTATTATCCGTCGCTTCGATTTCACCTTTTTTTAAGGCAGAAATCATAGGTGCATGTTTATCTAAAATTCCGAATGAACCATCAATCCCTGGAAGGATCACTGATTTCACATCGTCTTCAAATAACTTTTTATCGGGAGTGATTATTTCTAAACGCATAATAGCCGTAAATATTAATTACTAGCGTCAGCCAGTAGTTTTTTACCTTTTTCGATAGCTTCTTCAATCGTTCCAACTAAGTTGAAAGCTGCTTCAGGATATTGATCAACTTCACCTTCCATAATCATATTGAAGCCTTTGATTGTATCTTCAATTTGAACGAAACGTCCTTCTAATCCAGTAAACTGAGTTGCTACAAAGAATGGTTGAGATAAGAAACGTTGAACACGACGAGCGCGTGTAACAACTAATTTATCCTCTTCAGAAAGCTCATCCATTCCAAGAATGGCAATGATATCTTGAAGTTCTTTGTAACGCTGTAATATCTCTTTAACTCGCTGTGCGGTATCGTAATGCTCATCACCAACAACATCACGAGAAAGAATACGAGATGTTGAATCCAATGGATCAACCGCAGGGTAAATACCTAGCTCAGAAATCTTACGATTTAATACAGTAGTAGCATCTAAGTGAGCAAACGTTGTAGCTGGTGCAGGGTCAGTTAAGTCATCTGCTGGCACATAAACCGCTTGAACAGATGTAATTGAACCACGCTTTGTAGATGTAATACGCTCCTGCATTAGACCCATTTCAGTAGCAAGTGTTGGTTGGTAACCTACTGCTGATGGCATACGGCCTAAAAGTGCCGATACCTCAGAACCTGCTTGGGTGAAACGGAAGATATTATCAATAAAGAAAAGGATATCACGTCCTCCGCTTTGCTCATCTCCATCACGGAAATATTCAGCAACTGTAAGTCCGGAAAGTGCCACACGAGCACGGGCTCCTGGAGGCTCATTCATCTGACCGAAAACAAGTGTAGCTTTAGACTCTTCAAGCGCCTTAAGATCAACTTTTGCTAAATCCCATCCACCTTGCTCCATCGAATGTTTGAAGTCGTCACCGTATTTAATTACGTCAGACTCAATAAATTCACGAAGAAGATCGTTCCCTTCACGCGTACGCTCACCAACTCCAGCAAAAACTGAAAGTCCACCGTAGTTTTTCGCGATATTGTTGATCAATTCTTGGATCAATACTGTTTTACCAACTCCAGCTCCTCCAAACAAACCAATTTTACCTCCTTTTGCATAAGGCTCGATCAAGTCAATCACCTTAATTCCAGTAAATAGAATTTCTTTAGAAGTTGATAAGTCTTCGAAAAGTGGTGGATCGCGGTGAATGGAATATCCGCCTGTGTTATCCACTTCGTTGATTCCATCGATAGCTTCTCCAACAACATTGAACAAGCGACCTTTTACTTTATCGCCAATCGGCATAGTAATAGGCTTTCCAGTTGTTATAACTGTCATTCCACGGCTTAAACCGTCAGTTGAGTCCATGGAAATAGCACGAACAGTGTCTTCTCCAATGTGTTGCTGACACTCAAGAATAATACGCTGACCATTCGGACGCGTAACTTCAAGAGCGTCTAGAATGTTAGGTAATGAATTATTCTCGGTATCGAAGCTAATGTCGATCACAGGTCCGATAACCTGTACGATTTTGCCAGTACTTTGGGCCATAACGAGGTTGTTTTTTTAATGTTTCAGGCTTCCCTGAATCAGCCGCGAAATTAATGGATTTTTTTTGAGTGACGAGCATTCAAGTAAAAATGAAGGTGTTTTTATTTCAAAAGTTTTCAACTTTCAGATATTCAGGTATATAGCGAATTGCTTTTTCTTTGATTAAACCTGTATATTCGGTTGCAAATGGTTAGAAAAACTTCTAGGTTTGCCGATAGACCACCATTCTCTTGCAAGTTCATCTCTCAATTTCTGATTTTCCGAAACTCAGTTGTCCTGTTGTAACAACAGGCACTTTCGATGGTGTTCATCTTGGCCACCAAACAATTTTGAAGCGTTTAGCTGAACTAGCTACTAAGTATAATGGAGAATCTGTGGTCATCACATTTCATCCTCACCCTCGATTAGTTCTTAGTCCAAACGATGATTCTTTAGAGTTACTGAATACGTTACCTGAGCGGATTATGCGACTTGAGAAAGCTGGAGTCGACCATTTGTTGGTCATCCCATTCAATTCAGATTTTGCTAAATTAACTTCCATTGAGTTTATTACGCAAGTGCTTGTAAATGCCGTCGGTACTAAAAAGTTAGTCATTGGGTATGACCACCATTTCGGCAGAAACCGTGAAGGTTCATTCGAACATTTGAACAAATCGGGTATCAACTATGGTTTCGAAGTTGAGGAAATTCCTGCCAAAGACATCGACGAAGTAGCTATCTCTTCTACAAGAATCCGTGCAGCGCTGCATCGCGGTGATATTGAAACTGCCAATCAATTTCTTGGATATCCTTACCCTTTCTATGGCAAAGTGGTTAGAGGTCAGCGACTTGGCCATACCATTGGGTTTCCAACTGCCAATCTAGCATTATCTAACGATAAGAAATTAATTCCAGGAAATGGCGTTTACGCAGTTACTGTTGAGTTAGATGAAGGGATTTTTCAAGGAATGATGAACATTGGAACGCGTCCAACCGTATCAAAGGGAAATGATCGTCATGTTGAGGTTCATTTGTTCAATTGGAATGGCGACCTTTACAATAGTGAATTGCGTGTGAGTATGCATGCACGAATTCGTGATGAACAACGTTTTCCAAGTGTTGATGAACTTAAAGAAAGATTGAGCATCGACAAGCGGGAAGCGCTACATATATTAAGTAAGTTATAATGAGACTGACAATTGCGATATTTTTATGTTTAGGGTGGATGGCTTTTGCCGTGCCTCAAGCGTTTGCTCAGCCTGATTATGAAATATCGGGAACACTTTATACAAGTTTGAAGCAAGCAATGGCTTCACCTGACTCCGTAACGCGCTTAAAACTGAAGCGAAAAGGCTTAACAGAAATTCCGCCCGAGGTGTTTAATTTCCCAAACCTTCAGGAACTCGACTTAGGTTCTAATAAGATTCAAAATTTACCTTCCAACCTTGGTGAGCTTAAAAATTTAAAAATACTTCGTCTTAACAGAAATAAAATCAATGTGGTAGGAAAGGAGATTGGCAACCTGTCGAATTTAATTTATCTCGACTTGGGTCGTAACCAAATCCAGGCTCTTCCATTTGAAATAGGTAAGTTAAATAACTTGGAGTTTCTTCAAATCTGGGGAAACGAAATTACTATGTTGCCCGAAAGCATTAACGAACTTACAGCACTCAAATGGTTAGATATGCGAGCTATTTTGCTTACAGAATCTGAACGTGAAGATTTACTTGAACAACTACCTCAAACAGAGGTGCTTATTTCGCCAGGCTGTAATTGTGGTAAATAATTTAGACCTTTCAAGAATCCAACAATGCCAATAGCAAGTTTATTTGACGCTATTTCTGAGACAATTAGTCAGATATGGCAGCTCATTCATGATGAAATCAAATAATGGCGATTATATCAGCTTTTGGGTATTATTTATTAAACCCTAATTGGTGTCCGTAAACAGAGTCAGGAGTTTGAACTATAGAGGCTTCTGATTAGGCGCACGAAGACCTAAAAAGCGCAGTTTACTTTTGTAAATGAGCATTTTTCGGACTAGTGCAACGACATCAGGAGACTCTGTAGACAAACTCTAATTAAGCAGCTTTCAAACGAGATAACCGAAGCTTATTTACTCTCGCTTTTGCGTATTCAGCAGTAACAGTGTACTCTTTTACCTTAGTATCTGAAGGTAAATCGAACATCAAATCTGTCATAATCGCCTCACAAATAGAACGCAAGCCTCGAGCGCCTAATTTGAATTCTATGGCTTTCTCAACGATAAAGTCAAGCACATCATCTTCAAATTTTATATCGATATTATCAATTCCGAAAAGCTTTTCGTATTGCTTAATCAATGCATTTTTCGGCTCTGTGAGAATACGTTTTAGCGCTTCACCATCCAAGGGATCAAGATGACTTAAAACGGGTAAACGACCAATTAGCTCAGGAATTAATCCAAAGCTTTTTAAATCTTGTGGAGTCAAATATTTAAGCAAGTTGTCTTTGTCAATTTGGTCATTGTCGCCATAGGCGCTGTATCCAATGGTTTGACTTTGCACCCTTCGGGCGATTTTTTTATCGATTCCATCGAAAGCACCTCCGCAAATGAATAAGATATTGCGCGTGTCGATAGGTACCATTTTTTGTTCTGGATGCTTTCTTCCCCCTTGTGGTGGAACATTCACAGTTGATCCTTCTAATAACTTAAGCAATCCTTGTTGAACTCCTTCGCCCGAAACATCACGAGTAATAGATGGATTATCGCTTTTACGGGCAATCTTATCAACTTCATCAATAAATACGATGCCTTTTTGAGCGGCTTCAACATTATAGTCAGCCGCCTGAAGCAAGCGAGCAAGAATACTTTCGACATCCTCGCCCACATAACCAGCTTCTGTGAGAACGGTTGCATCTGCAATACAAAATGGAACGTTCAATATTCTTGAAATGGTGCGCGCTAGTAGTGTTTTTCCGGTTCCGGTTTCACCCACTAAGATAATGTTAGACTTCTCGATTTCAGTGTCATCATCCTTCTTGAAGTTTTTCTGCGACAGACGCTTGTAATGGTTGTAAACAGCAACAGATAGTACCTTTTTGGCTTCGTCCTGACCTATCACATACTCATCAAGATGAGCCTTGATATCAATCGGTTTCAGAAGATTTACTTCCAGCTTGCTATCAACTCCCTTTCTTTCCGCTAATTCTTCTGACACAATTTGAAAAGCCTGCGTAACACAAGCATCGCAAATAAATGCATCCAAACCAGCAATAAGAATGGCAGTTTCCTTTTTACTTCGTCCACAAAACGAACACTTTTCCTTAATACGCTCCATTTATTTAATTACTTTTTACGAGTAAGAACTTCGTCGATCATACCATATTCTAATGCTTCAGCAGCAGTCATCCAGTAATCACGATCAGAATCCTCTTGTACTTTTTCGAATTTCTGCCCAGAATGTTCCGCAATAATGTCATATAGCTCCTTTTTTAGCTTTTGAATTTCTCTTGCTGTAATTTCAATGTCAGAAGCTTGTCCTTGAGCACCTCCCATTGGTTGGTGGATCATTACACGTGCATGCTTCAGGGCTGTGCGTTTTCCTTTTTGTCCGGCACAAAGAAGAACTGCGCCCATTGAAGCTGCCATTCCTGTACAAATTGTAGCCACATCGGGACTAATAATCTGCATCGTGTCATAAATTCCAAGTCCTGCATAAACAGAACCTCCTGGACTATTCATGTATATTTGAATGTCTTTCTTCGCATCTACACTTTCTAAAAATAAAAGCTGCGCTTGAACAATGTTAGCCACATAATCATTAATCCCAGCGCCTAGAAAGATAATTCTATCCATCATTAACCTAGAAAAAACATCCATTTGAGCTATATTTAATTGTCGCTCTTCAATAATTGTCGGTGATATGTAATCGGCTGTAATTGAGGCGTAGCTGTGCAAGGTAGCAGAACTAATGCCGCGGTGCTTGATCGCGTATTTTTTGAACTCGTCTTGAGGAAACATAAAAATCTGATTGGTTGGTAAAGAAACAAAATTTTTAGCGGCATCTCATCAATTGTGCCTTGATGACTTTAGATGACAAAGTGGCGCAAGCGCAAGAACCATCAATTACACAGATGTTTAATGACATAAAGTAGAAAGATTTCAACATCTACTTTGTGAATTTACTTATACTATGTATTATCTTTGCATCAATTATAAAAAAAACATGGAAAACAATCTAGCTGTGGATACATATATCCCTTACAAGGTGAAAGACATTGCCCTCGCAGAATGGGGACGCAAAGAAATCAGTTTAGCTGAAGCTGAAATGCCAGGTTTAATGGCTCTTCGCGAAGAATTTGGTGCATCAAAGCCACTTAAAGGTGCTCGCGTATCCGGATGTCTTCACATGACAATTCAAACAGCCGTTTTAATTGAAACACTAGTAGAATTAGGCGCAGAGGTTACTTGGTCTTCTTGCAATATTTTCTCAACTCAAGATCATGCTGCTGCTGCTATTGCTGCTGCTGGAATTCCGGTGTATGCCTGGAAAGGTATGACCGCAGAAGAATTTGATTGGTGTATTGAGCAAACAATGTATTTTGGTCCTGAGCGTCGACCATTAAATATGATTTTGGATGATGGTGGTGACCTAACAAATATGGTTTTCGACCAATATCCTGAATTAGCAAAAGGAATTCGTGGTTTATCTGAAGAAACTACAACTGGAGTTCATCGTTTGTATGAGCGAATGAAGAATGGCACATTGCTTATTCCTGCAATCAACATTAACGATTCAGTGACTAAATCTAAATTCGATAACAAATATGGTTGTCGTGAATCATTAGTTGATGCGATTCGTCGTGCCACGGATGTGATGATGGCGGGTAAAGTTGGCGTAGTTGCTGGTTTTGGTGATGTTGGAAAAGGTTCTGCCGATTCTCTTCGCAATGCTGGTGTTCGTGTTATAGTGACTGAAGTTGATCCAATTTGCGCGCTTCAAGCTGCAATGGAAGGTTTTGAAGTTAAGCGCATGGATACAGCAATTTTAGAGGCTGACATCGTTGTTACCGCAACAGGAAACTTTAATATCATCCAAGGTCGTCACTTCCTTGCTATGAAAGACAAAGCTATCGTTTGTAACATCGGTCACTTCGATAACGAAATCGATATGGCCTGGCTGAACTCTAATTATGGCAAAACGAAAGACGTTATTAAGCCTCAAGTGGATAAATATACTTTAGAAGGAAAAGACATCATCGTTCTTGCTGAAGGTCGTTTAGTGAACCTTGGATGCGCAACTGGTCACCCATCTTTTGTAATGTCTGCCTCGTTTACCAACCAAGTTTTAGCTCAGTTAGAACTATGGACAAACACTTCGGCATATGAGAACAAAGTTTATGTGCTACCTAAGTACCTAGATGAAAAAGTTGCTCGTTTACATCTTGCTAAAGTTGGCGTTGAACTAGAAGAACTTTCAAATGCTCAAGCTGAATACATTGGTGTAGAGGTTAAAGGTCCATTCAAGCCTGAATATTACCGCTATTAATTAACTAGCGATAAATAATCCTAAAACGCTCTGCTTCATTTTTTTGATGCAGGGCGTTTTTTAATTCCAGACATGAAGAATTCCAGGAGCACTTAGTTGAGATTGATATTGTAACAATGGATTTATTGTTGGTCCATTAATTGCGCTGCCATCTATTAAGGAAAACCTTGAATCACAGCAAGCACAGGAAAGAAAAATGTTGCTGCTATCGACTGATACTTTGCCACAACTTTCTTGAGTTTGGTAAGTGCAATGCCTGTCGAATGAAACAAATTCATCGAAGGATCGATGATAAATAACAATCCCTCTTGATCCTGCATCCAAATAAACCCAGCCACCAACTGCATTGAGTGATTGATTGGAAGGATTATTCAAGAGTACATATTGATCAACATCAATTAAAGGAATTCCTAATTGAGCATTTAAGTTTTCTTTTTTACAACCCGAACTTACAATCGAGATAAGAAAAACCAATAAAATAGAGTTAAGTATTAATCGCATATTCAAAGCAAAACGTAAATGACAAAGATATCTTATACTTGCTATCAACATTTTACTGAAAACGATGATCTTTAAACATCTTACTTATTTTTTGCGAACGTTTTTACTTATCATTCTCTTAGGTATGCCATTTTATGGGAATGCTCAGGTGAAACCCAAAAGTGCGAAACAGCAGAAAAAAGAACTTCGTGAGAAAAAGGAAGTTCAGATTAAGAAGCAAAATAAGGCCGAAAAGAATCTCAAAAAGAGACATCTTGACATTCAAGATAAAAGCACTAAAAAGCGAATGAAAAAGTTAAAAAAGAAATCGGACCGATTAAATAGAAGTAAAAAAAGGTACTAAGCTTTGTTTGCCTATAATCGGTAGTTAATTAGTTGATAGTAAGCTTTATAATGTCTGTTTCTTATTAGCCGCGCCCTAGATTTAGACCTTTCAAGACCGACAACCACCGAAACATGTAATTGTGGCTCTCGATATCTTAATGCAAATTTGTCCTTGAACGATGAAATTACCTTGTTCAAAGTTAAATAATGTCATTTCACGTGAAAAAGATGCTATTGAACCTCTCAAGGACTCAAAATTCAAAATTTGATTTAAAAGATTGTTTATGAGTGCTTTATGAAGTCATTTTTGATTTTTCTTGATTTATGCCAATTTTTTTGTCAAGAGAAACCTCAATCTTACGATTTGATAAACAAAGGGTTACCTAAAAATTAACAAATTGTAATGCAGAACAACTTCAATTTCTATCTTAGCAACCTTGAAAAAAAACGTGGAATTTAAATACGAGAGAGTATGGTAAGAAATCTTTACCTGACTATTATGATGGTTCTGACTTGTTCGGCTGCAGCTTTAGCGCAGGCTGGAGGCGGGTCTTTAAAAGGAGTCATCAAGGATTCAAAAACTGGAGAGGCTATCCCTTTTGCCAATATTGTGGTCGAAAGTGGTGGTATCCAGTTAGGAACTGGTCAATCGAATTTTGATGGAGAATACCTCATTAAGCCCTTAGATCCGGGCTCTTATGTAGTGAAAACTAGTTATGTTGGTTACAAGCCAATTGCAACAACTGGTGTTGTCATTTCTTCGGGAAAGATGACTACCGTTGATGTTAAGCTTGAATCTTCAGTAGTTGAAATTAAAACATACGAGGTTGTTGCTTATGATGTTCCGTTAATTGATGATTATCAAGGGAAAACAGTTACCAGAGAAGAAATTTATGCTCTTCCTACTCGTGACGTAAACTCCGTTGCTGCCACAACTGCCGGTGTAACTCAAGGCGATGAGGGTGACGGAATTAACATTCGAGGTTCTCGTGGTGACGCTACTTTTTATTTTATTGATGGTATCAAAGTACGTGGTGGTACCAACATTCCCCAACAAGGCATTGAGCAAATTCAGATTATTACAGGTGGTTTACCTGCAATGTATGGAGATGCAACTGGTGGCGTAATCAGTATTACAACGAGAGGGCCCTCTCCACAAATCAATGGTGGTATAGAGGCTGTTTCTTCGGTTGATGGATACGGATACAACTTATTAGGCTTTAACCTGACTGGTCCTCTTTCTTTCAAAAAATTAGCTGATGGAACTAAGAAACCAAATATTGGCTTTTTCATTTCATCAGAGTTTTTATCTGAGGCTGATCGCGATCCATCACAAATAGGGATTACTCGATTAAATAAGGACAAACTAGCCGAAATTGAGCAGAATCCGCTTCGTCCCGCAGCTTTAGGTGTTGGTACAGTTCGTAACGCACAATTTGTTCGAGCTAGCGATTTTGAAAACATTAAACGCAAAGAAAACATCGGTTCTGTGCGTGCTAGTATCGCCACCAAGGTCGATTTTAAAATTAACGATCAATCTACAGTTACCGTTGGTGGTACGTTCGATTATAACGACTATAAATTGTTCAGCTTTAGAAACACCATGTTTAACACGCAGAACAATGGACGTCAGATTGATCAAACCGTTCGTGGATATGCTAAATTTACTCAGCGACTAGGTGGAACTCAAGTGGAACAGCAAAAGGCAGCTTCGGTAATCAAGAACGTTTTCTATACAATTCAGGCAGATTATACTAGAAGCAATTTTGAAATCTTCAACGACGAACATCGCGATAACTTATTCGATTATGGATACGTAGGGCGTTTTAAGACATTTAGACAAGACAGTTACACATTTGGAGCTGATACGGTTGATGGAGTAATCTTGGGTGGCTTTTTACAAGATGGATTTAGAGACACAATGTTTACTTTTGTGCCAGGTACTCAAAATCCCATTACCGCTAATTATACCCGTCAACACTATGAAATTGCCAATGGTGTTGCCGATGGTTTCTATCGTAACTTATTTGATGTAGCTCAAGGTGGCGGCTTGCTAAACGGAGACTTACCTCAAAGTACTTATTCATTGTACAACAGCCCAGGTGCTACGAATGGTAGTAATCTTGAAGCCCAAAACGAGCAGTTTCGTATTGTAGGTAGTGCTTCTGCCGATATTAAAGGTCACGAAATTGGTTTCGGTTTCGAATACGAACAACGTGTCGATCGTTCATATTCAATTGCTCCTATCGGACTTTGGACTGTTATGCGCCAAACTGCAAACCGTCACATTGCTCAATTAGATTTGAATAATCCAATCGCTACTTTTAATAGTAATGGTGTTTTTACAGACACATTAAAGTACAACCGTCTTTACAACGGTTCTAACCAAGGATTTTTCGATAGGAATTTAAGAGAGTCTCTAGGTCTAGCTGTTAATGGAACTGATTGGATTGATGTAGATAATCTTGACCCTTCACAGTTCTCTATTAATATGTTTAGCGCAGATGAGCTTTTGAATGGTGGTGGTAATGCAGCTTTGGTAGCTTATAATGGATATGATGCTTTTGGCGAAAAAGTTAGAGGTCGCCGTTCACTTGATAGTTTCTTTAACGATAAAGACGAGAATGGAAATTTCAAGCGTGAAATTGGAGCATTTACTCCAATATACATGTCAGCATATATCCAAGACAAGTTCTCTTTCAAAGATTTGATTTTCAACGTTGGTTTACGTGTCGATAGGTATGATGCAAACCAAAGTGTGTTGAAAGATCCATTTTCATTGTTTGAAACTCGTACAGCAAAAGAGTTTACATATTCTGATGGCTTTACCCGTCCTGAAAATATTGGAGATGATTATGTAGTGTATGTTCGTGATGTGAACAATACAGACTTGAACAATATTGATAATATTATCGGTTACCGTAACGGTAGTCGTTGGTATTCATCAGAAGGTACTGAAATTACAGATCCTATCGTGATTGCGAATGCATCGAACACAGGACGTGCAACTCCCGCATTGTTAGATCCACAAAATCAAGTTATCTCCTCAGCAGCGTTCCGCGATTACAAGCCGCAAGTTAATTTTATGCCTCGTATTGCATTTCAGTTTCCAATATCGGATGTAGCTCAGTTCTTTGCTCACTATGATGTTTTAACTCAGCGTCCTACAGATAACCGTTTGGATCCGTTAGATTATTTATTCTTAGCGAATACAACTTCTAGTATTATCAATAATCCTGACTTAAAGCCTCAACGTACAATTGATTACGAGGTTGGTTACAAGCAGGCTTTAAATCAAAGTTCAGCATTGACTTTAAGTGTATTCTACCGTGAATTACGTAACCTAGTGCAATTGATTCCTGTAAATTATGCATATCCAGTTAATTATTCAATGTACGGAAATATTGACTTTGGAACAGTTAAAGGCCTCTCTTTAGCATATGACTTAAGACGTACCGGTAATGTTCGATTAACGGCTAATTACACCTTACAGTTTGCAGATGGTACAGGATCAAGCTCAAGTTCTGGTGTTAACTTGCTCCAGGCAGGAAATCCAAACCTTCGTACAGCAATTCCTTTGAGCTTCGATGTACGTCACCAAATTCAAACAACCTTCGATTTTCGTTACGATGAAGGTAAGTTCTACAACGGTCCAATATTGTTTGGCAAAAAGATTTTCGAGAACGCAGGTTTGAATATCGTAATGATTGCTAATTCAGGTACTCCTTACAGTCGGTCTTCATTCTTTACAGCTGATGCGCAAGGCACTGGACGTCCAATCTTAAAAGGTTCTATCAATGGTTCCCGTTTACCTTTCCAATCTCGTATCAACGCCCGTATCGACAAAACGTTTACGCTTAAATACGGTAAGAAAGAAGGCGACGATCGCAAATCTGCCGATTTACAGATTTACTGTTTAGTTCAAAACGTGTTAAACGCAAGCAATGTCGTTGGTGTTTATCGTGCAACAGGTAACGCATCTGATGATGGTTATTTGAATGCAGCTACATCACAAGCACAAATTTCAAATCAGGTTGACCCAATTGCTTTCGCTGATTTATACACAGCTAAAGTAAACGACCCAAATAACTTCGCGCGGCCGCGAATCATTCGTATTGGCGCGATTCTTAACTTCTGATAAACACGAGTAACCATGAAAACTCGCATACAATTAACTTTTATTTTTGCTCTGGGGCTCAGCTTCAGCGCAAATGCACGCAACATTCCTGGAGGTTCTGGTCACGGCGCCGCTAATACAGGTAAGCCCAAAAGCATTAACGCTGCGTGCGCTCCAGGTTCTGGACGTACAGATATGGACTTAAATAACGTTCGTACAACCATCTTTACCTCTGGTGATATGTGGTGGGACTTAAATAGTGCTCCTCGTTACGAAATCCCAAAAGATTCACGTAAACACTCCATGTTTGCAGGTGCACTTTGGCTTGGAGGTTTAGATAATGGAGGTAACCTAAAGTCTGCTGCCATGACATACCGCTCGGGTGGTAATGACTTCTGGCCGGGACCCTTGACTCTAGCAGATGCTACAACTGAATCAGCTGTTTGTAATGCGTATGATAAGCATTGGAAAATAACGCGCCAAGAAGTTGAGGAATTCTATTTAGGAGCAGGACCAACTTCAGTAATAGCAGAATGGCCTGGTAACGGTATTGATGGTGGTACTTTTGCCGGATTTGATTCAGAAATAGCTCCTTTCGTTGATGGTAACGGTAACGGAATTTATGAGCCAGATTTGCGCGATGAAAATGGCTTTGCAATTGAATACCCTGCGTATGATATTACCGGCGATTTAGGTTGTGATGCTCGTCTTTTTGGTGACCAAACACTTTGGTGGATTTTTAACGATAATGGTAATATTCATACCGAAACGGGTGGTTTTCCATTAGGAATGGAAATCAGAGCTCAAGCTTTTGAATTCGCAACTAATAATGCGTTAAATGATATGACGTTCTATAACTACGAACTCATCAATCGTTCAACATTTACTGTAAACGAAACTTATTTTGGTGTTTGGACAGATCCTGATATTGGAAATTATACGGATGATTATGCTGGATGTGATGTTGGTCGTGGACTTGGATTCGTTTACAACGGAGATGAAGACGATGAAACTACATTTGGATATGGATTGAACCCCCCGGCCGTTGGAGTTGATTTTTTTGAGGGACCTTTCATGGATCCCAATGGAATTGACGACACCAGTGATTTCTGTGTAGACGCTCGAGCTGCATCCGGATTAGGCTTTGGTGATGGCATTATTGATAATGAACGTCTTGGTATGGCTCGGTTTATATACTACACTAGCGATGGTCCAAACTATGCAAACGACCCTGATAACGGACAACATGTTTACAATTACCTACGAGGCATTTGGAAAGATGGAACACGGATGATTTATGAAGGTAATGGATATGGTGCAGGTACTCCTTATAGCTATATGTTTCCCGGAGATTCTGACCCAAGAGGTTTGGGTTACATGATTTCAGGAGCATCGCCAACTTGTCTGCCTGAAGATTCACCACTTCCTGATTGGTCTATTGATAATTTTGGAGCTGTTCCTCCTTCAGATTTTCGTATTCTTCAATCAGCCGGACCATTTACACTTGCTCCAGGGGCATTCAACAAAATTACATTTGGTGTTGTTTGGGCTCGCGCAACCTCAGGTGGTCGTCTTGCTTCTCTTGAATTGGTTCGTCGTATCGATGATGATGCTCAGGCTTTATTCGATAATTGCTTTAGTATTATCAATGGACCAGATGCTCCTTTAGCTAAGGTTATTGAATTGGACCGTGAAATTGTTCTAACTTTTGATAATACAAACAACGATAAAATTGAGAAATATCAGGACCAAACGGCTATTCCAGGCTTTGGTGATGTAGTTTATACGTTCCAAGGATATCAGATTTATCAATTGAAGGACGCGACTATTTCAGCAGGTCAAGTACTTGATGTGAATAGTGCACGTTTAGTTGCTCAGGTTGATATTAGGGATAACATTACCCAAGTAATCAACCGTACATTCGACCAAACATTGGCAGAGAATGTGCCTAGAGAAATGGTTAGCGGAGAAAATAGAGGTTTACGTAATTCGTTTAAAATTACAACTGACCTTTTTGCCACAGGAAATAGTCGATTGATTAATCATAGGAAGTATTACTATTTAATTCTTTCTTATGCAACTGCTGATAGTGCTGGCTTCAATAACAACCAATTTGGTTTAAGCTATTTGGCTGGCCGTAGAACTTTTGGATCAGCCTCAATCTTAACCTACACTTGCATACCGCATATTCCAGCACCAAGTGGTGGCGGTTTAAATGTTCGTTCTCAATATGGAGATATTCCATCTTTGAAAAGAATCGAGGGTTATGGTAATGGTGGTAATGCAGTAGATTTAAATGACGCGAGTATTGCTGAAATATTGCAAAGTCCTTATTGGATGAGAACGCCAACATATAATCGAAATGCCGGTCCTGTAAACATCAAGGTGGTTGATCCTAAATCTATTCCTGACGGAAACTTCGAATTGCGCATGAATGGACTAAATCCTGATTCAGCGAATCAGAATTGGACTCTCACGTATCTCGATGGTCCTGACGGAGAGGAGGCATATACATCAACACACAAGATTTCTGAGGGTATTGAGGAAGTAATATCCAAATGGGGCTTCTCAGTTACTATTAATCAGGTAACAAACCCCGGAGAGGATGCATTAAATGGTGGAGGTTTCATTACTGCAACGCAAGAATTCGCTGATACTAAACGTCGTTGGTTATCCTTCTTGACTGATGGAGAAGGTTGCGATAATGGGGCAAATTGGATTCGTTCTGGTTTCCAACAGACAGATGCAACTAATCCTACTTGTGGTGATATTTTTATTGGAGATGTTCCATTAGATCCAACTCAAACCTTCGAGAAAGTATTGGGTGGCGCATGGGCCCCTTACATGTTAGTTTCTCGGTTTAATGATGGTCCGGCTTACACTACGTCGACACCTATTCAATCTCCTACTTTCTTAAGAAGGATTAGCAGTGTTGATATTGTATTTACTCCTGACAAAACTAAATGGAGTCGTTGCCCTGTTTTTGAAACTGGTGACGATGCGGCATTTAACTTTGGGCTTGCTGAAAAATTGAATTTACGTCTTTCCGCCTCTGTTAACAAAGAAGGTGTAGTTGATGGTGATGGTACAGGAATGGGCTGGTTTCCAGGATATGCCATCAATGTTGAAACAGGAGAACGTTTGAATATTGCTTTTGGGGAGTCATCTCGTTTAGCACAGGATAATGGTCGTGACATGAAATTTAATCCAAGTGGCAGATCTATTATCTTCGATAACGGTGAAGTAAGGAACATCCTTGGAGGGAAGCATTTTATTTATGTATTTGACCATTTTGGAGGTGGCGTAAATGATATGCCTGTTTATGATGAAGGTTCGTTTATCCGCACTAAATTGAGTAATCCTACAGCACCGAATAAAAGAAACGTATTTCAAAGTGCGGCTTGGGTAGGTATTCCAATTGCTGAGACCAATTATGAATTCCTTTCTAATGATTTGAAGATTAGAATTCGTGTTAATAAGGCCTATCAACTAAACTATAATACTGGAGAATCAGCAGCTAATCCTGTGAATGGAAACAGACCGATGTATTCATTTAATACTGGAAATATGTCTGCAATTCGCAACGATGCTTCGGTTGCAAATGCTGCTCTTAATCTAATTAATGTAGTTCCTAATCCCTACTATGCATACTCTGCTTATGAGACTGGACAATTAGATAATCGCGTAAAGATTACTAACCTCCCGGATAATTGTAAGGTAAGAATCTATACAATGAACGGTTCTTTAATCCGCACATTCAACAAAACTGATCTGCGGACATCTTTAGATTGGGATTTGAAAAATCAAGTCGGGATTTCAATCGCAAGTGGAATTTATTTAATTCATGTAGATGTGCCAGGCGTTGGTGAGAAAGTGCTTAAATGGTTTGGTGTTATGCGTCCAATCGATTTGGATACATTCTAATTTGTAAACCGAAAAAAAAATTTAGAAACGACATGATTATGAATAACATATATCGTTTTATTGCAGTTTGCGGCCTTATATCGGCATTTTCAACTTCCTCGTTTGCAGGAAATGAAGATCGTGTTGGTCAAGCAGGAGCAACAGAATTATTAATTAACCCATTTTCACGGAGTGCAGGCTGGGCAGGAGCAAATACATCCATGGTGCGTGGCTTAGAAGCCCAATTCCTCAATGTAGCGGGTACTGCTTTCACCAAGAAAACCGAAATAGTTTTCTCTCACACAAATTGGTTAGGTGGAGCAGGAGTCGCAATCAACGCCTTTGGTATAACTCAAGGTGTTGGAAAAGACAAAACAGGAACAATTGGTTTAAGTGTTATGTCAATGAATTTTGGCGACATACTTGTTACTACAGCTGATCAGCCAGAAGGAGGAATTGGATCCTTTTCGCCTAACCTTACTAATATTGGAATTTCTTATGCGAAGGAATTTTCTAACAGTATATATGGTGGATTAACCTTAAGAACAGTAACTCAAAGCATTTCGGATGTAAGAGCAGCAGGAGTTTGTTTTGATGCTGGTATTCAGTATATTGCTGGTAAGAAAGAGAATATCAGATTTGGTATCTCATTGAAGAACGTTGGTCCTCGTATGAAATATCAAGGTGATGGTCTTTCATTCAGAGGAACAATTCCAAGTACAAGTGCTAGTTTAACGGTTCAACAGCGTAGTGAGGCTTTTGAAATGCCTTCCCTATTGAATATCGGTGGAGCATACATTATTGACGTTGCTGAAAGACATCAGCTTACATTGGCTGCAAATTTCCAATCTAACTCTTTTTCAAAAGATCAGTTTCAAGGTGGTGTTGAATATTCTTTTAATAAAATATTCATGGTTCGTGGAGGTTATATGACCGAAATGGCTCCTAAGCGTGACGACGAGAATCTGAATGCTGTTACTGTTCGTACCACGGCTTTAACTGGTCCAACTGCTGGCCTTACGATAGAGGCACCTTTGAATAAGAAAGGTGCAACCATCGCTTTCGATTATGCTTACCGTGCTTCAAACCCATTTTCGGGGGTGCACTCATTCGGAGCTCGCATAAATCTTTAATTAACTATTTGTAAAGTCTAATTGCTTTTGTAATTTAGCACAAACGGAAAGACTCTTCTTCACTGAAGGGTCTTTCCGTTTTATTGTCTTAAACCAAGGAATCATGGCATCAATTACATATTTAACAGAAGACGGAATGCGTCGTTTGAACGAAGAGATTGCTCAATTAAGAAATGTTGAACGACCTTCAATCTCACGTCAAATAGCAGAAGCGCGCGACAAAGGTGATCTTTCTGAGAACGCAGAATATGATGCCGCAAAGGAGGCACAAGGCTTATTGGAATTAAAGATTTCCAAGATGCAGACCATTTTGGCGAATGCCAGAATCATAGATGAATCAAAACTTGATAATTCTAAAGTTCTTATCCTTTCTAAGGTTAAAATCAAGAACATGGCAAATAATGCGGCCATGACATATACTTTAGTTGCAGAGAATGAGGCTGATATGAAGAGTGGAAAAATCTCTGTTAACTCTCCCGTTGCTCAAGCACTTTTAGGTAAAATAGTTGGAGAAGTGGTTGAAGCCACCGTCCCTAACGGAATTGTTAAGCTCGAAATAATGGAAATTAGCCGATAACATGGCTTCTATATTTACGCGTATCATACTTGGTGAAATACCATCCTACAAAATCTTTGAGAACGATAAATTCTTAGCATTCTTGGATGTTTTTCCTTTGGTTGAAGGACATACCTTGGTTATTCCTAAACTTGAAGTCAACGACATATTTGACCTTGAGCCTACTTTATATGCCGAGTTATTTGCCTTTGCCCAAGAAGTAGGTTTGGTGATTCGTAATACAATTCCGTGCAAACGAGTTGGAATTGCAGTTATTGGTCTCGAAGTTCCTCATGCACACATTCATTTAGTCCCATTGCAATCTGTCGATGATATCAATTTCACTCGTACTAAATTGCAACCTAGTCATGACGAATTGCTTTCAACCCAAGAAAAAATCAAAGCAGGTTTTTAAGACTTAAGCCTTTCAGGATTGTTTTTGATAAACGAAGCCCAAGCGCCATTTGATTTTGGCTTACTTGTTTTAGATGGCATTCCTTTAGGAGCTTTCTGATAGTAATGACAAAGTGCTGCAGCCAAGCCATCCGTTGCATCCATGGCTTTTGGCATCTCAGAATCGGGTATTTGTAAAATCCTTTGAAGCATTAATGCAACTTGTTCTTTCGATGCAGCTCCTTTTCCAGTAATACTCATTTTTATGGATCGGGGAGCATATTCAAAAACTGGCAAATTTTTGTTTAGTGCAGCAGCCAAAGCTACACCTTGAGCTCTTCCAAGTTTAAGCATTGACTGAACATTTTTCCCAAAAAAGGGAGCTTCTGCCGCCACTTCGTCTGGATGATGTTTATCAATTAAAGCAGTTACAGAATCAAATATCATTTTTAACTTTAATCCATGATCATCAACCTTGGTCATGCTTAAAATTCCCATCTCAATAAGTTTTACTTTGCTTCCTTGCACATGTATTAGTCCAAAGCCCATTACATTTGTGCCAGGGTCTATTCCAAGTATAACTTTATCTTTTATCATGAGGCGGCAAGTTATACCAATTACATTTATTATTTAGTCCAAGACGTTATGGTATTGCAAAGGAAATTGGCTTAAATTGAGGAATCATGAATGTTCTTCTAATCCTCTTTCTGCTTTTTGTGCCCTTCTATTTGCACCTTTGGCTAATAGCAGCCAAACAACAAAATTTAGAACCTAGCAGCTCTAAATCACCAATCTCCGTTATTATTCCATTTCGAAATGAAATTAACAATCTTGAGTCTCTCAAATATTGCATTGATAGGCTTGAACTAATTTCTGGAGATGAGATTATTTTGGTCGATGATCAATCAAACGATCAGGGAGTTAATCTCCTAATAGATCTGAGGTCTGAATGCAGGTTGGTCTCCATCCCGCCAGGAAATTCTGGTTCAAAAAAGGAAGCGCTGCGATTAGGAATAAGCTTGGCTCAAAACGATTGGATTCTTACCACCGACGCAGATTGCAAAATGTCGTCACGTTGGATTCGTACTTGGCGAACCGAAATTAATAGCAAGCGTGATTTTATAGTCGGAAAAATAGCACTGACATCATCATCAAATTCTATTTTAGAACTCTTTATTTCTTGTGAGCACCTCGCACTTCAAGCGTTAACAAAAGCATCCATAAATAGAAAGGTGCCCATGATGTGCAGTGGTGCAAACCTGATGTTTAGAAAGAGTATTTGGGAAGCCACTGGAGCTTATTCAAGCCATCTCAACATAGCTTCTGGAGACGATGTTCTTTTTATGAAAGATGTTTCAAAACATGGTGGAAGAATCGCATTCGCCAATGGTAACGGAACTTTGGTAACGACATATTCTGCCGCAACAATTAGTTCGTGGCTTCAACAACGACTTAGATGGATGTCAAAATCAAGTCATATCGATACGATTAATTCTCGATTTCATTCCATTTTACTGCTGATATGGCTATTCGTTTTTCCTGCAGGTTTATCCTATTTTGGATGGATTTACTTATTACTCATCATTTCTGAATGTTTGGTTTTAAGAATGACTTCACCGATACAGCCTAAAATATCCAATTACCTTTTTTGGCCTTTCTTCAGAGTACTTTATCCAATCATGATATTGTTCCTTTTCGCAGCTTCGTTTTTTGTTAAACTGAAATGGAAGGATCGTGCAATTGCCTCAGAAGCTTGAGTGCTTTTGTACATTTACCAACTAATCGAATTAGCATGTTGCGTCTTCAGAATTACATAAACGGTAAACTCCAAGATCCATTAGCAAATAAATGGATTGAAAATGTAAATCCAGCTTTAGCTGAGGTCATCAACTTAATTCCAGCGAGTGACGCTTCTGATGTTGATATGGCTGTTCAAAGTGCAAAAAGTGCTTACAAACAATGGTCTTCACTTACTCCAAATCAGCGAAGCAATTACATGTTAAAGATTGCCGATTTAATGGAGCGCGATTTGGAATCTTTGGCCTTGGATGAGTCAATTGATTCGGGCAAGCCACTTCATGTTGCTAGAACCATAGATATTCCTCGCGCAATCTCGAATATCCGTTTTTTTGCAACCGCTATTTTGCATACTCAATCTGAAGCGCATAGCATGGATGGTGTGGCTATAAACTACACCCTTCGTCAGCCTTTTGGGGTTGCGGCATGTATCTCACCATGGAATTTGCCCTTATATCTCTTTACGTGGAAAATAGCTCCAGCATTGGCAGCAGGCAATACCGTTGTTGCAAAACCATCCGAAATTACTCCCATGACAGCTGCGCGTTTTGCATCTATATGCATTGAAGCGGAACTTCCATCTGGTGTATTAAACATTATTCATGGTCGCGGACCTGAAGCTGGAGCTCCTTTAATTGAGCATAAAGATGTGCAAGCAATTTCTTTTACTGGAGGAAGTAAAACTGGAGAATCAATTGCCCGAGTGGCAGCTCCTCAATTCAAGAAATTATCACTCGAGCTAGGTGGAAAGAATGCAACGTTAGTTTTTGCGGATTGTAATTTTGTGCATACTGTAAACGAGACAGTTAGAGCTGCATTTTCTAATCAAGGGCAGATATGTTTATGCGGATCTAGAATTCTTATCGAGCGAAGCATTTATAATAAATTCAGAGATGCATTTGTCGAACAGGTTAAAGCCATTAAGGTTGGAAATCCTTTGTCGGAAGAGTCAAACATGGGAGCAATAGTTTCTGAGAGTCACATGCTAAAAGTGCTTTCCTACATCGATTTAGCAAAAGAAGAAGGGGGAAGGATACTTTGCGGTGGAAATCAAATTCATCCCACATCGAACCCGAATGGATATTTTATCGAGCCCACTGTTATCGATGGTCTAGGAGCAGAATGTCGCGTAAATCAGGAAGAAATTTTCGGTCCAGTTGTTACTTTAATGCCTTTTGATTCGGACGATGATGCAGTCACTTTTGCTAACGGAACAAGCTATGGTTTAGCATTTTCTGTTTGGACAAACAATATTTCTCGTGCGCACAGAATTGCGGAGCAACTAAAAACCGGAATTGTTTGGGTGAATTGCTGGATGCTGCGCGATTTAAGAACTCCTTTTGGAGGTGTAAAGCAAAGTGGTGTTGGGCGCGAAGGAGGATGGGAAGCATTGAGGTTTTTTACTGAAGCTAAGAATGTTTGTGTAAAATATTAGCTTCAAAGAAGATGATTTTCATAGGCTTGAGCTTCAGTTTTATTCAATTTACCTTTCCTGTTTTCATAACTTTCAAAGCTTAAATAGGGTTCAATAAAAACACCTAAAATTCTGATTATGTTAATATTATAATGTTTAATTTTTGATTTGGTGTGCATTATTTGACAAAATTGATCAGATTGTATGCATCACAAATTATTATTTTTATTGTTTTCTAGAATTTGGCTTAGCCAGCAACACGCCATCTGCTTCGTTAAGAGTATTTTGAAGTACTATTTGTACGTCATAAAATCCTCTTGTCTCGCATCTGACGTGTTTCTGACTTTTTATTGAACCCTAAATATTCATCATGCCAATTTTCTTTACCATCCTTCTTGTACTTGTATTAATTCTTATAGCGACTGCATTCACGACGATTAAGCAAGGTACAATAGGCGTTACAACGATTTTCGGAAAATACAATC
>Ga0209702_10003419_pt1 | contig 25089 bp, 19 predicted proteins | sample FRY01_FD_187210 | JGI IMG/M metagenome (GOLD analysis project Ga0209702, IMG submission 187210) | Freshwater microbial communities from Lake Fryxell liftoff mats and glacier meltwater in Antarctica - FRY-01 (SPAdes) (version 2) | ecosystem: Environmental > Aquatic > Freshwater > Ice > Glacier... | reverse complement strand
GAACCGTGTTCTGGATCATTACAGAATACGACCGATCCGTCACAACCATTCTGTTACCGCTGGAATACTGATTCCACTCGATCGGTTTTTGTTACAGGTTTTACACCTGGTTTTTACCGACTGATTCGTCAGTCGGTTCTCCTTGCGGAGTGTTTCGCCCGGATTGCTTACGCAATGCGGGAGGGACACGATGACCGCGCATCGGATCTCTCTGTCACAGATCGCGGAACAACAAGGAGACACAATGAACGAGTTACAAGAACAGTTGAATCGAACTTATCCACCCCCAGTGTTCTGGGTCGCGTTACTCGCGTTTCGGAACCATGCACTTGAGAAACTGAGAGAAGATTTCTTCAGGGACTTACTGGAGCATGCGCCAGAGGGCACGTTTGGGAACGCCATCAATGTCATTGACGGCTTCCTCGATCGTGGCCTAGTAGACGGCTGGGAAAATGGATACTGGGGTTATCCAGCGGATCTGTTCTGGAAAGAACTTTTGATCTTCCGGAACTATGCGATTGCGAGATTGGGAGACGACTACATCAAAGATGTGTTGATTCTTCCCAACAAGCAAAAGCTGCAACATTCCGTCAACGTCGTCGATGACTTCATCGAGACGGCCCTTGAACAAGGGTGGATGGATGAGATCGCGAATTAGTCGATTCGAACACACAGGGTATGAAGAGAGTGACAGCTCTTCATGCCCCCTTTTTCAGGCGTTGAATCCACGCGACATCGACAGGACTCGTGATGAAAGCAAACTCTAAACGTACACAGGAACCCTGCCGCCCGAAGCCCATGATGCTTGTCGGTGCGGGACCGCTGACGTCCGCCATCTGGAAGCTGGGAAACGAAGAGTCCGGCTGGCGATACCGCTTCAACGTGGTGCGACAATCAGCCCCGGGTGGATGCGTTACCGATCTCTTTCAGCCAATGGACCTCATTCATTTCATCAAACTCATTCAGGTTCTGGCCGCCGAGATTGCCAATGACGGCTGCCTCACGCACGACGAACATCTGATGCTCAGAAACCTGGCACAGCGGCTTAATGAATTCCTGGGACGCGCCGCAGTCGAAACCGAAGGCGAGACAACTCTGAATACACGAAACAATTCGCTGGACGATCATAAAAAAGGCAGACCACATGGCCAAGCAACCCATACATGAAATCCGCCACGGCCTGATCAAAGTCCGCATCTGGCGCAAGCAGACGCGTTCGGGTCTTCGCCACACCGTCACCATCGTCCGCCTGTACCGCAACGGCGACGTCTGGAAAGAGTCCACCCGCTTCTCCCGCGATGACATCCCGCTGATGTGTCTGGTCCTCGACGAAGCCCACACCTGGATTTTTGAGAACAGCAAGCAAAGCAATACATGATTCATCAGACGAAACACATGAGAAACAAATCAACAACCTGCGTCGGTCAGCCACATCCACGGTGCGAAACGAATCGACAATTCAAAAGACTTTCAACCTACGAAAGCCACGGACATGGACAGCACTGAGAACATGAGTGAACCACTCCTGACGGTCGCGGAAGTTGCTGAACGGCTGCGCTGTAGCCGAGCATTGGTCTACCAACTCTGCGAAAAAGGAAGACTGTCGCACATGCGACTGGGCTTGGGACGCGGAACGATTCGAATTTCGCTCCGCGATCTCAATTTGTTTCTCGATGCATCACACGTCGACTTGGCGAAACCCGAACAACCAGTCAATCAGTTGCACCTGAAGCATCTGAATCATCCCTCTGCCGGGTCGCCTGCAAAGCAGCCCGCAAGAGATAAGCGCGTTCGGTAGCAAGGTGTCCGTAATGAGCCTCAATCATAGCAGTCGATGTATGTCCCAGCAGTTCGGCAACAGTTGCAATCGGCACTCCGTTGACCAGTGCGTTTGTCGCATACGTGTGCCGAAAAGTGTAAGCGACAACATCGTTCAACTCAGGGAACTTCCTCCGCAAACGACGAAACCGAATCCGTACCGCATTGACGGTCCACGGCCGTCCTCGTTGATTGCGAAAGATTGGGCCAGTCGGCCAACGTTCGACAAGGTTCCCGCACAAGTTCGTCATCGTTGGTGTCAGATAAATCACCCGAGGACGGTTCGTTTTCTCAGACGTCTTGTGTTTCAACAACACACAGATTCCATTCTGCAGATCGATTTGTGCGGCAGTCAGAATCCGAATTTCACCCGGTCGGGCGCCAGTTTCCACCATTGCCGTCAGGAAACTGCGAAACGGTCCATCGCTGATTGCTTCAAAAATCTTTCTCAGCTCTGCGGCCGTCAGAATTCGCTCTCTCCGCTGTGCTTTTGGCTTTTTCAGAGATCGCAGTGGATTGCTGTTAATCAATCCCTGTTCGATACCCCAGTTGAAAACCTGTTTGAGCAGGCCAATGACTCGACAACGTGTCGATGGCCCCCATGTCGACTTCGTGGCGAGCCATTGCGAGACGTGAAATGGCTTCAGTTCGCAAATGGACAGATGACCACACGCTGTCGCGAACTGCTGCAGAAACTGTCGACACCAGTCGTAACAGTTCAGATTCAACTGAACCCAATCGAGAAACTGATCGGCAAGAACGGCCACCAGAATTCGGGAACCATCGTTCGTAGGATTGCTGGTGTTCCGAACTGGCTCAGCAGCATGCTGGTCTCTGCTGACCATGAGGCGATGAAATGCCTCATCAGCTTCTCGTTTCGATCGCTTCCCTTTCGCAAGGGGTATTTGCTTACCGCCCAAACACACATACCACGTGTCAGTTTGAGTACGGTACCAAGGTTTTGGTGAGCGCATAAGAACCTCCAATCGCAAAACACAGGACGGTGCGACTGAAAGTTCCACTGTTCGGAACCCTCGGAGAGTGACAGCTCTTCGAGGGTTTTTCGTTACAGGAATTGTAACGAATTGCTGTTTATTCCGTGCACTTAGCGTGCATTCGGAAAAACCTGTCGGCGTAAGTCATTGGAGGATAACGGGGTCGAACCGATGACCTCTTGCATGCCATGCAAGCGCTCTCCCAACTGAGCTAATCCCCCTAGATTTGTCCTTTGAGTCAGGACGTCGCGAAAGTTATCAGTCAGGGCGGAACGTGTCAAGTTATTTCATTGCGTTCTCATCGCGGCGTCATGGCATCATGGTCGGGAAACAGTCGAAGCAGGGTCTGTGAGAACGTGTTTCCTCAACAGCACCAGCGACGAATGGCCTTTTCGTAAAGTCCTGTGCCCAATTCCAACTGCTTTAGATCTATCCACTCATCGTCTGTGTGAGCCTGAGCGATATCGCCGGGGCCGAAGACTGCGATATTACGAAGCTCGGTAAACACGGCTCCGTCGGTACCGTAGGCGACTGTGCGGGAGCAAGTCAGCGACGTCAGTTCCAGTAGCTCGCGAATAAACGGCGTGTCAGGATCGGTGTAAAGTGGCGTACCCGAAAACATCAGTTCAAATTGCAGGCCGCAGGATTCAGCCAATGTCTTCAATCGCTGAACCATGCCGTCAGCGTTCTGGCCTGGCATCGGCCGAAAATAAACCAGACATTCTGATTTCGCGGAAGTGATATTCAACCCGGTGTTTGTATCCTTGATCACGATATTCAAGCTGGGGGTCGGTGGCGAAAATCGATCATCTCGCCACTCGGGCGATGTGTCCATTTCATGATGAATCTCACGAATCTCATTCAGAAACGGAATCAATGCGAAGTTGGCATTCAATCCCAATCCAGTGCTGGAATGTGCGGCTCGGCCGATAGAAGTGGCGCGGATGGCTCGACCGCCTTTATGAGCGTGAACAATCTGAAGTCGCGTCGGTTCGCCGATGATGGATCGAGTTTGCGATGCGACGATTTCCCGGTACATGGCAGATTGCTCAACGACCTTGCGAGCACCCGGCATCCCGATTTCTTCATCCGCCGTTGCCACAAAATAAAGCGGAGCTTTGAGTGATACCGTTTGCATAGCCTCCACGGCGGCCAGCATGCAGCTTAGGGAGCCTTTCATGTCGCATGAGCCACGTCCATAGATTTTTCCATCGGCAATGTAGGGAGTCCATGGGTTGGATTTTGGGAAGCTCCACGAGTTCACCGGCACTACGTCTGTGTGGCAAAAGTAGGCAAGTCCGCAGCCGCTTGCGGGCCCTTTGCGGCCCTGAATGCAGGATTTCCTGACGCCGTTTGCGTCGAAATAATCTAAGCGTTCTGTTTCAAATCCCAACTGTGCGAGCCACCGGGCGACTTGGTCGCTGATGTCGCTGTTCGATTCGCTGCTAACCGTTGGAAACGGAATCAGTTCCTTCAGATAATCAACTGCTTGCATGGAAATTGCCGGGGGAAATAACACAGGGGGTTCCTGGGAGATACAAACAATGAATGATTGTTCGTAAAAACGCAAGCGATCGTCGTCGGAATTGAAAGGACTACTGGAGATCGTGTTAGGATACGTCCTTGAGTGACAGTCCATCTTAGAAAGTTAAACCACGATGACGCAAAACCTGATCGCTGAAATCCTTGAACCATTGCAGTCAATGCGACTCATTGATCCACACACGCACATCAATCCGTTGCAAGCGGCCTCATCGACGCTGGCCGATATTCTTGGATACCACTACTACACGGAACTTGCCCATTCTGCCGGACTGTCAAAGTCACAAATTGAAGAACCGGGGATTTTGCCGAAGGAAAAAGTCAGCCGTCTGGTGCCATGGCTGTCCACAATTGAGAACACCGCGCAGTACGCCTGGCTGCTGGAAATGTGTCAGGTCTTTTTTGACTTCAAAGAGGATCGCATCACCGAAGCGAACTGGGAGTCGTTGTACGACAACTCACTGAAGAAGATGCAGGCTCCAGGTTGGGAAGAGACCGTCCTTGAACGCTCCGGGCTGGATCAGGTGTATCTGACAAATGATTTTGATGACCCACTGCAGGGCTTTGATATTCGCAAGTACGTTCCTTGCCTTCGAACTGACGACCTTGTGTTTCACCTTGCCAAGCCTGCGGTGCGTGAGCGACTTCAAAAAGCCACAGGGATTCATCCCGGCAATTCCGTGACGTTGAAACAGGCGATCGCAATGCTGTTCGATCATTTTCAGGCACATGGTGTCGGGGCTTGTGCGATTTCATTGCCACCGGATTTTACGCCTGCGGCCGTTTCCCCTTCAGCAGCGGATGCGGTGATTGCAAAGGTGTTTGGCGGGAAAGAACTGACTGCCGAAGAATCTAACACGCTCAGCCGATTTGTTTTTTGGTCATTGGCGGAATTCTGTGCCGAACATCAGTTGCCATTCGATCTGATGATTGGCGTAAATCGTCGAGTCTACGAGGATGGCGTCTTTCAGGGCCAGGACTTGTTTGATCGCCGAGTTTCACTGATTCAGTACAAGGCTCTTTTGAATGCCTTCCCAAGCGTTGTGTTTCCGATTTCTGTGTTGTCAGAAACATGTAATCAGGAACTGGTCAGTTTTTCGTGGATTTTCCCAAACGTTGTGACCTGTGGCCACTGGTGGTATTCCAATATTCCGGTGTACATTGAACGCGACACTCGCGGCCGATTGCAAGCGGTTCCACGGACAAAACAGGTGGGTTATTACAGCGATATGTACAAATTAGAGTTTGCCTTGCCGAAATTTGCGATGTATCGCCGGATTTTGGCGAAGGTTTTAGCTGAGGATTTCGTGGTGGAACGCGGCTGGAGTGTTGAGAAGGCCGTTTCATTAGGTAAGACTGTACTTCGGGGCAACGTTGAGGCAATATTCGGTTAGGGTTCGTTCGAACAATTCGTGAGCGGCTGGGCGCTAGCCGCCGGTAATAGAGACTGTAGAATACCGGCGGCTAGCGCCTCGCCGCTCTTTATATCGGACAGTTATTCATTGCCCGCGCGTTGCGCCTTATGTTGATTTGGATGACAGGTACTGGATTCATTCATGGCACGCATTGTTCTTCTAAAAGACGGTCAATCGTTTCCCTACGAACTGACAAATTTCCCAGCCAAACTGGGCCGGCATCCGGACTGTGACGTGCAGGTCGATTCCAACATGGTGTCGCGTTTCCACGCACAGTTGGTGAATATCAACAATAAGATCCTGCTGGAAGATCTCAGCAGCGGCAACGGTTCATTTCTGAACGGTCGGCAGTTGGAAAAGAACAAACCTTTGCCATTGCGACACAACGATCGCATCAAACTGGGACCTATTAAGTTCCGCTTTGAAGATGACGCCGATGACAGTTCGGCCGAACAGGGCATGACGATGGGCGTCGATCTGAACGACGGCGCGTCGTCAACGATCATGGGCAGCGCGTCGGCTCGGGGCTTTGGCGTTTTCGAAGTGCGTCCGGAAGAAAAACTACGCGGGATTCTGAAGATCAATCAGAGTCTGGCAGGGATGATTGAAGTCGGCAGCATTGCTCCCAAGATTCTGGACACGCTGTTCGAAATCTTTACTCAAGCGGATCGTGGCGCAATTCTGATGAAGGATTCGGGGGTCAAAAAATTCATTCCGGTGGCTCAGAAACAGCGAGTTGAAAACGAAGACGAATCCGTACGTTTAAGTCGCACGGTGCTGGAACGAGTGATCAATGATAAAACAGGGATTCTGTCCGCCGATGCGGCAAGCGACTCGCGTTTCAGCGCGAGCGAATCGATTTCCAGTCTGACAATTCATTCTATGATGTGTGTTCCGATGATCGACATGGAAGGAGAAGTGTTCGGAGTGATCAGCCTGGACACTCAGAATTCGATGAAACGATTTACGGAAGAAGATCTGGAATTGCTGCTGGCGGTGGCCAATCAGGCGGCTCATTCGTACGAAAATGTGCGATTGTTGCAGAGCCATCTCGATAACGAAAAGCAAAAAAAAGAATTGAAGATCGCACGCAACGTTCAAAAGGCATTGCTGCCTGAAAAACTTCCCGACGTCGATGGTTACCGCTTCTTTGCGTCGTACGATGCAGCTCAAGCTGTCGGCGGCGACTACTTTGACTGCTTCCGGATTGGTGAGCACAAGGTGTGCGTTTCATTTGGTGACGTCGCTGGCAAAGGCGTTCCTGGCGCACTGATTATGTCGCGAATTGCAAGTGTCGTGCAGAACACGATGAGCTTCACCGATGACGTTCTGGTCGCAATTCAGCGCATCAACTCTCACATGTGCCACAGCATGGTTGAAGGTCGCTTTGTGACATATATCCTTGGTGTGATTGACCTGAAAACCAACCGAATTACCATGGCAAATGCGGGACATATGTCGCCACTGATTCGCAAAGCAGATGGCAGCGTGGAAGAATTTAATCTGGAGACGATCGGAATTCCGGTCGGTATTATGGATGGCTATCCGTACGAAATCGTTGAACGGGATATTGCCGTTGGCGATATGTTTGTTCTGATTACAGACGGCGTTGACGAAGCGATGAATCCGGACGGTGAACTCTATACAAAAGAACGTGTTCACGAATTTGTCGCAGCGGGTTCACCAGATCCCACTGAAATGGGAAGAGCGTTGCTGGCGGACGTTCGCATTCATGCCGATGGCCGCGAGCAAAACGACGATATTACCATCATGACCTTTGGTCGTCTTCACTGAATCCGTGTAACACTGCGTTCGGCATTCAGGATCGCAGCAGCTTTGAGATCACCAGAAATCCATGTGGCCACAGTTTAGGCTAACCCATCAACTGAACGTTTCTGGAACTCTGGAACTCTGGAACTCTGGAACTCTGGAACTCTGGAACCCCGACCGACAATCTTGAAGTTGCGCACTTCAAATCCTGAGCCATCAATTGGTCGATGCGAAGGGGAGGCTGGTCAGTGAGGCCCGTCAGCGACGGAACGCCTCGCCGTTGGTTCGAGAATAAGAAAGCGTTTCACGCATTGATCAATCTTTATCTAACGCTGTCCAGGAAGTGGCTTGTCATCAGAAGATCCACGGGTGCGTAGTCGTCTGTCAAGACGGGTGAAGTCAACTTTCCACGAGTCAGCATTTCCTGAACTTGCTGCTTTGGATAGACGTGGGCGACTGAACGCTGATTCCACCATGCCAGTGAGTCGTCTGCACCATGCTGCGTTGATTCAGGATCCAGTGGTCTGCCTGCGATCACGTAGACACTGCGTCCCGTGATCATTGCGGTTTCCTTTGGAGCCAGCAGTCTGGTATCGGCGAACGAGCTCTGCATTGTCCGTACGGCAGAGGTCAAAAATCGAGCAGAATCCATCGCATCGATGACAGTCAGCAGATACACACCGTCAGGCCGCAACAGTCGCGAGATCAGGGAATTGTATTCGGCCGTCAGCAAATGATAAGGAACGGAAAAATCGTTGACGGCATCCTGAATGACCAGATCATATGATGCAGCCGGTGCTGACTTGACGAATTGTCGACCGTCCATGTTGATGGAAACAATGCGTGTCGCACGCGATAAGCCCAGTTGATCATAGGCGATCTCAGTCACAGCCGGGTCAATCTCCACCACATCAATTTCGACATCTGAAAGATCCGGCTGAGATTCGATCCAGCGAGGAAACGAGTAGCCTCCGCCACCGATGACCAGAACTCGCGGAGATCGGTGATGGCTTCTGGCTTCGGCGGCTGCTGAGCGAGTGAGATCACCTTGAATGCGTTCGTGCGGGTAGTGCAGAAAAGAGGGATCTTTCAAGTCAATTGCGGAATGCACCAGACGATCCAGAACCAGCATTTTTACTTCACGTTGATCGATGACATCGTCGGTGACAGCCAAACTAAAATAGCGACTCTCGCGGTCATAGGGAGACTTGCACAAACAAAAAAGAAAGACTGCAGTCACGACTAAAGCTGGGGCCATCATACGATTCTCGGAGGTGCTGCTCTTCGTGGACGCGGTTCGGAGCATAGCGATCAGAACGAGCGGAACCATACCGCAAAACAGGCTCGTCCTGATGGCGCCCAGAGTCTCAATCAGAAACCATGAGGCGGACAGAATCCCAGCAATGCACCCCACAGTAGACCATGCGTACAAGTGGCCTGAAATCGAGGCGGCTCGTCGGACATCAGTAACCGAAAGTCGGATTACCTGTGGTGTGATTGTTCCGAGCGCCAACGCGGGCAGGAAAAACAAAGTGAATGACCACGCAATGATTTGAGCGATCAATGGCATCGACTGGAAGATTTGAGTGCTGACACATATTTTCCAGAACGGAGCCACGGCCAGAGTCCCGGCCGCACAGGCCAGCAGCGAATTTTTCAACATCGCATGAGAACCATGGCGTGTTGCGAGGTGTCCGCCAAGGAAATTCCCCAATGCCATGCCGGCCAGGATAACACCTATAACTCCAGCGGAAAGAAACATCGAAACACCAACGAGCGGTGCCAGAATCCGGAAGGCCGCGCCTTCTAATGCTCCTGAAGTGAAACTGCAGGCGATCACGATAAGCAGAGCCCGTCGATACCATGCTGGATCACAAACGCTGGTATCACCGGCAATGCTCTGTGGACTTCGAACACTGACTGTGGCACTGACTGTCGCACTGACAGATGGCTGCGTCAGGACAGATGGCTGCGTCAGGACAGATGGCTGCGTCAGGTTGAAACTCGGCTGGTATCGCCGAACAATCAGCAGTAGTACTGTGAGAATCATTAGCGAGCCGCTGCACATCAGCACAATCGACTGAACTCCCAGAAAGGCGATCAGAACGAAGCCCGTCAGATAGTTGCCGATCAGACTTCCCAAAGTACCCCATGCGAAAATGCGGCCGGACACGCGGCCGACGTCATTCGCATCCTTGACCAGACTACGAATCGACGGTGGAGTTACGAAACTCAGCAGAATCCCGGGCAGCAGACAGACGAGAGTTGCCGCAACACAGATCTGCACCTTTAAGGGAAGTGATCCAAAATACTGGGATGCACCAAGTGAATTTGCAATCAAAGGCATCAGCAACAGGGAAATGGCCCCTGCAAACAGTCCGCCGGTCATCAGTGCCAGCGAAGAAAATCGGTCCGACAATTTGCCTGCAACTCCGTTGCCAATGGCAATCCCCAACAGAAATACGCTGATAATGGCCGACCACGTCTCCAGCGATGATCCAATCAATGGTGCCAGCAGACGAAACGCGACCTGTTGGGCAACCAGCAATGCACCATTCGCCCACAGAGCCACAGAAATCACTGCGATGTTCCAGACCGCAGCATTTTTTGAGATCGGTGTGGCGTTTAACAGCATTTCGTCGCCAAAAGATACGCGGCGGATTCCCGCGACGCGGGCAGACGCATCAATGGTGGACATGACCAATTCCTCTTGCAGGAGACGACGATCAGGGAATTCGAAGTGCTCACGCAGATTAGACTTCGGAAGCTGAAACTTAGTTCCGAAACTGCAGCCCTGAACGCCCCTCATCCATAGGTTTTTTCAATGCAAAATGATGAAAAATCAATTGGATTGATCAAGTGCAGCCTACGTTCCGCACATCTGGAAAACAATGTCCGCGCATATATTTCGGTGGGCCGTAGCAGGTTTTTGCGGGAGCGGATTGGCTTTTTGCGGGCGACGTTGACACACCTCTTCTTGATGTCCCGACACACTGAATGAAAAAAATTTCTGACTTAACCGTTTTCTATGTTCTGGGCGATCCAAGCCTCATTTGAAGGTAGACAACCACGAATGACACGAATTTCACGAATGAAGACCCTCAAAAATTCGTGTCATTCGTGCAATTCGTGGTTCAAAAATCGAGTCCATAGATTCCGGTAGAATCGGAAAAGTTCGACTGCAAGTTTTCCGGGGACAGCAACAGTGATCATGACTTTGAAAACTGCACGCGAAATTCACTGCCGCGTCCCATCACACTTTTTACTGAGACTGTTGCCCCCAATGCCTGGCACAGATGTTTGACGATCGCCAAGCCAAGTCCCGATCCGCCACGTTCACGAGAACGGCCACGATCGACACGGTAGAATCGCTCGAAAATTCGCCCCAGAAGTTGTTCGGGAATTCCGCTTCCGGTATCTCGTACGATAATCGTCGGCACGGAGTTCTCAATCTTCAATTCCACGGTAATGGTGCCGCCCGCATCAGTGTGCTTCAGAGCGTTATCGACCAGATTGCTGACAATTGTCTGGACTGCCTGGTCATCCGTTTCGATCAACATCTGATCAATTCCAGACAGCTCCAGAGTCAGCGATTTCGTCGCAGCAACAGTTCGAAAGCCTCGCAAGACATCATCAGCGATTGTAACCACATCGACGGACTCAATATGCAAAACCTGCTGGCCCGATTCAACGCGGGCGAGTTGCAGCATTTCCAGAATTAACTGCAGCAATCTCTCAGACTGTTCTTCAATCTGTTTCAGAAAGCGTTCGCTCGCCACAGGATCGCTCATCGCACCCGCCAACAATGTATCAGTACATGCCTGAATCACTGTCAGCGGAGTTTTCAGTTCGTGCGACACACCGCTGACGAAGTCTCGCCGCATGGCTTCCAGACGTCGCATTTCGGAGACGTCTCGCACCACAGCCACCGCACCTGCATGAGGTCCACTCAGAATCGGAATAACGACGAGAACCAAGCTGGGCTGCTCGCGGGATTTTCGATACTCCGTGGTTTCGATTTTTTGCGACTCTAAGGCATCCTGAACGGTATCACGAAATGCCGGGACGCGCACTGCTTCGTAGAGTCGATGGCCGATACCGATAACTTTGCTGATCCCCAGCAAACGACGAGCACCGGTGTTCAGAAAGACGATCCGTTGTTCGCGGTCGATGGCAACAACGCCTTCCTCCATGGAATCCAGAACGGCCGACAATAAGTCTGATGATGAACGGGCTTCTCGCTCGGCTTGCTGCAGCCCCGTGATGCGAACTTGAAGCTCGCCTTCCAGACGGTGCAAGGATGTGGCCACCTGGCCAAGCTCGTCATGTCGATCGGAAATTGACAGCAACATGTCTTCCCGTTGAGGTCGCTGAATTGACTGATCAAGATTCGCTGACATCGATCGCAGAGGTTCAACCACACCTATGGTCACGAAGGCCGCACAAATCACTCCTATGATCCATGTGAAGATCGCAGATCTTGTAGCAGCGGATGCAATTGCCGGATGTTTCCCCAGCAGCTCATCAGGCGAGAGTAATGTCAGCAGGACACTGATATTGTCTGCATCGGCTGAAGCATCCAGACCGAACGCCAGCGTTTCCGGGGAGCCACCTCCCAGACGAATACGCCTTGAAGATTCGCCAAATCGGATAGCCGACTGAACGACGGACTGCAGAGTGATCTCAGAAGGCAGCTCATCTTCACCAAGTGTCAATGCCTTGCATTCTTTATCAACGAGCCATAATCGCTGAGAGTCCCGCTGAAACGTAGTCTGCCATGATGTGATCACAATCTGGGGATCTTCGCCTGCTTGCAGCTCGTTACGAATGACGCGGAGTCGACGCTGGACTTCCTGGGTCTGCTGGGCAACGGCTTCAGCCGATTGTCCAGCATGAAGAGCGACCAAAAGTCCGATCAGAGCAAGCAGCGACAGCACGGCGTAAAGCCCCACAATCTTCCAGAACAACTGCGATCGAATCCACTTCACGGAACACCATTCAGAACAAAAAACACATGTCGCCTGAAAAAATAATTCAGAAGACTTCGTCTCGTTGGACTTTCCAACTTCCTTTTGTTTCGGACCTTCGTTCGACACTGCTGCGGATCTTATCAGCGAACTTCCAGCTTTCCGTCGGCGGGGACTTAGACTTTCAGAAGTTAACAAACCCGATGCAAAAGGGTCATCCAATCGAACGATTTTTGTAAACAATGAACTTGCGTATACTTGTTTTATGGCGGAAAAAGACTTTTTTTTGTTTGAACAATGCAGAATTGAGACAGTTTGGAAGCCAGTCAGTACTAGAAACGAGTCATGTTCGTTTTGGTTGTCTGGGTATTTTTGGTAGACGAGTCGCACCATTTTTCTCAATTTAATTTGACGCGGTCAAGACGCGACCTATGTTTCTGCAACTACCCCCTGACGCGGATGCAAATCTGCTCGCAACGAACCAACGACTACAACTCTTCTGTCACAGAAGATGAAATTAACAGCGCGGTGAGGAAAGCTGGAAGCTTTGAGGGGACCTTGCCGCGCTGTTTTTCTGTGCGCTCCTGCTGGGAGCAAGCTTTCTCAAAACCGACGCGATTTTCGCATCCCCGCCACAAGATTCAGATTCGAAACTTCAAAATAGGTGATTCTGGCGGTCTTTTCCGGTTTTTCCGTTTAGTTTGACTTTGCCGATTGTCGATACCTGATTAAACGGCGTTGCGCCTTTGCTGATCGAACGGCGTCTTCGGACCAGCAATGTGGTCGCTGCCCAAGTTTGATGGAAGCAGGTCAGGGATGAACGACGAATCGCCTTTTCGAATCTCAAGTATGCTGCTGACGGTCGCGTGCCTTATCTGCGGCATTTCTACGGTCGTCTTGCTGCTGCCGAGATACCTCCAGCCTCCGAGATACGCGAATCATGCGACGGCGGTTGGTGAACTGCAATTGAATCTCGCCGAGTTTCACGTGAACCAGCCAACTGCCGCCCCCGAACAGGATCAGCCACTGCCGCCGACTCGGCGTACGTGGGTACCAGTCTCTTCCGTGATACCATTGAAAAAGCATACTGGATCTGGCGCTGCGTCAACTACGCAGTCTGAATCGCATCGCTTTGGTCGAGTCGGATCTGTTCAAACGGCAAGTAGTAACTTCATTGAATCCACAGTTGTTGATCGGCATACGCAACAGTCGACATCGCCTGTTGGTTCAGGCCCACTTTTCTACGCACCCGTCACCGTTCATCCGGTCACTGTGAACATTGATAACTCTGGCATCATTCAAGAAATCTCCCGCGTTAACGAACGGCTTGATTCACTGGCTGCGGAAAATTCACGTTTCGAAAAAGATGTACTGGCCAGGATTGAGGAAGGTAAAATCGCGTCTTCAAAGGCTGCGGCACCCGCGTCAGCGGTTGAAGTTCATCGCCCGGTTCCAGTTAAAGTTCATCGCCCAACTCCAGTTGAAGTTCACAGCCCGCCTCCACGACACGATGTTGTCTCGCACGATAAAGTCCATGCAAACGCTGATTCAGCGAAGACTTCAACGTCAACCCCAGTCATCCCGAAAGTGAACTCCAGGATGGCTTTCAATGACGTATTGTCGTCTGCCGAAATTTCGCCTAAAGACACGCCACAGAGAACGGTCGAACGATTGAAGATCGCTAAGCCACCGGTCGTGTTGACTCGCGAAGTTCTGCCTGCGCCACGTTTGGAGCCTGCGCCACGTTTGGAGCCTGCGCCACGTTTGGAGCCTGCGCCACGTTTGGAGCCTGTTGCGGTGCGGGTTGGAGTGCCAGTAGTGCCGCCCGTTGAATTTCATCCAGAAACGCTAGTTCAGCCAACACCTAAATACGAATTCGAAGAGGAACCGAAGACACCTGTTCCCGATGTGCCTTCATTTGAATTGCCTTCGCCGGAATCAGAAACTATTGAATTCCAAAGCGTGCCGGAGTTCCAATTCTCAACGGAGTTGTTGCCGGTTCCATCACCGATTCCCGTCACGCCAGAAGTTGTGAGTTTGATTGAGTTCGAGTCGGAGCCATCCGTAGCTGCTGAGCCAGTTGCACTGTCAATATTCCTACCGGAGCCTGAATTTGAAACGGCGACATCAATGGCGACATCGACGGCGAACGCCACACCTGACGTGAAGACGTCAACACCTCAAACTGTAGAGATTCCGGTTTTGCCAGACTTGACCGCACCTGGGCTGCAATGGACCAAGCGCACAACCGATCCGCCGTTCAACAGCGGCGCTCTTGCAAGTCGATCCACTCCGCGTGCTGCCATCCCGAATAGAGCGGCATCAAGAATCCAGCAAGTCTCACACACGGTGCAAGCGGACCAACAGCCGGAGCCGCCGGCCAGGCCACCTTGCCATGATTGTGGAAAGGCCAAAGAGAAGTCTGCTTACAGAATTAAAGCTGTGGCACCGCCATCGCCACTTCAACGACTGCGCTCAATTTTCAAATAGAAGTGTTCTCACGTTGTGGAATCATGAATTTCGCAAATTTGCGGCCATTCCGAAAAAAATGTTGGGATTCACAGGCAAGTTCGTCCCCATTTAACTCAGGATTGCGATCAAATAATGATGGCGTTCGAATGGCGTAATTTCTTTGACGGCAAGTCTTTTCAGGGAAGAAGATTGATTTCCGCGTCAAACATCCGAGAATTCTGCGTACTTCCAGCATTCGTACGCATTCATTCATGAGTTAGGTATAAAAATGTGGTTCAGACGATTTTTGCAGAGAGACGCCCGCCGACGTACTGCTACTCGTCCCCTGCAATTTGAATCCACAGAGTCGCTCGAACAACGTGCTTTACTCAGCGCGCTAACGGTGCAATTGACGGCCGATCACGACAACACCATTTACGACGTCTTGCCTGGCAATGTTTCCAATGGTGCTGGTGACTACATCGTTGTTGGCGGCTCAACCGGCACCGCAGCCGCGCGGCGAGGGTTAGTCTCCTTTGACGTGGCGTCGGCTGGCATTCCAGCGGGTGCAACAATTCTGGATGTCGTGCTCAGCATGAATCTTGCCGAATCGGTTGGTGGCGTCGCCAGTGTGGGAGTTCACAAACTGTTGCAATCATGGGGCGAAGCGGGCTCAAATGCCCCTGGCAATGAATTCGATGGTGCGGCGGCTCAACAGTTTGATGCGACGTGGCTGTTTTCGATGTTTGACGGCACTGCCTGGGCAAATGCAGGCGGTGATTTTTCAGGCTCGTCATCAACTGTGTCAGTCGATTCCTTGGGTGTCTACGAATGGATCGGTGGTGGCCTGATCGCCGATGTGCAGGAGTGGCTTGATAATCCTGTTCTGAATCGCGGATGGCTGATGCGGGGCGCTGAAGTTGCCAACAACGTCAAAGCGTTCGATAGCAAAGATTCGTCTAACGCCGTTCTGCGTCCAACATTGGAAATTACGTACGAAGAACCCGTGCTGCCTTCTGTTGTCGAAGGTCGCAAGTTCTATGATCGTAATGCTGACGGCATTCAACTTTCGCCGACAGTGGCTGCTTTGAAGTTGCAGTTTCATCTCGGCAAAAACTATTTCAACGTCTACGGTGGTCAGGAGTATTGGTATCGATCGCAAGTTGATAGTTCATGGTATTACATCACTCCATCCGGCAATTTGACAAAATGGGACCAGACGCCTCGTGGCCTGTCGGGAACATTGGTGGCAACGCTGGATTCACGCGTTTGGCAAAAGCCATCGGTGTTGATCTCCAGCAACCCCGCAGCGGCAGAACCGTGGCTTAACGGTTTTACGTTTGAATTGGTGGATGCATTCGGATCTGTCGTTGCAACAACAACCTCTCGGGATCTCGACCGTAATCAAGACGGCATCATTCAGGAAGCGATCGAACGCGGTTGGTATCAATTCACAAACGTTGGTCTTGGTACCTACCGTGTTCGCGAATTACTGACTGCTGGTTGGACACAAAGCGCATCGGCAACGTCGCCGCTGGCCGGGATTGCGTATTCGATCGATACGACTTTTGGACTGAGATTCACAGGAAACTATTTCGAGAACTATGGCGGACGCGGTGAGCGTTGGCTTAGGGGTACACGTGAAGATCCGGGATCTAAATGGTACTACATTACGCCAGCGGGTGATCTTTACAAATGGAATGGTGTCGCAGCTAGTAATACGGCGTTGGTCGAGGGGACGATCATTGGCTCATTGGGAATGGCCTACTACAACGATCCATCGCTCATCTGGAATGCGGCGAACCCGACAATTACAGTAACGGCCGGTACTGTCGTGCGAGGCGGTGACTTCGGAAACTTTCAACCAGCAATGATCAGCGGTCGCAAATGGAGTGATCAAAATCCAGACGGCGTTCGAAACACGTATGTCTATGATCCCGGTCGACCGATTGCTCTTGATCCAACTTCAGGCACCATTGGTGGATCCAGTGGCTCGCAAACCTACAATTTGTGGATACAGGATTCTCAAACCGGCAATTCACAGCAGGTGACTTACACTCTAAATACAGCGACGCGCGTCACAACTTATACAACCAGCAACAGTTCCTCCAGCGGCACCACTCGAACGACCAGCGTGCCGATCATCGTGGGGTCCGACCCCACAGCAGTGGCTGAATTTCTTTATGCAGACGAGCCATGGTTGAATGGTTGGACTTTTGAGCTACTCAATGATCGCGGATTTGTGATCGCAACCTCCGTCACGGCGGATCGAGACTTAAATCTGAATACGACCATCGAAGTTGATCAGGAACGTGGCTGGTATCTGTTTGAAGGCATATTGCCCGGCAATTATACCATTCGCGAGGTGCAGCAACCCGGTTGGATTCAGGTGTCTCCGGCTCAGGTGAGCACACAACCAACAATCGCAAGCCTACAGACGCAATACGGTTTCAATCCGGGAACAAATGACTACTATAATTTTGGTCATTTGAACGAACGCTGGCTAAAAGATCGCACGAACGCATGGTTCTACATCACGCCGACCGGGACGCTGTTTAAATGGGATAAAAACAGCGGTGGTGCCCGAGGCCACGTGGCCGGAACTCAAATAGCGCAACTCTCCAGTAGTGTTTACCTGAATCCAAATTTGCTGTATTCGCCTTCGAATTCCAATGTGACCGTGATTGCTGGTTCGGTCATCAACGATCGGCACTTCGGCAACCACCATGTGATTGACGGAGTTTTCGCTGGTCTGGCTGGACAGTTGCAGTGATTACCTGCTAGCTGTCAATCGCCAGAATCTCTTGCAGATGTGCGACCGTGCGAGTCAGCGTGACGCGGATCGCGCCGTCAGATTTCCCGATTCGATCTGCGATATCTTTGGTTGGCAGACCTTCCACAAAACGCAGTCTCAGAATTTCACGCTGCTCGTCATTGAGTTCCGCGATGGCCTGTTGCAGTTGAAACTCTTTCTGGTCGCGAGAGAATGCCTGACTCGGCGACGTGATACTGGCAACCAGCATGTTGATAAATCCAAATCCGTCACCGCCGGCTACCGGCGCATCCATAGAAACTTCGCGTGCAGCGCTGCGTTTCTGAGCTCCTACATGATGCCGATGCGCGTCAATAATACGTTGTTCGGCAAGCTGACACAGCAATCGAAACGGGTCGCGACCTTCAATCTGGAATTGATCGATCGATGACAATGCGGAAACCACAACTTCCTGCACAATATCTTCCGGCTCGACTCGCGAACGCAGCGCCGGGCCGATATTTCTATCCGCATAGGCCAACAATTGCCGTCGATGTGATTCAATGAAAGCAGCGAGCTCTTCGGAAGTAGAAATGGGCGGCGATGGATCTGAACTTGACATAGGGAATCTCATTCTGCGTTTGCGACGCGATTCTGTCCGGGGAACCGGCGGCGAATTGTACAAACGTTGCTGTGGTTCCTGACGGAACTCGAAAGTCTACACCAAACAATGTTACCGGTGACTATCTTCACCGGCAAGGCGCTATCATTCCTGCTGAGTGCCCGCGCTGATTTCGGCAGGTCCTCCTTGCCGGGCTGGACTTTCGCCGTAAGGCGAACCCAAAGGCGGACGTCCGCTCAACGGTGTCGCGTTGCCCTGCAATCCACGTGGGTTTGGTCGCAGGTCGCGACAAGTCGCGAAGTCCTTTCCGGCAGAAAGGACCAACGTAGGTCCAGCCTGCCGGGCTGGACTTTCGCCGTAAGGCGAACCCGAGGGCGGACGTCCGCTCAACGGCGTCGCGTTGCCCTGCAATCCACGTGGGTTTGGTCGCAGGTCGCGACAAGTCGCGAAGTCCTTTCCGGCAGAAAGGACCTACGTTCGCGATGATCCTCGACTGCGTTCGCCTCAAGTCCAGCAACTGTCTCCACTGGACTCCCGTGCCGGAAACCGTTAGTTTGACGAGACTGATTGAATTATTTCCCCGATTGCAGTCTTGAGTCAACGTGCCCCTTCCCTCGCCATTAACCGAAGACGACTGGTCGAAGCTGACGCACACGCTGGAGGCGTTTGCAGCGGCATGGGAATCGTCTCCCTATCCACCATCGCTCGCCGATTTTTTGCCGGATGCAGAAAGTGGGATTCGCAAGGAGTTGATTCCGGAACTCATCAAGCTGGATCTTGAACAACGCTGGCAGCGCGGCCTGCGAAAGCTAGTCGAAGATTATTCATACGATGTTCCGGAACTGGATGCCATCGTCACTGTGGATCTTGTCTTCGAAGAATACCACATTCGGAAGACGGCCGGAGACCACGTTTCCCCGACGGAATTCTTCAAACGATTTCCCGCGTTGGCCCGTGAACTGGATGGACTGTTTCGACTTGATCCGGCATTGCGATCGACATTTTTGTCAGATGATGCTCCGGCGGCAATCATTGATCTTTCTCCCGGCCAGACGATAGATGATTTTGATCTGCTGCTCACACTCGGTCGCGGCGCATTTGCGACTGTTTTTCTAGCGCGACAAAAATCCATGCAACGGTTGGTTGCGTTGAAGGTGTCTGCTGACAAAGGGACCGAAGCGCAGACGCTGGCTCAGTTGGATCACGACAACATCATTCGCGTCTACGACCAGCGACTGTTGCCACAACGTTCCCTGCGGCTGCTGTATATGCAATATGCTGCGGGTGGCACTTTGGCTGACGTCATTCATCGCATGAAAGCCGTTCCGCTCAGCGACTGGAATGGCCGCAGTTATCTGAAGGCCGTTGATGCCGAGCTTGATGATCACGGAGAATCTCGGCCGACTGAATCTACCATTCGTCGTCAGATCGCTGAAATGTCATGGTCTCAACTGGTCTGCTGGATCGGAAATCAACTCGCGCGAGCCCTGGACTATGCGCACCGGGCAAAAGTTCTGCATCGAGATATCAAGCCGGCAAATGTTTTAATTACAGCCGAAGGTGTACCAAAACTCGCGGACTTCAACATCAGTTTCGGTGCAACGCTGGAAGGAGTTTCGGCCGACGACAGTCTGGGCGGAAGTCTGGCGTATATGTCCCCGGAACATCTGGAAGTCTGCAACCCCAGGCACAGCATGACCGCATCCGAAATGGATGGCCGGAGTGATCTGTTCTCGCTGGGGATTGTCCTGTGCGAATTACTGACAGGACGTCGTCCGTTTGACGATGGAGGTCACCATGCGCCTCGACTCCAACGCCTGGAAACGATGGTCGAAGGTCGCCGCTCAGGTCTTTCGGATTCGTATCTGCAGACCTTGTGCGTGACTGAGGACTGCGGCCTTGGCCATGTATTCAAGCGATGTTTGGCCGCCTATCCCGAGATGCGATTTCCGACCGGCAACGCGCTCTCAAGTGCCCTGGATCTTTGCCTGCAGCCGGAAGCGCGTAAATTATTGTGCGACGACGTGACTCCCTGGAAACAATTCGTTCGCCGGTGGCCGTTACTGACGATTAATACGGTGACTGTCGTCCCGAATCTGGTGGGTGCATTTTTCAACTTCATGTACAACTTCGGCGAGATTCAAGCTTCCATGCCGGATGCCGAACCCACGTTTATGCGCATCATGTCGATCATCAATATGATTACGTTTCCCACCGGAATTCTCAGCGCGGCGGTTTTGACCAGATCCGTCACTCGCGCCACGCGAATAGATGAACAAGTAAAGTTGAGTGCTGCCCAGCTTCAGGAGCGACGCCGTCAATGCCTGCAATTGGGCAACTTGGCGGTCATCGTCGGCCTGACTCTATGGCTGATCGCCGCTCCCGCGTATCCGATTTTGTTACATCTGTTTCGCGGCACCGTGCCCTTGTCCATCTATGCACATTTTGTCGTGTCGTTGACACTGTGTGGACTCATCGCAGCCGCATATCCATTTTTCGGTGTCTCATTGATTGCCGTGCGGACCATTTATCCGACACTGGTGCAGTGGGATTCAATGTCAAAAGCCGAGTTGCCCGCATTGAGGCAGCTTGGACGCAACTTGTGGTTTCATCTTGTGCTTGCGGCATCAGTCCCGATGCTGTCAGTTCTGATACTTGCGTTGTTAAGTGAACATGAACGCCGCTTCGCGCTGGTGGCTCTGGCGGCTGGCGGAACAATCGGCTTTGCCACGGCAATTTCCATTTTTCGATTGGTGCAGCAGGACTTGCAGGTGCTGATCAAATTTATTGAACGCAGCGATCATTGACAGACTTCAACTTGCGCCACTATTCAACCACGGATGCGCAGCGCTTGACAGGTGGCATCGTACGATGCGTCGAGGTTTAGCGGGATCGGCAGGATGTCAGTAAGCCAGATCGGCAGCGTCGGCAATCGCTGGCCAATTTGCAGAGGGAATGCCCAGCTTTCGAATCGCGGACGTTCGTTGACCTTGCAAGTGCGGCAGGTCACCGCGTAGATCGACGGCGGCTCAGGTGCAAACACTGGGTCGGTGCGTTCAATTCGCTGCAGCAGTTCACAGTACAAATTGAATTGACGAATAGTGACCAAATCCACGATCGAAACAGAGATATTGTTTTGCAGCATCGCCGCACATTTGGTCACGAACACTTCACGGTTTTTCGGTCGGTCCTTGTTTGCCGGGCTGACCAGTTCAATCGCAGCTACAAGTTGCCGCCCCCTGGACTCATCAAAGATCAGCACTTCGTAGGCATATTGGTCGCCGAAATCCACATCGGTTGCCAAGGTTGCTTTGGGCGGTGCATAAGTCGCTGTCGCAAGGGTTCCCGAATTTTCCGAGTCGCCTCCTGCGGCAGCATACGAAGCATCCGGCTCGAAAGCACAAACATCAATTTCGAAATACGGCCCCATGTGAACACGCGGTTCGGCCGTGAACTCATCCGGTAAAACCTTATTTAACTCCTGCACGATGGCCATCGGCCATCCGCCATGGAAGCCTTCCCAGGATGTTGTGTTGAGCAGTGGTGGTCGGAAATGATCTAAGAGCGGCATGATCGTCTGATCTCCTTCTTATCCAGTCTAGCAGAAGCTGCTTTTCGCGTCGATTGATGACTTGGCGTCGCGCAATCGAGATGCGATAATAGAGACAGCTCGAAAAACTCGCTTCGTAAAACGGACGCTTGGCATGTCTACCGTATCGACAGAGTCTTATGATCGCGGCGAGAAGTTCAGGCAGTATCGCGAAATTGAATCGTTGAAAGAGTACGTCATTATTGCCTACCTTCGGGCTTGCAGGCTGTCTTCATAGGGCAGAGCCTCTGGTTGAACCCAATCGAAAATTTTCAAAAGTTGCCGCGACACGATGAGAGACGATGGAAAAATTCGATTGCATCACACTGAGACCTACACCACAGCGGATTCAACTCTGCGCAGACCGCCCAGGATTCGCATCATATTTCATTTTTTGCCATTTTGCGTTGCTTGGCGCGCGATGCAGCAATCAAGTTCATCAACTTTTTCAAATTGAACGCCGTACAGCACCATTGCCATTCGGCCTGGACACCCGCCAGACCTCGCAGCAGGAAACGACGCATGTCGTAGCAGACTTTCATGACAGCAAATGGCATCTCGCCGAAGTGCTGACGCTGCTTGTAACGCTCCGCCGATTCTGGTTTGTTCATGCGATCGCGGTGGCGTTCGCGAGCCTCTTCGTGTTCATCGCGAGTCACCTTGCGACCCCGTTCTGACTCCGGATTCTTGCGACACTGCGGGGCCGGATCGCAGCCCTCGCATGCGTCGCCGAAGTAGATCACATGCAGCACGGGGCCACCCGCCGTTTGACGAGTCTCCGTGCCCGCCCGAGACAGCGTCTTCCCTGCCGGACAGTGAAACTGATCAGCCTCAGCATCGTACACAAACGCCGACTTGTCGAACCGTTTGGACTGCGGATTGATGGGCAATCGTTTGACATCTTCGCCAGCCACCGGCACCGTCGGATCAGCACGCAGAGCCGGATTGTTTTCACACTTGACCTCGGAAAGCGGCGACAGAAATTCGATGCCCCGTTCTTCCATCGCCGAGATGTTGATCCCCGTTGAAAACGCAGAATCGGCGAACAATGCATTGATGTCATCCGCATACGTTTCGCGGATGGTATTAATGATCGTGATCACGTTCCGGCGGCAGTTTGGCGGGCGATGTGCCGTCGTCGAACATCTCGTCGATGCTGTCGTTGGTTTCCATTTCGGCCATCGCCGTTTCGATCTGACCGTCGAGTTCCTTCAACAGCTTTTCGACGCGGTCTGCGGTCCATGTCTTGTGACGGCTGGCGTTGGCTCGAACTCGCGTACCATCAATGCACAGTTCTGACAGGTTAGGCTGACGCACGGTTTCGCGGTTCCGCTGCGGGAGTGCCACAATGCGCTGGCAAAGTCGGAAGGTGTCGGCGGGTTAGCCGTCAATAAACCTCCAAAGCGTTCTCGGGAAGTGCAGATTCTGAAAACACCCGAGTACGATTAAACTTGCCGAATGGCGACTGCATCATCAAACGGCAGGACCGGTTGAAGAACGCGAACTTTCAGATTTCGAACTTTACCATCAATTTGCAATTCGATTGTTGCCGGGCCCGGTTCAAATGAAACGCCTCTGGCAAAAAAGAGCTTCTCAGGACTTACCTTTGCGAGTGGGATTTGTTGTTCACCGATGATCAGAGTCGCGGCAACCGTCGCGGAGTGGCTATAGGATTGCTTGTTAGGAAGAATCATGGAACCAAATTATCCGGAAGAGTTTGATCGACTGTCAAAGTACGTCACACGGAAAGCATGCGACCTGCTTGAACGACTGGGATCGGGGTTCGATGGACTAGTATACTCGACGAACAAGGGTTCGGCAGTCAAGGCACATCGGGGAAAGAGCCTCTTTGAAAAGGAACGGGCAGTCTTTGAACGACTGGAAATCCACTCGGACAACGATTTCGCAGGCTTTAATGTCCCGAAGATGCTGGATTTTCATCCGGAACTCCTCGTAATCGAAATGCAATTGGTCGTCCCTCCGTATGCGCTCGACTTTTCAGGGGCGACACTCGATCGACCTTCAGCAGCCACCTTGGATCAAACTGAGGATGAGTTTGCCGAATGGGAAGAATCCAGGATTGAAATCTATGGGGCTGAAGATTGGGAGATCGTCGAACGGGTCATCAGTTGCTTTCGACGAATCGGCATCTACCTGGGTGACGTTCACAAGGGCAACATCAAGCTCAGAGATTAACCGCCGCGTTTGGGAAATCCTTCGTCTGGATTCCGGCAACCTCGGAACGGAGTTCAGCCGAATCATCCGCAAAGCGGGTTTCGAGCCGTGGCCGAACTTGTGGCGAAACTGCCGGGCGACTCGCCAAACAGAATTGGAGAACTCTTTCCCAACCCACGTAGTTTGTGCATGGCTCGGAAATTCACCCACCGTTGCCAGCCGCCATTATCTCCGCGTTACTGATGGACACTTTGAACAAGCCATCGGTGGTGGTGCGCCGGGTGGTGCAAATGTCCCCGAAGTGGTGCAAAACAACACTGGACAGGCCCGGACAGAACGGGACACAGCGAAGGGGGGAATTGACTCAAAACCCCCTGTTTCTCCAGCGAAACCAATGAAAAACGCCACCCCAAGCAATGGCTTGAGGGGTGGCGTTCAGTGCTCCCAGAAGGACTCGAACCTTCGACCTACGGATTAAGAGGCACGCCAAAAGCTACCCTATAGAGATGCGAAACGCACGATTTGTCAGTGTTTTATCGTCTCAGATATTGCATCGACTTGCAATAGATTACACTCAATTCCACCCGAATTCGTGTAGAAGTGTGTAGTAAGTGTGTAGTACTCTGGCCACTGGGATTCAATATCTGGCCTGCGACGATCTCGGCATCCAGATCATGTGAGAGTTCAACTCGGTTGTCCCAGCACGAAGTCCCGACGTGGAACCTGATGTTCGCCAGGTCAGCAGATCCGGCATTAGCGACGTCTGCAGGCTGCTCACATGGAGTCTGGCTCTGGCCTGCGACGATCTCGGCATCCAGATCATGCCTGAGTTGATCGTGGCCGAAGAACCTGATGTTCGTCGGCTCGGCAGATCCGGCATCAGCAATGGCCGCAGGCTGCTCACATGGAGTCTGGCTCTGGCCTGCGACGATCTCGGCAGCCAGATCATGCCTGAGTTGATCGTGGCCGACGAACCTGATGTTCGTCGGCGCG
>Ga0209702_10003417_pt1 | contig 25100 bp, 23 predicted proteins | sample FRY01_FD_187210 | JGI IMG/M metagenome (GOLD analysis project Ga0209702, IMG submission 187210) | Freshwater microbial communities from Lake Fryxell liftoff mats and glacier meltwater in Antarctica - FRY-01 (SPAdes) (version 2) | ecosystem: Environmental > Aquatic > Freshwater > Ice > Glacier... | reverse complement strand
CTGTCTTTGATGAATGTAGACAAGTCGTTTTTTTCGTGTTTTTCAATTTGATTTTCGATTTTAAAAAATTACACACAGTATTTTTGTGTGTTTTTTTTATTTTTGAAAATAGGATTGGAAAAAGCATGAAAATGCGTTTTAGAGCATAATGCTCTCATTTCCATTTTGGAAAAAAAATGTTTGTTACGATAGTTTTTTGGCTTTTTGTGTTTTTATGCACAAGTATTTAGGCGATTTTTGTGTCATCCTAATGTAAGGATGACAATGGATTACAATTATGCGACAAAAATATCAAACATTTATCGTTGTGATAATTGTGATTATAAATGCTGTAAATATAGCGACTATAACAAACATATACTAACACGTAAACATCTGATGGATGACACTGGAGTTACGGCGGATGACGCTGTTTATCGCCAACCAGATAAACTATTTGAATGTGATTGTGGCAACAAATACAAATATCGTCAAGGACTACATAAACATAAAAAAATCTGTCACTCTAATAAAGGAGTAAATACAAACCCATCAACACAGTCTACACAGTCTACACAGTCTATACAGTCTATACAGTCTATACAGTCTATACAGTCTATACAGTCTATACAGTCTATACAGTCTACAACAGTTGAAGATAATGGTTTTCAAATAGATAAAGAAATGTTGATAAAAATGCTCTTGAGTAACCAAGATGTAATGAAAACAATGATATTGAAGAACCAAGATGTAATGGAAAAGATGATGGAAATAATACCATGTCTAGGCAATCAGGTTCATACAAACAGTCATAATACTACTAACAATCAGTTTAATATTCAAATGTTTTTGAATGAGCATTGTAAGAATGCTATGAATTTGAAGGATTTTATAGAAACATTGCCTATAACAGCAGCAACATACGATAGCACGATAGAAAATGGCTTGACAAAAACAATAACGAATATGATAACCAATGGTCTAAGTAAGCTAGATATATTAGAAAGACCAATACATTGTACTGATGCTACAAGAAAAACGCTCTACGTAAAGGAAGCGAATATATGGGAAAAAGATACCGAATTGCTCAAGGTAGTATCCGGTATAACGACACTGATAAGAAAGAAAAGAACATTGATTAGTAGATGGAAAGAAGCAAATGAAGGATGGGATACCATAGAGAGAAAACAAATAAAATTTACAGAACTGGTTTGTAATATAATGACAGACATAGAATATGATGAAAAGGAGACGGGAAAGATTGTCCGTTCAATAAGTAAAACCGTGTACTTGGATAGTGAAGATAAGAAAAAGTATTTGTGTTAGTAAAGTATTTAGTCGTTCGTTGTATTACATCATCATTTAGGCCAAATCAATATTATATTCTCTATAATGTATAGAATGGCTAAATCTTATCGCAATCGTAAATATTCCACAACAACGAGAAAGAGAACGAGAACGAGAACAAGAACGAGAACAAGAACGAGAACAAGAACAAGAAGTAGACGTGGCGGAAATGAAATAATACGAGGTATTTCTACACCAACCATGTATAGTAATAATTTTGGTTCTACCAACGCAATTGAAGCAGCTAAGCGTTCTAATCAAGGAATACCAAATGCGAATCCGTTTGGTAGTCAAGCGCTTATTTCTACTACATTGCCTACCATGTCCAAACAGTAACATATATTACAGTGAAATATCATAGTATGAAATATTTATCTTTCGTAATAGTAGTATCATGACAGGGCCTATCTTATGGATGATTTGTATTGGAGGAGCATTATCGGTTGCGTGTATTCTTTATTTGTCCTATTGTGAAATTACAAGATGTATAAATCGTTGTGTGCCTACACAAACACAACCACTGTATAGGGCGGAAATATGATATCATTGTAACAACATGTAGTATCCTTGTTTCTATACGATGTAAATATCAATAATAATATTACTTTCTAAATAATACTATTATTTTGTTATGCTAAGTTGGTTTACTACTTGTTCAAACAATTACATATTTGAATGTTTAGAATGACGAACCAAATCCTCCACCAAAAAAGTCATTCGCAGCCATAGGCTCCATAGCTTCCATCATGCCACCTGGGCTAGCAGCACCACCTAAGTGTGTTTCTGGTCCCGCATACATATTGTTAAAGTTTGGTGTTTGTGGGATGGAATATTCGTTTGATTGGCTCTTCATGTTTGTCATTTGGGGTTGTAATTGGTTAGGTAATTCAGCAATTGATGTTGTCGATGGCATTGTATTGGTATGAGCATATTGTTGAGATAATGGCTGTGTAACACGAACTTGTCCTTGACCTTGGCCTTGTTTTTGTTGAGATTTTCCACCATGCGATGATGTTTGTCCTTCATATAAATCCCATAATCTGTCTACCAATATTTGTACCTTTTCACCAAGCTTTGTTTGCATGGTGATTGAAATCAATAATAAAGCAGGAATAATGTTGAATACGTTAACATCCCCGTATTTGAAACCACTATAAGTGGGGATATATTCTATTATTTTATGAATAAAATAAAGAGCCATGAACATTAATACAACCTGCCCAATAACTTCCACCAAAATGACTAAACTTCCTTTGTCCTCTTCGGCTTCGGGAATATAATTTTTTATAATTTTTAATAAAATTACAATGGGAATTATTGCTAAAACAGAATACTGAATAATATTTAACAATAGGCTTTTTTGGTCTTCGTCGAATGGAAATACTGTTTTTATAAATCCATCCTCATTTATTCCTGTATTTTTTTCAAGTCTATCCATATGATTTATAATAAGATTTAAATTATTTACACCCTTGGTAATTTAAAACGCCGTTTTTTTGAAACAATTATAATAAAAATTATATAAATATTTTTTATTACACCCTTCAATGGTGTAAATGATTATACGATTGAAGATTTTTGTGTTCGCGATTACCAACATCACTCGCAAATAAAGGGTTCAATGAGAGCATAAATAGTTATTTAGTGTTAGACTTACATGAGATACGAGTACCTTTGTTGGGGTCGATATAATTTTTATTATCCAAGTATTTCCATTTGTTATCATACATGTAGTAAAACACGTCATAACTGTGGCGAAAATACTGTGTATATGGGGTCATGGTGAATATCGGTCTACCAGAACCATACATAATTTCTATTTGTTTTTGTCGCCAGATATTCTGTTTTTCTTGAGAAGTGAGAAATCCGTTCTTTATCATAATATATTTAGCAAATAAAAATAAAAATAAATAAACTAAATAATTGTTTTAGGAAAATGCGATTAGAATACCCTTTTTTAGTATAAATTATATTTAAAATGAGTTCTAGTTCATCAATCGCAGCAGCAAGACGTAGACGAGCAGGTGGTGTAGGAGGTCCTGCTCCTACTCCTAATACATCCAACGTATCGGCACAAGGACACCCATCGTCACAACAACAAACACCATCTGCTCCAATAAACCCACTTATGCTTCTTCAGCAACATCATATTAAGATTAATGCCATGGAGCAAATGTTAAACGAGATATCTTTAAAACAGAGTGTACTTAACGTAAACTCTACAAACAGTTCGAGTAATAACGTAAAATCATCCCCGTCTCAACCTGATTTAAACCTTAATGAGTTGAGTGATTTAATAATGAATAAAGTGGAGGGACAATTAGATTTAAAAGCTTTTTATGAAAATGACGAAAGATTAATGAATGAGATTGAAGAACTAAAGACGATGGTTAAGTCGCAGCAAATGGTCATCAATGGACTCAACAATACATTATATATTATACTCGGTAACCTAAAAATGTCACCTTTATCTGAAACTCTTACAGATGCTGATGCTGGAGACGATGCTGATGCTGAAGACGATACTGATATGGATAAACATAATCAAACTGTTCCTACCTTTCCCAAATCTGTTGTAACAGATGAAGCAAACAAATCAATAAAAGAATTCATAGCAGATACATTAGGTAAAAAGTCGGATGTAACTGAGTATGACAGTAAGAATTCAATAACATTCGAAGGAAGTCTCCAAGCATAAATCAATGATTGATGAGTAAAACGAGAGAAAATATTGTATAAAAATAAATTAGTATGAAAACACTTTTTTCACTATTAATATTTTGTATTGTTCTATTTGTTTATATTCATGTGAATTTTCATTTGAAAGTAAGTGATGATTTAGAAGTTTATGAAATTGACCAACCATCAAAAGATAAATTAGAAGAGATATGTGATTTGAGACAACCTGTGATATTTGATTATAACGTAAGTGGATTGATCAATGAGTGTAATATAGAACATATTGGAAAACATTTCGGGGCATTTGATATTAAAGTAAGAAATGTCAAGGAATATGATGATGTAGGCGAATTGTACTTGCCACTCACTCTAAATACCGCTTTGGATATATTTAGGAAAGACTGTGAAGAGAGATTTATAAGTGAAAATAATACCGAATTTCTAGAAGAAACGAGCATTATCAAAACCCTTAGATATAATGACAATTTTCTACGTCCATATTCAGTGAGTAATTGTACATATGATTTCATGTTTTCGTCGAATAATACGAGAACACCACTCAAATACGAATTAAATTATCGAAACTATTTTTTGGTAACACAAGGAAATGTGAAACTCAAGCTTATTCCACCAAAATCATCTAAATATTTATACACTATAAAGGATTATGATAATTTTGAATTTCTCTCTCCTGTTAATCCATGGAACGTTCAGTCACAATTTAAACCAGACTTTGATAAACTAAAAACATTGGAAGTATCACTGTCGGTTGGCCAGATTATTTATATACCTGCCTATTGGTGGTATAGTTTCGAGTTTAGTGAACATACTAGTATATGTGTATTTAAATATAGGACGTACATGAATAATATAGCTATTTCTAACCATCTTCTTGTAAATTTACTTCAGAGCCAAAATGTTAAAAGGGATACGGTTAAGAAAAAAGAAACTAACAAGGGTATCGTAAAAGACAAAGACAAAGACAAAGACAAAGATAAAGACAAAGACAAAGACAAAGACAAAGACAAAGACAAAGAAGTTCTAAATGATGCGCATGTTATTACAGATGTGGCTACCAGTATATCTGTAGACTAAAACTAAAAATTGAATTAATTAAATAATATGTAATCATATACATATTATTACACAAGGTGACTATGTCATACAAAATATTGATAGAAGACCGTAATTATACGGAGTGGAACTTGTATGACGCAACCTCTTTACAAGAGGTTGATAAAATTACCATTGAACCAGCAACATTAAAGTTGTTCTCTGGAGATACATTTGACTATGATAGTTCCAATGTTTCAATACTTCATTCGTGTGTACGGTCTATGCCGTGTATTCCGGGGATAATGATGGTGAAAGACGGCAAAACATTTGGAAAAACAGGTAAAAATAATAACGAGAAATATCTATATAAGTGTATACCAGATGATAAGCGTTTTCCAACCTTTACAGTACCCTATGCGTTAAAATTAGGATTTTCCAAGAACATTGATAACAAATACATTGTATTTCGTTTTGATAATTGGACTGGTAAACACCCACAAGGCACCATCGTAAGTGTGCTAGGTGATGTGGATATCCTTTCTAATTATTATGAATATCAGTTATACTGTAAAAGTCTATACGCATCTATTCAAAATTTTAATAAAGCGGCGTCAGATGCCCTAAAACAAAAAACAGAACCAGAATTTATTTCTTCCATGATTGAAAAATATGGACTTGTAAATAGAACACATGAACCAGTATTTAGTATTGACTCAAAAGAAACAACCGATTATGATGACGCGTTTAGTATTATTCCATGGGGCGACGACGGGTATAAGATAAGTATTTATATTGCGAATGTGCCATTATGGATGGAAGAGCTTGAATTGTGGAATTCATTTTCAGACAGAATTTCAACTATTTATTTGCCAGATAGAAAACGTCCAATGATGCCACTAACATTATCAAACTGTGTATGTAGCTTATGCGAGCAAGTCGTTCGTCTAGCGTTTGCTATAGATATTATTGTAAAAAACAACGAGATTATAGGGTACACGTTCCAAAATACATATATCAATGTTTATAAAAATCATACATACGAAAGCAAAGAATTAAAAGAGGATGACAATTACAAAAAGATATTTGACGCAGTAGATAAATTGTCACATGTTTATAAATATTCGTCTAAAATTAGATCTAGTTACGATTTGGTTAGTTATTTGATGATTTTAATGAATTATTATACCGCTCTCGAAATGATAAAATATAATAACGGTATTTATCGTTCGGTCAATTTTAATAGTAAAACCGAAGACCAGATTACTTTACCGGAAGATGTAAATAATTTCTTGAAAATATGGAATAGTTCATGTGGTCAATATGATTTATACGACAATCGGAAATGTCATGAAATGTTGCATTTAGAAACATATATCCATTGCACTTCCCCAATTAGGCGCTTGGTAGATTTGTTAAATATGGCACGGTTACAACAAAATTTGCGTCTTGTGAATTACTCTCTTGTGTTTGAAAACTTTGAAAAACACTGGACCGGACGGTTGGAATATATTAATACTACAATGCGATCTATTCGTAAAATACAAAGTGATTGTTCTTTACTTGAAATGTGTACGAATAGACCATATATATGTGAAAAAGAATATGATGGATATATATTTGATAAGATTACTCGTAATGACGGTCTATTTCAATATATAGTTTATCTGGCAGAAGTTAAAACAGTATCACGCATAACATCTAGATATGAACTAACTGATTTTAATAAATATAAATTTAGAATATTCATATTTAATGACGAGGCCTCATTAAAAAAAAAGGTAAGGTTACATATCATAATGTAGTGTAGCGTAGTAGTGTAGCTTAGTATAGTGTAAATACATATCAATAATATTACGATTGTATCACATATCACAATCGGCGTAGTAATGTTCAATATTTTTTATGTATTACAGGTATATGGAGATATATCTGGAAAACCCGACCGAATTTTATGTAAAAAAGAATGTGAGCCATCGAGAATATTTTATTCAAAAATACGTATATCAGTTAGGAATTGTGAATGTTCCCGAAATTATAACGTATGATGAAAACACAAATACAATGGTTATGAGAAATGTAGGCAAAGACAACATATCCAATATATACGGCGAAAATGCCACAGATGTTCCTGACGAAATTTTCGACCAAGTTGTAAAAATAGTTCGAAAACTAGTATTACATGGTATCAAGTATCCTGACTTAACCGGATATAATTTTGTTGAAGGATCAAAACAAAAAATATGGATTATAGATTTTGAACATGCCACTTTGAAGACACCTGAACAAATTGTCAATAATGAACATATTAGAAGTATATGTAATGGCTGTAAAGAATGGAATCCGGATTTTAGGTAGACATATAAATAATTATGCTATTTTAGTCTATACATACAGTGATTGATTTGTAGCAATAAACTTTAGTGTTAATTCAGGAATTTGAGTTAATTTATGAAGCAGTTCGACATTTCCTATGAATTCAGCTACACCTTTGAGCTCATTCACCATATTGTTTATTTTTAAGATTGCTTTAATAAATTCTCCTGGAAATATTTCATACTCATATTCGCATGTTTGAATAATAGTCTTACATGTGTTTTCATCTTCACTTTCGCACCAATTTAGTATAGGATTTACTAATTCAAACAAATAATTTAAATTAGCATTTGTTTGTATTCCATGTCGTATTTCTTCATTGGCATAATCATCGTATATATTAATTAACGACTCAAGTAATCCATTAAATATAGGGTTGGCAGATAAATTGGAAACAAAATGTATCTTTTTTTCGTCCTTTACTCGAATATTCGAGAAACAGCTTAATAATGCCGCTATTTCATAAGCGCTATAGTTTATTAGATAATCATTTTTTATAAGAAAGTCAGTGAATGCTAAGCAATGTGTTTCTTGAATGTAAGTGGCTATTCTACCCTTTTCTTGAAGAACTATTGGTTGATTGTTTGTATTATTATCCGTTTTAATCACATCTGTCACATCTGTCACATCTGTCACATTCTCTTCATTATTATGTGTTACTGTAGCATAGTCAAAATGCTGAAGGAAATTTATAACGGTATTAAAACTACTCTGAAAATGTTGTTTTAATGTTATTATATACTCTTCGTTTTCCCTAACCTCGTCTTTTAATGCGAGCAATGATTTATATTGTTCTATCAGGGTTTTAATTTGTTTACTGCTATTTTCGAAATCTTCTATTGTCCGTTGAATTTGTTTTCTAGTCTTTTGCTTAGACGTTTTGATTTCTTCTAGTAAATTTAAATAATTATCGAACTTCTCGACATTATCAAGTATAAATGTATAGCTAGGGCTTTTCTTTTTCGTATCTAGCTCATTGTTAAGTTTCACTATAATATTATTTACCGTCTGTATAGTTCGCTGTATCTCACTATTTGACATGCTCTTTCCAGCAAAATCTATCGTGTTATTATTAAATTGTAGGAAATTAAGCACCAAGTTGTATGAAATAGAGAATTTAGACACTAATGTTTGTGGGTTTCCGTTGACCATTTGTTCATATTCGTTGCTATATGGTAATTGAAACATGTTATTCAAATGAATAACGTGTCCAATTGTATCTAATCCACGTCTCCCTGCCCTACCAGCCATTTGCGTGTATTCATGTGGATATAACATACGCATAGATGAGCCGTTGAATTTATCGAAACCTGTAAATAACACTGTCTTAGTAGGCATGTTAATACCAACTGCAAATGTTTCAGTGGCAAATAACAGTTTTACATACCCTTTGGCAAACAGCAACTCAATCATCTCCCGGAAGATAGGCATAATACCTGAATGATGAATAGCTACGCCTTTTTCCAGCATCTTGATGATCATTTCGAATTCTGGTAAATTAACATATTCCTTAAAATTAGGTAATTTTCTCAATGTATTTTCACATTCACGACGCATAATAGATGGCAAATGTGCCTCATCTTCCGTAAACAAACTCATACCTATTGTTTGGGCAAACTTTTCCACCAACTTTCTTGAAAATACAAAACAGATGGCAGGCAACATACCATTGTCGTATAAATATTTCGTTACTTCGTTTAAAACATAGGATTGTGTTATGTGACAGTTATTTTTTCTGATATATTCAGTTACTTTCCTAACCTTGTCGAAATTATCTTTGTTGAAATTTGTCTTGCCGTCTTTTAATATAATGGGTTTATGTATGAATTCGTTTATATATTTGATAAATTCCTTATCTTTGATATTTTTCATAGTGCCTTGTGGAATGGAGGTATAAAAGTAATGTATTAATGGCACTACACGATGGTTCGTTGGAGCCAAATATACTATTTTTTTATGTTCTTCGGTTGTTTTTACATCTTCAATCCATTGAGCAAATATTTCTGATTTGTCAATTGTAGCAGAAAGCATAATCATTTGAACATGATTTGGCAAGAACATGATTGTTTCTTCCCATACCTTTCCTCTATCATGATCATTAATATAATGAATTTCGTCAAACACTACAGCGGCTAGTTCATTTTGAAAATCCATTTCAAATTGTAGGGGAACACTCGTATTTTCTACTTGTCCATCAACCGTCTTCTGTAGTAACGTATTACGCAATATTTCAGTAGTCATAATAAGCACATCTGCCTCTGGATTAAACTTGATATCACCAGTTAATATTCCAAACGAAATGTGCGGAAATTTCTTTGAAAATTCGTGAAATTTTTGATTGGATAATGCCTTTATAGGCGATGTATAAATAACTTTTTTTCCTTGATACACAAGGTATTCAATCGCAAATTCAGCAGGAAGTGTTTTTCCGCTTCCAGTATGCGCAGTTACTAGTATATGATTTCCTTCTACGATAGCTTGAATCGCATATTTTTGAAAGTCACTCAATGGAAATGGGAACTTGTCAAAATGTTCTTGAAACAATTCATCTTGGATAAACTCATCTTTACATATAATTACCATGTTATCTGGTGGATTAATATAGATTTGTTTATTATGTGTAATATATAATCCTTTCAATTTTTAATTATTTGTTTTATATTATATATTTATATATTGTAATTATATGCCTTGATAACGTAGTGTGTAATCGTAATACAAAATACTAACTATTCATTATTGTAAACAATATAAAGATACATCATGAATAGAACATATAATGAGTGCTATGAATACAAGTGAGACTATCTATCAAGGACGTGTTAAGTGGTTTAATAATAAGGCTGGATATGGATTTGTTACTATTATTGACGGTGTTAATGTAGGCGATAAGCTAGGAACGGATGTATTCGCTCATCATAGTGCTATTAGTGTAGATGAGGAGCAGTATAGGTATTTGGTTCAGGGTGAGTATATTGAGTTTACGTTGTCATCCGTAGAAGCAACCGCTGATTATAAGTATCAGGCATCGAGTATCAAGGGTATTAAGAGTGGTAAGCTTCTATGTGAGACGCGAAATGAGATCCGTGCTACGATGCCTACACGCGCACCTACACGCAGTCGTGGTGGTGGTCCAAGAGACGGTCACGAAAACAACAGCGAGTGGACAATGTCTACTGGTGGTAAGCCTAATACGCGTCGCCGCGATAATACTGATAGTGTTGTGGCAGATAGTAAGTAAACTGATAATATCATAATAGGAGTTACATAATACATATAACAAAGTTTATGTTGTGTGGTCCATATTTAGAATACTTAATATTTAATCGTGTATATTCATTTAAAGACACTACATCAATGTAATATACAACATGAGTAATAATATTTCTGAAAATATTCCTAATAATATTCCTGAAGATGATACGGCCAACAATATTGACAATCAGTTTTCCGCTGTTTTAAGCACATTGTCTCAGTTTAAAACTCAAATTACCGCTCTTTCTACACAACTGAAGGGTCTTGAGAAGACTGTGAAGAAGGAAATTAAACAACATAAGAAGGTGATTGTGAAGAAACAAACCAAAGGAAATAGAAAGCCTTCTGGGTTTGCTGAAGCGTCACCTATTTCAAAGGAATTGTGTGAATTTATGGGTAAGGATACCGGAGCAACTGTTGCCAGGACAGATGTCACAAAGTTTGTATGTAATTATATTAAGCAGCATTCTTTGACCAACGACGAGAACAAGCGAGAAATTAAGCCAGACAACAAATTAAAGCACCTATTAGGTACTGACAATGATACGGTTGTTACTTACTTCAATATTCAACGATTCATGAATAGACATTTTATTAAGAAGGCGGATGGTCAGTCTAAATCAATGTCAACGTCCACTACAAATGACATTACTGATGGTAAGTAACCATAATGATACGTACTCAATCTAATTCAATAGATAAAAATAATATTTTAATAATATTATTTTTACAAAACTTACACTGGTTTTCTAAATGAAACTTAAATGCTGTAATATTATAATCATCGCTTTTATGTGAGGGCATTCAGTATATATACTATGAATAAATATTTTAATAATAATAATGTTTTACAAAACTTAAATATTATAGTGTATAATTACATATCATGACTACGTTGGATTATTATATAAATCTAGACCAAATTTGTATATTTAGTAAGACAACTTGCGGATATTGTTCTAGAGCAAAACAGTTGTTAGCCAATGATTACTATTATACACCGCTTCGAGTTATAGAAATAGATAAAATTCCTGAAGGGATGGCCATTGCTAGAGAATTGAATAATAACACTGGACAAACCACTGTGCCTAATATTTTTATATACGGAAAGCATATTGGCGGGTATACAGAACTAAAAAAAATACATGATAGTGGGGAACTAACACGTATTATTCAAAATAAAAATAATATATATAGTTGTGATTATTGTGGAAAATGTTATCCCCAAAACGGTAAAAAGTGTGGTTGTTTTTTTAGAAAGTTCGACGATTGGGGGTCGCCAATTTAACACGTATAACCAATACAATCTATACAATCTATATAAAGATATTGTCCTATATAATAACAACCATGAACAATGATACGCAAATTATTAGAACGCATACTTACTGGATGACTACAAAGGAATATAAAAAATGGTCCAAAAATAGACCAGATAATATTCAAGTCGACGTAAAATCTAAATCTAAATCTAATAATAATAACGTAGTAACGCGAACACATATTCATTTTGTATAAAAATTGATTATTGTTTATTACTGTATAATTGTAATACAGTAATAAAATGAAGAAGGAGTTATTTAATGGCATCGAGGTGGTTGTGGGGCAAAACGCATATGAAAACTGGAATATGATTAATTTCGACAGTGATTTTATTTGGCTTCATTTGGATTCATTTCCATCCTGTCATGTAATTATTAAAGATAATGAACCGGATATTGATACATTAATGTTTGCTGCTGAATTATGTAAAGAAAATACAAAATATCGAGATTTGAGAAATTTGAAGGTGTGTTATACCAAATGTAATAATTTAAAAAAAGGACCAGATGTTGGTAGTGTCATCTATAAAAGTAAGCGTCAAGTAAAGACAATCAAAGTATAGGTTATCGTTTTATTTGTAATTATAATGTATAACGTAAAAAATTGAAATACTATTGTTTTGTTTTTTATATGTAACCTGTGTGGAAATACGTATAAATGATGAGTGGGCCTTATAGTATGGACGATATAGATGAATATTTGAACAAAATACAAGAACAACAAGAAATATACGAGTTTATAGATAAGGGAATATACCCCCGACGGTTACAATTGAAACAAGTAACCAAATATATTCCTCCGCTGGATGAAGACCCGATATACTACAACGACCATTGTATTACGAATGCGATAGACGATTATTGTGGATCTACTATTCACGTGGAACTTGACAATATGAAACACATGCTATGTAAAATAGAAAAGGAAATTCAATATACAATGGAGAGAGAAAATAGCATAATAAATGACGCGGTCACTCCACCAACAATAAATACAGACAATAAAAAGGGTAATGATAATTGTCCCGTGTGTGTGGAACATATCAACGAAAGAAACTATGTTGTTCCAAACTGCGGACACAAAATATGTATAAATTGCTTTGTAACAAATTTCACACTCAATCATGATAAACCATGTGGTAAAAATTGTAGTTTATGTAGGGAAAAAATAGTATAGCTTAGGTGGGAAATGAAACCAATTACAGGTAGTTGTAAATAGTTTTGTAAGCAGGAATATCTTTATTCTTGATAATACGAGATAAACGGGAGCAGATGTCGTGTATCTGAGAAGCCGGAAGCTTGCTGTTGATAATCTTTGCCATGATATTATTTGGGTTAAGTGTTTCACACATGAGATTATTAATCATCATTTTTTCATGTTTGTCTAACAGAACGTTATAGAGGGTTTCTCCATTATAAGGAATAAACGTAACATTTTCGCATAAGTTAACCAAGTCTTTGGCTTTGTACATCTTACCTTTATATGAAACACGATGGTCTTCACTAATATGAGTAATGGAAGAGGGTACATTATCTCCTAAAGCATTTTTTTCAATTGAAACAATCGTAGGATGTAACGGTTTGGTTTGAGTAATGGCGACGATTTTGTTACCGCTAATTGTATGAACATCTGTATCAATTAAATCGATGGCAATATCGCCTTGGTCCGTAGTGACCGGTGTGCCAGCCGGAAAACAAATAGGTACTGGTAATACTGATCTTGTCACCAATAAAAAATTAACTATGATAGAATTTTCATCCAGTAGAATATACATATTGTTTGCGTTTGCCCACCTATTGGAACCATATATTCTGGTTACGATAGTATCTAATGCTCCTTTGGTTTGTTCTGTCCAGATAGTGGTATTACTAAAATCAGCTGCTGGAATTACAATAGTAGCTGTAAATTTTACCACTAAATTAGCGGGCTGATTTAATGTATTATTTATTATGCGAACCCTGCTGGTGGTATCGGCCAACGAAATACCTACTATATTAAACAATTGTATAAAGGAGGAGTCAAGAATAACACTGGCTGTGACTTCTTGTATAACATATTCTAGAGATTTCGGCTGATTAAAATAGGTTCTTATGGACGGTGTATTATCAACACCATCGCCACTAAAGCGTATTGTGAATGCGTTTAGAAACATGTTTGTTACGTTAACATTGATATTAACTACCCAAAACCTAATATTTTGATTAAATAATGTGGCTTCCTTAAACATTTCACTCATATTCGTAACTCGGATAACGTTCCATCTACCAATGTCTTGATTAAAACGGACCGCGGCATTAAACATCTCGCCCATATCTGTAACTTTAGAAGTGTCCCAACTCGTATTTTCATTGACTTGACCTATATTAACGGTTATTGTGTTGATATTCTGATTAAACTCTGAGGCGCCTGAAAACATACTACTCATATTAGTAACATTTGAAGTATTCCATCCTCCAATATATTGATTAAACGTGGAAGCACCTGAAAACATATTACTCATACTTGTAACCTTTGATGTGTGCCATCCTCCAATATATTGATTAAACATGGAAGCACCTGAAAACATATTACTCATATTCGTAATATTGGAAGTGTTCCACGACCCAATGTTTTGATTAAATGCTGACGCTCTATTAAACATATTACTCATGTTAGTAACATTAGAAGTATCCCATCCACTGATGTCATCATTAAACGATGGCTGATTAAGAAATAACTCACTCATGTCAGTAATCAATGAAGTCGACCATGTGCTAATAGAAGAATACGTAGTATTAGCTTGTTCGTTATCAGTGATCCAAAGATTGACTGCTGTTTGTAGTTCGTCCTTGGTTCTAGGTTGGAACAGATTAAAAAATGCCTCTACAATGGGTGTATCTGCGTAACCACTAATACCATTGTATCTAGTGTCTAGTCCGGAAGCATTTGCGAACATATTGTCTGTAGAACTAGAACTATTTACTATCCAATACCGAATTTCGTGGCTAAATGCTGACGCTCCGTTGAACATATCACTCATATCAGTAACATTGGAAATACTCCATATCCCAATAGGTTGATTAAATGCGGTGGCATTTTGGAACATGGATTTCATATTCGTAACATTGGATGTATTCCATATCCGAATAGGTTGATTAAATGCGGAAGCTCCGTTAAACATATTACTCATATCAGTGACATTAGAAGTGTCCCAATTACTGATGCTGTGATTGAACGTATTGTTGTCCTTAAATAAATTACTCATATTAGTAATCAACGACGTGTCCCACCTATTGATGTCACCATAAGAACGTCTGGCTATATCATTATACTCATTCCATATGCTAACGGTATTTACAAACTCGTTGTTTGTTGTGGGTTTAAACATATAATTAAAAAACGTACTAGATGTGGGTGTACTGCCGAAACCAAATGTAAACGTGATTCTGACTCTCGTATTACCAAAAAGACTCGTGGTGGTGGTTATAGTTTCGTATTTATTATACATTCTGGACGCTCCTGCAAACATATCGGTTACATCAGTCAAATCGCCGACGACGAAATATCGAATATTTTTATTAAATGCTCTCGCGTTATTAAACATCTTATTCATATTTATAACATTGGAAGTATCCCATTGGCCAATATTTATATTAAACGCGTGAGCGTCCTTGAACATTTGAAACATATTTGTAACATTAGAAGTATTCCATTTACTGATATCATTATTAAATGATGAAGCCCCATTAAACAAATTACTCATGTCGGTAATCAATGAAGTATCCCACGTGCTGATGTGACCATAAGTAGTGACAGCATACTTTCTATTGTTAATCCAATCATTGGCCGCATTTTTCAATTCGAAAGAATTTAATGGTTTGAATTGGTAATTAAAAAAGGTGCTTGATGTTGGTGTATTGGCCATACCACTAATGCCAGCAAATCTATTAAACATACTGAAGGCGCCTACAAACATATCGGTTACAATAGTAGAAGCACCTACTGTCCAAGAACGAATATTCTGATTAAATGCGGACGCCCCATTGAACATATTACTCATGTCAATAACATTGGAAGTATTCCAGTTATGAATATCATTATTAAATGTAGTATTACCCGCAAATAAGCTACTCATATCAGTAATTAATGAAGTATCCCATGTGTTGATGTCGCGATAATTGTATCTAGCAGCCGATATATCACTAGTCCAAAGATTAACGGCAGCTTGAAGTTCAGTTTTGGTTGTAGGTTTGAAAATATAATTAAAAAACGTATATATTGTTGGTGTATTACCGAAACCAATAGTGTCGATATATGTAGTCATTGTGGTATTAGTGGTTGACTGGAACATATTATCAACATTCGTAGATAAATTAACAATCCAATCACGAATATTTTGATTAAACGCCATTGTGTTTTGGAACATGTAACTCATTTTCGTAACATAGGAAGTGTCCCATCTTCCGATATCTTGATTAAATACTGTAGCAGATAAGAACATACCTTCCATATTCGTAACATTGGACGTGTCCCATCTTCCGATATCTTGATTAAATGCTGTAGCAATACTTAACATGAAACTCATATTCGTAACATTAGACACATTCCACGACCCGATATATTGATTAAATACCGTAGCACCCTGGAACATTTGCGACATATTCGTAACATTGGATACGTTCCATTTGCTGATATCGTCGTTAAATGTAGCCTTATTCAAGAATAACCTACTCATGTCAGTAATCAATGAAGTGTCCCATGTATTAATATTACCATATCGAATTATTGCTCTAGTCTTATTGATAATCCAAAGATTAACAGCCAATTGAAGTTCGATCTTTGTGGTAGGTTTGTAACGAAAATTGAAAAAATTATTAAAAGGACGATTGTTGATATTACCAATTAAAAATCTCGATCCCGTAGTATTATCCGTAAAAAAATCCAGAATCCTATTCGAAGGCGGAATGTAAACAAGAAATCTATGTTGGTCTGCTGCAGTTAACAATGCTGTAGCAAATAAAAACATATTTATGGTGCTCAGGCTACGTGACGTATTAGTCCAAACACGGATATTTTGAAGAAAACTGATAGCACTTGTGAACATCCCATACATGTTAGTAACTTTGGACGTGTCCCATGACCCAATGTCTTGATTAAATGTAGCAGCGGAATAGAACATCCCATACATATTAGTAACTTTGGACGTGTCCCATGACCCAATATCTTTATTAAATGCCGAGGCACCGAAAAACATACTCTCCATAGTAGTAACATTAGAAGTATTCCACGAATTGATATTTTGATTAAATGCCCTGGCATAATAGAACATATTACTCATGTTAGTAACTTTGGATGTGTCCCATGATCCAATATCTTGATTAAATGTGTTGGACAAAGAAAACATACTACTCATGTCAGTAACTTTGGATGTGTCCCATGATCCAATATATTGATTAAATACGCTGGCACCACGAAACATCCCAGACATATTAGTAACGCTGGAAGTGTCCCAATTACTGATATTATCGTTAAATGTAGATTTATTCACGAATAACATATTCATGTCAGTAATCAATGATGTATTCCATGTGTTAATACTGCCTACATAATTAAGGCCATTTGTGGCCCGGGATTGAATCCATTCATTTACTGCCGGTGTCAGTTCGGTCTTAGTTCTGGGCTTGAACGTATTAAAAAATGTATTTCTGGTGCTGCCATTGGTATCAATTAAGTCAGTAGTATTATATCTATTAATCATGGCAGTGGCATCTTTGAATACATAATAGTGCCACTCTGGTGTTCTCACGTTAGACAGCGTATATAACTGCCATGAACGAATATCTTGATCAAAACTGATAGCGTCTTGAAACATGGACTGTATATTACAATTATACCGCATATTCCAAATACTGATATCTTGATTAAATGCGCTGGCACCACGGAACATTTGCGACATATTCGTAACATTGGATACGTTCCATTTGCTGATATCGTCGTTAAATGTAGTCTTATTCTGGAATAAGCTGCTCATGTCACCAATTGATAAAGTGGCCCATTTGCTGATGTCACCATATGTAAAAAATACGCCTGTTCTATCCTCTGTAGAAGTTGCTCCACACCAAGCATTAACCGCGGTTCGTAAATTGTCAGTTGATGTTGGACGGAATGGAAACGAAAAAAAGGCATCTGATATGGTATCGTTTGACACGTTATAACCAACAACGCGACTGTCTCTAAATCTTGTCATTCCTGAAAATGAAATCATATCACGTCTATCCCTAGCCTTGGAAATATTCCAATAACGAATATCTTGATAAAAATTGGTGGCATTACAGAACATATTACTCATAGTTGTAACGTTAGAAGTGTCCCATGACCCGATATCTTGATTGAATGAGCTGGCATAATAAAACATATTACTCATAGTTGTAACGTTAGAAGTGTCCCATGACCCGATATCTTGATTAAATGAGCTGGACAAAGAAAACATATTAAACATAGTTGTAACGTTGGATGTGTTCCATGACCCGATATCTTGATTAAAATTGGTATTATAGAACATCCCATCCATTTTCGTAACCTTGGAAGTGTCCCATGACCCAATATTTTGATTGAATGCCCTGGCATTATAGAACATATTACTCATATTCAAAACCTTGGAAGTGTTCCACGACCCAATATATTGGTTAAACATGTTAGCATTAACGAACATAAAACTCATATCAGTAACATTGAAAGTGTTCCACGACCCAATATACTGGTTGAATGCATTGGCATTAACAAACATAAAACTCATATTCGTAACCTTGGAAGTGTCCCAGCCAGTATATTCGTTTAATTCGCCAGGATTAACAGTATTTGTGTTAATATGCTGATTAAATGCCCGGGCACGATAGAACATACTACTCATATTAGTAACATTGGAAGTGTTCCAATTACTGATATCGTCGTTAAATGTGGCCTTATCTATGAATAAGTTACTCATGTCAGTAATTAATGAGGTATCCCAACTATTGATGTTACCATATAGTATAATAGCATTGATTCTATTACTAGTCCAAAGATTAACGGCAGATTGAAGTTCGGTTTTGGTTGTAGGTTTGAACCTCATTATATATTTTGTGTATATTTTATATTTTACATAATGAAGTTTCTACATAATGAAGTTTCTACATATTGAATTTATTATACGAACGATACAATTATTGAGTAAAATATACTATGTTAAATTATATGTAATGATAATAATTACAATATATATGCGAATAGTTCATTGGATTAGTAGCGATAAACGATGAGAGTGTATATAATAATTGTATGCGTCATCGAAGTAATAAATAATTATATATAAAAGGGAAGATGATGTTTTGGAAATGTGTTAAGAAAAAAAGAGTAAAACGTGTAAATAAATATGCGAAAAAAGTCGTAGGGGGGCGTTACCCCCGAAAAAAAAATTGAAGGAGTGTTGTTTTGTGTAAGAATGAAGTAAAAAGGTTGAAAGAATGGAAATAATAAGTAGGTTGTGTGCGTTGGGGTATTTGGAGAGAGGTCGTGAGTTGGAGTATATGGATGAGGTGAGCGTAAAGAAGTTGCCGTGGTGTGGAGTGGAGTGGAGTGAGAGATGTGAGAATATAAAGAGGAATGAAGGATTATACACGCAATGTGAAGGGAAGAGGAGTGTAGGAATGAAGTGCGAGAAGTGTGAGAAGAGTGAGAAGAGTGGAATGAGATATGGAAGGGTAGATGAGAGGATGAGTGTGGGAATAATGGAGTATAGGGATAGTGAAGGGAACGGACCGGTAGCATATAGCAAAATAATGAAAAAGTATGGTCTGACGAAAGAGCGAGTGTTGCTGGAAGGAAAGATAGTAGGCGTGGAAGTGCCAGAGATACATTTCTTAGAAGAAGAAGTAGGGAAGCGTGGTCGTCCGCGAAAGTCAAAGGATGATGTGAAGGATGATGTGAAGGATGTGGTAGTAGAAAAGAAAAAGCGAGGTCGTCCGCGAAAGGAAAAAGAGGTAGAAAATAAGATAACGGGAGAAGACCTAATAGCCAGTTTATTGCGGGAGAAAGAAGACGAAGTGTCCCCGCAGTTGTATTCAAAAAAAGAGGCATGTATGGAAGTAAAAGAGACGTCAAATAATAATAATAATAATAATAATATTAATAATAATAATAATAATAATAATAATAATAAAAAGCCGTCGGCAGACAACAAGAAAAAGCCGTCGGCAGACGATAATAAGCCGTCGGCAGACAACAAGAAAAAGCCGTCGGCAGACGATAATAAGCCGTCGGCAGACAACAAGAAAAAGCCGTCGGCAGACGATAAAAAGCCGTCGGCAGACAACAAGAAAGAGCCGTCGGCAGACACGGCAGACAACAAGAAGCCGTCGGCAGACACGGCAGACACGGCAGACACGGCAGACGAGGAGGAGGAGACAGTAGTGGTAAGATTTGAAAAAGATGGAGTAGTGTATCTAAAATCAGGTGAGAATGTGTTGTACGATATAGAGAGCCATGAAGCAATAGGTGTGTGGAACGAAAAGAGCGGCGAAATCGAAGAGCTGGAAGAAGATGACGAATAAACGGAAAGAATGATAGAGATATAAAAAGGTTGTAAATATTGTTTTTTGTCGTTTCATACAAAGAGAGCATATGTGTGTGAATAAAAGAAGAGACGAGAGAAATATGTAAATAAGAGAAAAGATGTAACGGAAATCTCTATAAGATAGATGATGCTAAAATGAGACCGTGGTTAGGAGTGTTTCATAAAAAAAAATTGAAGTGTGATGATAGGCTAGTGATGAAAGCATAAGAATATCATAACGAACGATCGTTGTAGACTTAATCAGTAATCAGTAATCAAATCAAGTATGACCGCAGTGATGAATATGCCCCTAACAAACGAGTTGGTGGATGATGCGACAATCGTGAGCAATGTAGACCGCGGTCTATACGATGTAATTGCGGAGGCGATAGACAATGGTAATGAATTGGACTATTATAAAAAAATTCGTGCCCTGGAATCGGTCGATTCTGAATTAACCAATTGCGAATTAGTAGATGGCACGATTGGTGCGAAATTACGTCGTGTCATCTCCGCAGGCGCAGATGTAAATGCTAGATTTAAATTCGAACAGACAGCTCTAATGTATGCGTGCGAAGGTTCGCTAAGTGCGGCTAGAGTCTTGATCGAGCTTGGCGCAGATGTGAATGCTACAGGCAACTTTGGGTCAAATGCGCTGTTAACTGCTATTGGCAACAAACAAAATAAGATAGTTGAATTATTAATTCAAAATGGAGCGGATATTCATTCCGAGTCAACAAGCACCCTGAACGATGGGAAATTTAACTCCTCGCCGTTAGTTTATGCTGTTGCCGTTAGCAACTTAGCATCAGTGAAGTTGTTGCTAGACAATGGGGCAAATCCCAACACAAAAGATAGAAATGGCAACACCCCTCTTGGACGTGCTAGATATGAACCAACCGGTGAGATCAGCAATCTACTGATTGAACGTGGCGCTACTCTCCGCGAGGAGATTGAAGAAAATGCGTAGATTGGTAAGGTTACATAAATAAATAATAAAGTCGAATTCGCGTCATGTTATAACAAAAATGATAGTTAGTTAGTTAGTTTAGTATTACGTAAACATAAAAAAAAACATAAAAATGCTGTGAATATCAGCATTTTTTTGTTGTAGTTTTACTACACCTTTGAACATTTAAAACGCCGACATAATAGTTGATTTAATATACAGATTATTTAATATATTAAATTAAAGGTGGTAATAGATTATTTACATGTTAATTTCTCTCTGTGTATTTGTTATGTGGAGAGAAATAGGAAGTATAATATATACAATACATCCCGTAAAAAAGAATACCGGTATCTGGTTATGTAAGCGATTTCTGGGTTAGTGATAAAGAAATTAAATGATAGGGTGGTTAACGATACAATTAAATGATTAAATAGGCATTTTCTCTCTACGATTGAATATAGAAAGAGAAGATGATAGGGTATATATAGTTCAACACGTAAAAAAGAATACCGGTATCTGGTTATGTAAGCGATTTCTGGGTTAGTGATAAAGAAATTAAATGATAGGGTGGTTAACGATACAATTAAATGATTAAATAGGCATTTTCTCTCTACGATTGAATATAGAAAGAGAAGATGATAGGGTATATATAGTGTGTATGTTGTAATTAGAAATGAAGTATGAACTGTTATGAAAGAATATAAACTGAAGCGTGTAAATAATATAAGAAAGGAATGGTGCTGGTATTATCAACAATAGCAATAATAATGTTGTCGTGTATATTGATGGGAGTAATGTGGTGGATATATTTTGAATGTGATTATGATATAAACAATGATACACTACAAGAGCAAGAAGAGATATAACAGTGTGTATTATGGTATAAAAAGTTTCAAATACTTTGAAAATAAAAAGTATTTGAAAAAGGAATAAGAATAAGAGATGCGCGAAGAGGGGTTCGAACCCTCGCATCGTATGATAGTGGGTCTTAAGTCCACCGCCTTAGACCACTCGGCCATCCGCGCATGTGAATAGTTTAAAGACATATTCAGGTCTATTGTTCAAATGCGGGCTCGAACCGCAGACCTTCGGCTCATAAGACCGATGCTCTAACCAACTGAGCTATGAGAACAGAGCAGTTTAGATACATGCTAAGGTAGATATAAAAAACAAATATACAAAAAAATACAAATATAATGGGGTTATTAATGGCAGCCCCAGACCGACACCCAATGAGGGGCTCGAACCCTCGACCACACGCTTAAAAGGCGTGCGCTCTACCGACTGAGCTAACTGGGTAAATGTGGAGTAATAGAGGCTACTTCACATACTAGCATACACATATGTATTTATATAGTAATATTAATAATATAATAAGTATAAGAAAGGTCTAAATAGAATATAAAGAAACGGTGTGGGCAATGAGCCAACCGAGTGAGGCATAGAATTGGTCGCCGATTTGGTTGAGAATGGAGTCAGCTTCATTTTTTCCGCCGGGCCAAAGCGTGATGCGGTTAATGAGTGACATGCCCCATGTAGTATTTTCAATAATTTCAAACAAAACATGTATAGAAAACCAAAGAATGAATGACATACTCCAATAATAGACAACAATACCTGTGGCGAGATGTAGAAGAGAGAATTTATCGGTAAAAAAAATACCCATATGATAATATAAATTATATGAATATTTTTTGTTTATGATTATTTTTTATATGAATTATTATTGTTTATGATTATTCTTGTTTATTAATATTTTTATGCGAATATCTCTCTATTAGACAGATTTGGAACAATAGTTGTTGGTAAATAATATGCCTCTACACATAGGGCAATTATCATTATGTTTAATATGTTGTATCATACACGTGCCGTGAAATTGGTGTCCGCATCTGGTAACAAACAAGTCAGTTTGTAATAGGTCTTCCATACAAATAGGGCAGTCGTTGGAATGACATGGGAGTTTAACAATGTCAACGAGTGTGTTGGAAGGCTGGTTAGCTTTAATAATCTGCTGTTGTGTGTTAGGAGTATAAAGCTGTAAGTCTTGTCCGGAGTCACTATCACTATTTTCCCACCAATTTTCAGTATCAGAAAGCGTGTCGTCTGTAAAAAGTGTTCTGGCTATAATAGGTGTGATAACCGGTGTAATAGCAAGTGGTGTAGGTGTAGTATCATGATGATTATTATCACGAAGATTACTGGTATCAAAGTCGTCTAAGGAAACACGATGATTGATGATAGGCGACATTCTAGAGTAGGACATTCTAGAGTAGTTTTGTCTAGGTGGCGTTGGCGGCGTGTGAGTGTTGTTACTATTTGTTTCTTCAATGTGTGTGGCGATGAGCATATCCCATCGTTGACACGTGCGTCTATTATGACCTTCGTGCCCACAAAGTGTACAAGGCATGTTTTGTATGGTAAAGGGGGTGTGTTGTTGTGCTGTGATCGCGCGTCTCGTTCGTCGGACAAATTAACATGTTAATATCTCTCTTGCTAGGATAGGTTGTAACTTCAATTTTATAAATAAAAACTAAACGGTTAAAAAAAGGCTCAATGAGCCCGTTTTTTTATAGTGTTTTGTTAGTTAGTTTACAAGAAGATACCACCACCACCGTGTCCCAATTTTTCGCAGATAGTTTGTATGATATCTTGGCGTGAATATTGCTGTTGCTCTTGTGTCTTAGCTTGACGCTTGGCTTCGAGCTTGGCTTGCTTTGCCTCCTCCTTGGCCTCCTCCTTGGCCTCCTCCTTGGCTTGCTTGGCCTCCTCCTTGGCTTGCTTGGCCTCCTCCTTGGCCTCTTCCTTGGCTAAGGCCTTGGCTTGCTTGGCCTCCTCTTTGGCCGATTGCTTGGCTTCGAGCTTGGCTTGCTTGGCCTCCTCCTTGGCTAAGGCTTTGGCTTGCTTGGCCTCCTCCTTGGCCGATTGCTTGGCTAAGACCTTGGCTTGCTTGGCCTCTTCCTTGGCTTGATTGGCCTCCTCCTTGGCTAAGACCTTGGCTTGCTTGGCCTCCTCCTTGTCAGCAATCTGTTCGAGCTTGGTCAGCTCCTTGTCCATCTTGGTAGCAATGGTGCGGTTACGCTGGATGTCTTTGATCCGCTGTATCTTAGCGGCCTTCTTGGCCTTCACCTCCTTGTTGGTGACCATGTTCTCCTTAGCCAACTTGGCCAACGAGGTCATGAAATTGGGGACGGTGTATGTAACGGACATGCTAGTAATTTTTTGAAACTGTTAAGTTTTTGAATGATACTATACTCATAAGTAGCTCAACAACTTCAATTTTTTTTGCCAGTTTCTCTCAAAAAAAATGACGAACTCTAACCGTCGCCGTTACATAGTAGCCGTTACGCAGAAGCCGTTACGCAGAAGCCGTTACACAGAAGCCGTTACACAGTAGCCGTTACGCAGAAGCCGTTTCAAATTGATGTGGAAAACGCGTAAAAAAAAATTGAAGTTGTAGTGGTTGTACAAGTAGATTACATATACTAAGTAGTAAGAGCAATCTTATAACAATGAATTCATTAACGAACGAAACCATCAAGCAGGCCGTGTCCGATTGGACCAGCA